>Ga0181534_10002498_pt1 | contig 11295 bp, 13 predicted proteins | sample PEATcosm2014_Bin_37_FD_119758 | JGI IMG/M metagenome (GOLD analysis project Ga0181534, IMG submission 119758) | Peatland microbial communities from MTU Mesocosm Facility, Houghton, MI, USA - PEATcosm2014_Bin17_10_metaG | ecosystem: Environmental > Terrestrial > Soil > Wetlands > Peat | place...
AACTTCGCCACCCAACGATCGATCTCCTCGCGCACGTGCGCGGACAATGGCTCGCTCATCGGTCAACCTCGCCGAACACGATGTCCTGGGTTCCGATGACCGCCACCACGTCCGCGAGCATGTGACCGCGCACCATTTCATCGAGCGCCGACAGATGGGCGAATCCGGGGGCGCGCACCTTGAGGCGGTACGGCTTGTTGGCCCCGTCGGAGACGAGGTAGACGCCGAGCTCGCCCTTGGGCGCCTCCACCGCGGCATACGCCTCGCCCTCGGGCACGCAGTAGCCTTCGGTGAACAGCTTGAAGTGATGAATCAAGGACTCCATGTCGCCTTTCATCTGTTCGCGCCGCGGCGGCCGCACCTTGCGGTCATCGATCATCACCGGACCGGGATTGGCCTTGAGCCAGGTGACGCACTGATCGACGATGCGGGTCGATTGACGCAATTCCTCCATGCGCACGAGATAGCGGTCGTAGCAGTCGCCGTTGACCCCCACCGGGATGTCGAAATCCATGCGATCGTACACATCGTAGGGCTGCTTGCGGCGCAGATCCCATTCGATGCCCGAGCCGCGCAGCATGGGCCCAGAGAATCCGAGCTGCATGGCGCGTTCCGGCGTGACCACGCCGATGTTCACGGTGCGCTGCTTCCAGATGCGGTTGTCGGTGAGCAGGGTTTCGTACTCATCGATGCACGCGGGAAAGCGGCGCACGAAATCGGCGATGAAATCGAGCAGTCCGCCCGCGCGCCGCTCGTTCAGCCGGTCGACGTCCTTCCTGCTGCGCCATTGGGAGTGTTGATACTTCGGCATGACCTCCGGCAGGTCGCGGTACACACCGCCCGGGCGGTAGTAGGTCGCGTGCATGCGCGTGCCCGACACCGCCTCGTAGCAATCCATCAGATCTTCGCGCTCGCGGAAGCAGTAGAGGAACACCGTCATGGCGCCGATGTCGAGGCCGTGCGCGCCGAGCCACATCAGGTGATTCAATATGCGGGTGATCTCATCGAACATCACCCGGATGTATTGCGCGCGCAGCGGCGGCTCGATTCCGAGCAGCTTCTCGATCGCCATCACATAGGCATGCTCGTTGCACATCATCGACACGTAGTCGAGCCGGTCCATGTAGCCGATCGACTGGTTGAACGGTTTGCTCTCCGCCAGCTTCTCGGTCGCCCGGTGCAGCAGTCCGATGTGCGGGTCGGCCTTCTGGATCACCTCGCCGTCCATCTCGAGCACCAGGCGCAGCACGCCGTGCGCGGCGGGATGCTGGGGCCCGAAATTCATGGTGTAGTTGCGGATCTCAGCCATTGGGTTTGCTCGAGGGGGCTTCGGCGGCCGCACCCGTCAGGGCCGGGTCGTAGCGATTGTCGTGACGGATCACCTTGGGCACGAGCACCCGCGGCTCGATGCTCACCGGCTGGTACACGACCCGCCGCTTCTCCGGGTCGTAACGCACTTCGACATTGCCCGACAGCGGGAAATCCTTGCGGAACGGATGGCCGATGAAGCCGTAGTCGGTGAGCAGGCGGCGCAGGTCCGGATGCCCCCTGAACAGGATGCCGTACAGATCGAAGGTCTCGCGTTCGAACCAGTTGGCCGATGCCCACACCGGGGCGACCGAATCGACCATGGGCGCAAGGTCATCCTCGCAGAACACCTTCAGGCGCAGGCGCTGATTGAGCGCGATCGACAGCAGATGATAGATCACCGCGAAGCGCCGGCCGGGCTGCGTGGCAGCCCCCGGCGCAGCGGCGCCCGGCGCAGCGGCGCCCGGCGTGGCGATACCCGCACTCGCACGGCCGCGGCTGAAACCCGATTGGGTGGCGTGTTCGGTCTTCCACTCGGCGCGTCCATGCTCGAGGTAGTCGACGCCGCACACGTCCATGCACATTTCGAACTGCAGTCCGGGCGCATCGCGCAGCGTCCGGGCGACCTCGGGCAGATCCGCCGGGGCCACCTCGTAGGTGGACTCGCCGGCATGGAGGATCCCGTTCGTCAGCCTGCCCGGCAGGGCCTGCGCGAGAATTTCCGCGAGCGGTCCGGAATCGGGGCTCATCGGATGATGGCCTTGTTGCGCCTGATCTTGTTTTGCAGCTGGATGATGCCGTACATCAGCGCCTCGGCCGTCGGCGGGCAGCCCGGCACGTAGACGTCCACCGGCACGATGCGATCGCAGCCACGCACCACCGCGTAGGAGTAATGGTAGTAGCCGCCGCCGTTCGCACACGAACCCATGGAGATGACCCAGCGCGGCTCGGCCATCTGGTCATAAACCTTGCGCAGCGCGGGCGCCATCTTGTTGACGAGCGTACCGGCCACGATCATGACATCGGACTGGCGCGGGCTCGGGCGAAACACCACGCCGAAGCGGTCGAGATCGTAGCGCGCGGCGCCGGCGTGCATCATTTCGACCGCGCAGCACGCGAGGCCGAAGGTCATCGGCCACAGCGACCCGGTGCGCGCCCAGTTGATGAGCTTGTCGACACTGGTCACCTCGAACCCGCGCACCGTACCGGCGGCATCGGCGCTCGCCGCTTCTAATCCCATTCGAGCGCCCCTTTGCGGTAGTCGTAGACCAGCGCGATCACCAGCACCCCGGCGAAAATCAGCATCGCCAGGAGGCCGAACGAGCCGGTGGTGCGCAGCGAGTCCGCCCACGGGAAGAAGAAGGCGATCTCCAGATCGAACACGATGAAGATGATCGCAACCAGGTAGTAGCGCACGTCGAAGCGCATGCGCGAATCCTCGAACGCCTCGAAGCCGCACTCGTAGGGGGACAGTTTTTCCGGGTCGGGACGGCGCGGACCCGCGATCCAGCCGATCGTGAACAGGGCGAGGCCCAACACCGCGGCCAACCCCATGAAGATCAATATCGGCAAATACTGTCGCAGCATCGTATGGTCGCGGGCATTAGGGAGTTAGCAAACGATTATATCAGGCGCACATCCGGATGGGGCCGCGTTGCGCCACGCGTGCCCCCTTTCATCATGGTGCCGACGGCCGGACTCGAACCGGCACAGGTTGCCCCACTAGCCCCTCAAACTAGCGCGTCTACCAATTTCGCCACGTCGGCTTCTTGAAACTCTTTCCTCGATGCTACTTCTTCGCGGGCGCGGCCGGCGCCGGCTGCGCGGCGGCGGCGGCGGCCGCGCGCTCGAGCACCGTGCTCGGCTCACCCGCCCCGCGGGTGCCCAAATACGCCAGGGTCAGACTCGTCGCAAAAAACAGCGCCGCAAACACGGCGGTCAGTTTGGAAAACAAAGTGGCCGTGCCGCGCGCGCCGAACACCGTGCCGGAAGCGCCGGAGCCGAATCCAGCGCCAGCCTCGGCGCCCTTGCCCCGCTGCAGCAGCACGAGACCGATGATCATCAGCGCAAGCAGAACATGCACAGTCAGAATGAAACTACGCAGCATAGCAATCTCTCAATGGCGTACGGCAGCAGCCGCGCAAATCTGTAGAAACTCATCGGCGCTCAACGAAGCGCCGCCCACCAAACCTCCGTCCACATCCGGCATCGCCATCAGCTCGGCCGCATTCGAGGCCTTGACGCTGCCGCCATACACGATGCGCAAATCGCGCGCCATCTTAGCATCTTGCGCACCGATCCGACTGCGCAGGTACGCGTGCACCGCCTGCGCCTGATCTGGCGAAGCGGTGCGTCCGGTGCCGATGGCCCACACCGGCTCATAGGCAACAATGGCGTGCGCGAAGCTCGCGATGCCGTTCATGGCGCTCACCGCCTCGAGCTGGCGCGCCACCACGGCCTCGGTCCGGTTCGCCTCCCGCTCCTCCAGGGTCTCCCCGACGCACAGCACCGGCGTGAGTCCGAGCTGCAGCACCGCCCCGAACTTGCGCGCCACGAGCACGTCATCCTCGTGGTACAGGCGCCGCCGCTCCGAATGCCCGACGATCACGTAGCGGCATCCCACATCCTTCAGCATCGAGGCGGCCACCTCGCCGGTGAACGCACCCACGGGCTCGACGCACACGTCCTGGGCCCCCACCGCGATCGCACCGCCCTCGAGCATGCGCACCGCCTCGGCCAGATAGACGTAGGGCGGAAACACCGCCACGTCGACCTCCCAATCCGGATTCAGGCGCTCCACGAGATCGGCGAGCAGGGCCTCGTTGACGGAACGCGATCCGTGCATTTTCCAATTTCCTGCCACCACCGGACGACGCATAGCCAGCACCTTGGGGGCTTCAGCCCTCCCGGGAAAGGCGGCGAAGATTAGCCGCGTGGACCTGTAACTGCAAGCCCCGCCGTGGCACCGGCGGCCACGGCCTCGACCTCGGCCGCGATTTCGCGTGCGCACATTTTAACCAATCCGGCGTCATAGCCTTCGACCATCACCCGGATCACCGGTTCGGTGCCCGAGGCGCGCAGCACGATGCGCCCGCGGCGCTCGAACTTGTCCTCGAGGGCGCTCACCAGCTGCGCGAGACTCGGCACGGACATGGGGTCGAAGCGGCGCGCCACGCGCACGGCGAGCAACACCTGCGGGTACTTGTGCATCGGGGCGCACAATTCGGCGAGGCCCGAGCCGGTCTGCTTCATCACCGCGAGCACTTGCAGGGCGCTCACCAGGCCGTCACCCGTGGTGGTCTTGTCCAGGCAGAGGATGTGTCCGGAGGTTTCTCCGCCGAGCGAGCCGCTCACCGCTTGCAGCATGGCGAGCACGTGGCGGTCTCCGACCTGGGCACGGCGAAACTCGATGCCCCGTTCACTCAACGCATGTTCGAGACCGAGGTTGCTCATCACGGTGCCCACCACCGGGCCGCGCAGGGTGCCGGCGTCGCGCTGCGCACGCGCCAGGACGTACAGCAATTGGTCCCCGTCGACGCAGCGACCCAGCTCATCCACCATGGTCACCCGGTCGCCGTCGCCATCGAGGGCGAGCCCCACCTGCGCCCGCACCCCGGGCACCGTGAGTTGCAGCAGTTCCGGCGCGGTCGATCCGCAACCATCGTTGATGTTGCGCCCGTTCGGCGAGCAGCCGATCGGCACGATCTCCGCGCCGAGATCCGCCAGCACCCGCGGGGCCACCTTGTAGCCGGCGCCATTGGCGCAGTCGATGACGATCTTGAAGCCCTTGAGCGTCATGCCGGCCGGTATGGTCGAGGCGCAGAATTGCTGATATTGGGTGCGGCTGCGATCGATGCGCACCGCCCGGCCGAGCCGCTGGGATTCCTGCGTGATCACCGGCTGGTCGATCAGCGCCTCGATGCGCTGCTCGGTCTCGTCCGACAATTTGCTGCCCGTGGCGTCGAAGAACTTGATGCCGTTGTCTTCGTAGCGGTTGTGGGAGGCTGAAATGACCACGCCGAAGCTGCAGCCGAGGCGCTGCGTCATATAGGCGATACCGGGGGTCGGCAACGGTCCGATCAGCATCACATCGACGCCCGCGGCGACGAAACCGGCCTCCAGCGCCGATTCGAACATGTAGCCCGACAGGCGCGTGTCCTTGCCGATCAGCACCCGCCCGCCGTCGGGCGCAAGCACCCGGGCGGCGGCACTCGCCAGCCGCAGCGCGAAATCCACCGTCATCGGTGCCTCGCCGACGCGGCCCCGCACCCCATCCGTACCGAAATAAGTCGTCAAGTCACCGTTCCTTCCAAAACCGTACTGACCATGAGTATCGCATCGCGGGTGGCGGCCACGTCATGGGTGCGAATGATGCGTGCGCCGGCGCTCACCGCCCAGGCCGCGAGCCCCAGGCCGCCGTGCAGGCGCTCGCGCACCGGCCGCCCGAGCACCCGCCCGATCAGGCTTTTGCGCGACAGGCCCACCAGCAGCGGCGAACCCAACGCGGCGAGGTGCGACAGGTTCTTGAGCAGCGCGAGATTGTGCTCGTGGCCCTTGCCGAATCCGATCCCGGGATCGAAGGCGATCGCCTCGGGACGGATGCCGGCGGCCACGCACGCCGCACGCTCGCGCAGCAGAAATTCCGCCACCTCGCTCACCACCTCGTGGTAGGCGGGACTTTCCTGCATGGAGCGCGGCTCGCCCTGCATGTGCATCAGGCACACACCGACGCCGGCGCCCGCCGCCCAGGCGCGCGCACCGGGTGCCCGCAGGGCTCGGACATCGTTGACGAGGCATGCGCCGGCGTCGACCGCCGCCGCCATCACCTCGGGCTTGCTGCTGTCGATCGAGATGGCCACATCGAGGCTCGCCGCGATGCGCTCGATCACCGGCACGACGCGCTCGCGCTCGAGCTGCGCGCTCACGCCGGCCGCGCCGGGGCGCGTCGATTCGCCGCCCACATCGATGATGGCCGCACCCTCGGCCACCATGACCGCGGCCCGCTCGCAGGCCGCATCGATGCCGGCATAGCGGCCGCCGTCGGAGAACGAGTCGGGGGTGACATTGAGGATGCCCATCACGAGCGGGCGTGACAGATCGAGGATCCGCCCCCGGCACTGCCATTTAAGCGGCATGTCAGACGAGGCCGGGCGCCCGCGCAGCACCCGCTGCGCGGCTAGTGCTGGCCCGCCGGGCTGACGAGCGGAGTCGTGGGCTTTTCGGCGGTGGGTCCGCGCGGAGTGGGCGTCGGCGTGTCGTCCCAATCGCGCGGCGGACGCGGCACGCGGCCTTCCATGATGTCTTTGATCTGCTCTTCGTCGATCGTCTCATACTTGATCAAGGCCTCGGACATGGCCTGCAACTTGTCCATGTTGGTCTGAATGATCTTGTACGCGCGCTGATAATTGCTGTCGATCACGCGCCGCACCTCCTCGTCGATGACGTGGGCCGTCACGTCCGAGACCTGCTTGTGCTGCGTGACGCTGCGGCCGAGGAACACCTCGCCCGACTCCTCGCTGTAGGTCTGCGGTCCGAGCCGGTCCGACAGTCCCCAGCGGGTGACCATGTTGCGGGCCAGCTCGGTGGCGCGCTCGATGTCGTTCGAGGCCCCGGTGGTGACCGCATCCGGGCCGAACACCAGCTCCTCCGCGACGCGCCCGCCGAACAGCGTCGCGATCCGGCTCTCCAGCTGCCGTTTGCTCGTGCTGTAGCGATCCTGCTCGGGGAGGAACATGGTCACGCCCAGGGCGCGGCCGCGTGGAATGATCGTCACCTTGTAGACCGGGTCGTGTTCGGGAACGCTCAGGCCGACGATGGCATGTCCCGACTCGTGATAGGCGGTGTTGCGCTTTTCCTCTTCGGTCATGACCATCGAGCGCCGCTCGGCACCCATCATGATCTTGTCCTTGGCGCGCTCGAACTCTTCCATCGTGACCGAGCGCTTGTTGCCCCGCGCCGCGAACAGCGCGGCCTCGTTCACCAGGTTCGCCAGGTCCGCGCCGGAAAAGCCCGGGGTGCCGCGCGCAATGACCGAGGGCTTGACGTTGTCGCCGAGCGGCACCTTGCGCATGTGAACCTTGAGGATTTGTTCGCGCCCGCGCACGTCGGGCAGCGGCACCACGACCTGGCGGTCGAAACGGCCCGGACGCAACAGCGCCGGATCGAGCACATCGGGCCGGTTGGTGGCCGCGATCACGATGATGCCCTCGTTGCCCTCGAAGCCGTCCATTTCGACCAGCAGCTGGTTCAGGGTCTGTTCGCGCTCATCGTGGCCGCCGCCGAGGCCCGCACCGCGATGGCGGCCGACGGCATCGATTTCGTCGATGAAAATGATGCACGGGGCATGCTTTTTGGCCTGCTCGAACATGTCGCGCACGCGCGAGGCGCCCACGCCGACGAACATTTCGACGAAATCCGAGCCCGAGATGGTGAAAAACGGCACTTTCGCCTCGCCGGCGATGGCCCGGGCGAGCAGCGTCTTGCCGGTGCCCGGCGATCCGACCATGAGGACACCTTTCGGTATCTTGCCGCCAAGTTTCTGGAACTTGCCGGGATCTTTCAAGAAATCGACGATTTCGACCACTTCTTGTTTGGCTTCCTCGACGCCCGCCACGTCGGCGAAGGTGATGTTGACCTGATCCTCGCCCAACAGGCGCGCCCGGCTCTTGCCGAAGGACATGGCCCCACGGCCGCCCGAAGCGCCTTGCATCTGGCGCATGAAGTAGGCCCAAAAGCCGATGAGAATGAGGATGGGGAAAGCTGAAATGAGCAGCTGCAGGAACACGGATTGCTGTTTCGGGGGCTCGCCGCGGAACTTCACGCCCTGCGATTGCAGCAGGCCGATGAGCGCGCCGTTGCTGGTTTCCGGGTTATAGGTGACGAACTGATTGCCGTCCTTGCGTTTGCCCTCGATGATCTCGCCCTTGAGGGTCACCGAATCGATGTTGTTGCTCTTCACGTCGGTGAGGAACTGGGAATAGTCGATGGTGGTCGGTTGACCGGCGCGCATCCCGAATTGGCTGAAAATAGCGAGCAGAATGACGGCCAGCGCGACCCACAAGAGAATTTGTTTCGTCAGATCGTTCAAGTTTCACCTACGGCCGCAATAATGTGAGACAACAAAGCCAGGGGGGCGTTCATTCGAAGGACCGGCACCCGAACTTACACCATCCCAAACTGCCGCGCCAACAGATAGATCTCAGGACTGCGCGAACGTGACGCCTTCGGCTTTTTCGTCACCACCCGCCCGTACCGGCGCCGCGCATCGCGGATCAGCTGATCGAACCCCTCGCCTTGAAATAATTTCACCAACAAGTCACCGCCGGGCGCCAACACCCGGTCGGCAAACTCCAGCGCCAATTCGGCCAGATACATGGAGCGGGGCTGATCCACTGCGTCTATGCCTGCCATGTTGGGGGCCATATCCGACAATACAAGGTCGACGTGGGAGGCCCCGATGTGGGCCAAAAGCTGCTCGAGCACCGCTTCCTCGCGAAAATCGCCCTGCACAAAATCGACCCCGACGATCGCATCCATGGGCAGGATGTCGGTCGCCACGATCCGCCCGGCGCCCCCGACGATGCGCGCCGCATACTGGCTCCAGCCCCCCGGTGCGGCGCCGAGATCGACGCAGCGAATCCCGGGGCGCAGCAGCCGCTCGCTGTCCTGGATCTCGGCGAGCTTGTACACCGCACGCGAGCGCCAGCCCTCGCGCTGGGCGCGTTTCACGAATTCGTCGCTCGCGTGCTCTGCCAGCCAGCGGGCACTGCTCTTGGTACGTTTTGGCATGCTTGGGTCTTCGAGCCCCTATAATGGGCTCATGCAACTCTCCGAAAAGCAGAAAAAACACCTGCGCCGCCTGGCCCATCCCCTGCACCCGGTGGTCATGCTCGGCAATGCCGGTCTGACCGACGGGGTGGTCAATGAACTCGATCGGGCGCTCAACGATCATGAACTGGTCAAGGTGAGCGCCCGGGTCGGGGAGCGCTCCGCGCGCAATGCCGTCCTCGATGAGCTCGGGCGGCGCACCCGCGCCGAACTGGTGCAGCGCGTGGGGCACGTCGGCGTGTTCTACCGCCGCGGCGAACCGCTAGCGAAAATCCTCCTTCCAGACCAATAGCAGCACGGCGAGACAGGCGAGCAGGTACACGACCGCCGCCACGCCATGCCAGGCGCCGAAGGTCAGTCCATACACGGCGCCGCGCGCATGGGCGAGAGCCATGAACCGCTGCAGCACCCATTCATTCGCCGCGAGCAGCAGGACCGCCACATAACCCCAGATGAAGCGTGCGCGGCCGGGCAGCAGCAGCGCGAGCACGCCGACCGCGATCCCGAGGTACGCCTCGATGCTGAACAGGCGGGCGGCGAGCACGCCGGCGAGATGCCGGTCGCTTTGCGCATAGAACAGGGTGGGTGCGACCCAGGCGGCCAGCGCCCAAAGACTTCCCGCCCACAGCACCAAAAGCACCCGAAAGGCGTTGCTCAGCGTGCCCATCACACGTAGCGCACGGAGACGATCTCGTAGCTGCGAGTCCCGCCCGGCGCCGTCACATCGACCACGTCCCCTTCGGATTTGCCGATCAGGGCGCGGGCGATCGGCGAGGAGACCGACAGCAGCCCCTGCTTGATGTCCGCCTCATCGTCGCCGACCAGCTGATAAACGAGCTTGGCGCCCCCGTCCTGATCCTCGAGCTGCACGGTCGAACCGAACACCACGCGGCCGCTCGCGTTCAAGCGGGTGACATCGATCACTTCGGCGTTCGACAGGCGGTTCTCGATGTCGTTGATGCGGCCCTCGATGAAGCTCTGCTGCTCGCGCGCGGCGTGATACTCGGCATTCTCGGACAAATCACCATGCGCACGCGCCTCGGCGATCGCCTTGATGACGTTCGGCCGCGCCTCGCTCTTGAGCTGCTTCAATTCCTGCCGCAGCCGCTCGGCGCCGCGCAAGGTCATCGGTGTTCGTTTCAAGCCAAGAGTTCCTTGTGCAAATCCTGCAGCCGGTTCACTTCGATGTCGCCCAGATGATCGAGCGCATCGCAGGTCGCGCGCGCACCGGCCACGGTCGTGTAGTAGGTTACCCTGCGCGCCACCGCTTCGCGACGAATCGAGCGCGACTCGCGCACCGCCTGCTTGCCCTCCGTGGTGTTGACGATGAGGGCGACCTCGTCGTTTTTTATCATATCGACCACGTGCGGGCGACCCTCGCGCACTTTGTTCACCCTGCGGCACACGATGCCGGCCTGCTCGAGCACCGAGGCGGTGCCGCCGGTCGCGGCGATCTCGAAGCCGCGGGCGATCAGCATCTGCGCGAGCGCCACCGCCCCCGGCTTGTCGCGGTCACGGACGCTGATGAAGCACAGTCCGCGGATCGGCAGGATCACGCCCGAGGCGGCCTGGGCCTTGGCGTAGGCCTCCCCGAAGGTGTGTCCGGTGCCCATCACCTCGCCGGTCGATTTCATTTCCGGCCCGAGGATCGGATCCGCCTCGGGGAATTTGATGAACGGGAACACCGCCTCCTTGACCGAGAAATACTTCGGGATGCGCTCCGTGGTGCACCCCTGCGCGGCGAGCGACTTGCCCGTCATCACGCGGGCGGCCACCTTGGCAAGCGGGATGCCGGTGGCCTTGGACACGAACGGCACGGTGCGCGAGGCGCGCGGATTGACCTCCAGGATGTAAATCACGCCGCTCTGGATCGCGAACTGGATGTTCATGAGCCCGACCACGTTCAGCGCCTTGGCGAGCTTGCGGGTCTGGGCGCGAAGTTCATCCTGGGTTTGCGCGGACAATCCGTTCGGCGGCAGCGAGCAGCCCGAGTCGCCGGAATGCACGCCCGCCTGCTCGATGTGCTCCATGATGCCGCCGATCAGCACGTCCTCGCCGTCGCTCACCGCGTCGACGTCGACCTCGATGGCCAGGTCCAAAAACCGGTCGAGCAGCACCGGGCTGTCGTTGGACACCTTCACCGCGTCGGTCATGTATTGA
>Ga0181534_10002499_pt1 | contig 11294 bp, 11 predicted proteins | sample PEATcosm2014_Bin_37_FD_119758 | JGI IMG/M metagenome (GOLD analysis project Ga0181534, IMG submission 119758) | Peatland microbial communities from MTU Mesocosm Facility, Houghton, MI, USA - PEATcosm2014_Bin17_10_metaG | ecosystem: Environmental > Terrestrial > Soil > Wetlands > Peat | place...
GAGGTCGAGGGCATGGCGGCGGCGGGGCTGGGCGACGATCTCCTGCTGGCCAACGAGGTCGTCGACGCCACCCGTCTCGGGCGGCTGGTGGAGGCGGGGACACGGGTGACGGTCGCCGTCGACTCCGAGGAGACCATCGACGCGGCGCGGGCCGGAGGCGTCCGGGAGGTCCTCATCGACGTCAATGTGGGCCTGCCCCGGTGCGGGTGCTCCCCCGGTGACGCGGCTCCGTTGGCCGAGCGGGCCCGGCGGGTGGGCCTCGAGGTCCGTGGCGTGATGGGTTACGAGGGCCACGCCGTCGGTATCGAGGACCGGCGGGAACGGGCCGACAAGGTGGCTCAGAGCATGGAGATCCTGGCCGCAGCCCACGAGGCCGTCGGGGGCCCGATCTGCTCGGGCGGGGGCACCGGCAGCTGGGACCTCAATACGGCGGCCAACGAGATCCAGGCCGGCTCGTACGCCCTGATGGACACGGCCTACGCCGCGCTGGGCCTGCCCTTTGCCACGGCGCTGACCATCCTGGCCACGGTCATCTCGGTCAACCGCGACGGGTGGGCGGTGGCCGACTGCGGACTGAAGGCCCTCGGCATGGACCACGGTGATCCGTCCATGGTCGGCGGGCACGCCGTGCTGTTCTGCTCCGACGAGCACATCGTGTTCACGCCGGCCGAGGGTGCGCCGTACCCGGCGGTGGGCGACCGGGTCGGCGTCCTGCCCGCCCACATCGATCCGACCATGGCCTACCACGAGGCCGCCTGGGTCAGGGAAGGCGACGACATCGTCGACCGGTGGGCCATCGACCTCCGCGGCTGGTGACCCGGGACCATCCTGCCCGCCACCGCCCCGGCGCCGCGGCAGGCGCCATGGTGGGGTCCCTTGGTCCGACCGTGCCGGCCTCAGGCCAGCATGACCCTCAGGCCAGCATGACGCTGTCGAGATTGACCGCACCCCCGTCGGACGCCTCGACGCTCAGCACCACCAGGTTGGTACCGGCCGCCATGGGAAGGGTGACGGGCACGTCCTGCCACGAGGTCCAGTCCGGCGTGGCGGGCACGTGGAGGGTCACCGTGCCGTGGGACTCGCCGGTCTTCGGTTCGAGCGCACGCACGGTCAGTGACGACGGTCCGCCGGTGGCATTGGCCACGCGGCACAGGAGCCGGCGGCTCCTGGCCCTGGGCACGGAGACGGCCATGGCCACACTGCTCCCCACCGTGTCGAGACCGGTGACGTAGCCCATGCCGCGGTGGCCGGCGAAGGTGTTCTCGAACCGGGCGGACCCCGACCAGGCCCCGACATGGGCCTGGTACGTGGCGGGACCCGGGGGCACCACCCAGAGGAGGACCGAGGCGTGGGGCGCCAGGTCCACCTGGTAGCCGGTCATCGACCCCAGCGCTTGGTGGGCCCAGAGGTCGCGGACGGCCGCCGGGCCGGTGAAGCCGAGGACACCGGCGAAGTCGATGGTCTTGGACGAACTGCCGGGGCCGTTGTCCCGGTTGAACAGGCCCACCACCCAGCTGCCTTCGGGCAGCTGGCCGATCCAGCGCTCCGGGTCCCGACTGGAGGGGTCGTACTCGAAGCCGTGACTGTTGTTGAAGACGGGCTTACCGACCAGTCCGGCCTTCCTGAGGGCCAGCACCTCGGGGTTCTGGTAGATGTGGGCGTTGGTCCCGATGGTGTCGACGTGGTCGGTGATGGCGATCGGGGCACCGGCCATGGTGAAGAGATTGATGGCGCTCTGACGCTCGGTGTCGTCGGCGAAGGTCTGCATGATCAGCGGGTCGCCGTCGAGGATCATCTGGCCCCGGCCGGAGATGTCGGCGAAGCCGGTGAAGCCGAGGAAGGGATTGTTCCACTGGGACCACTCGGGCTGCCAGGTCTGACGGCCCTCACTCAGGTCGTACCAGGTGCCGTAGCTCACGTCGTTGTCGATCCGGACCAGGTCGCCGTAGGGACGCTCCCCGGACCCGTGGTCGAACAGGTTGGGCATGACCAGGCTCAGCTGCATGTCGCCGGCCGCCTCCCGCATCCACGCCAGCGCCTGCAGGTAGGAGTCGCGTCCGTGGGCCACACCCACGGTTCCCTCGCTCTGGTCGAATCCCACCTCGTACCAGGCCAGAAAGTCGATGCGCAGGAAGGTGGCGCCGAGCTGGCGGAAGTACTCGACGTAGCCCTTCACGTACTCCTCGGCCCCGTCGCGGTTCGTGTCCACCCACTGCAGGTACCCGGGCCCGTCGAAGTAGTCACCCGGGTTGACGAGGTCGGCCACCTTGACGTCGGGTCGTCCGACGACGGTCACCGACGGATCGTCCAGCGCCGATCGGGTGGCCCACAGGGGGTTGTAGTAGACGCCGAGATCCAGGCCCTTGGCCCGGAGGTACGTGGCCCACCAGGCCCAGTCGTGCTCCCAGTCGTCAGCTTGGCTCCGGATGTAGCCGTGGGGTGTGATCCGTTGGGACTTGTCCATCCATCCGTCGGTGCAGACCATCGTGTAGCCGTAGTCGCGGAACGTTGCCGCCACCCAGTCCACGTTGGTCTTCCACACGGCCTCGGGTATGAGGGTATTGTTGAAGAACTCGTAGCCGTACGTGCTCCAGTAGAGAGGTCCGGCTCCGCCGGGTCGGAACGCCGATGTCGTCGTGGACTGTCCCGGCGTGGCTGCAGCCGTCGCCGGATCGGCTGACATCGTGGCCGCCCCGACCGCACCGACGCCGAGCGACGACCCGGTCAATCCGGCGAGCACGGCGCCTCCGCCACCCATCAGCACCTGCCGTCGCGTCGGCACCTGGTCACAGCCTCCGTCTCGTGTCCGCGGACACACTGTAGCGAGAGCGGGCGTCCTCGGCCCCGGTCCACCCCGGATCCTCTGGCGAAGGGATCAGGCGATCAGGGGCAGGTCCGGATGCGCTGCCGGAGTAACGGACCCCCGGTCGTGGCGGGATGCCTTGACGGCGTACATGGCCTGATCGGCCAGGTGGATGGCCTCACTGACGGACTCCCCTGCCGCGGCGAAGTGGATGCCGATGCTTCCGCCCACCACGACCTCCCTGCCGTGTATCTGGTGCGGCTCGTCCAGGACGGCTTCCAGGCGCAGGGCGAGGTGGGCCAGGCCTTCGACCGTGATGCGCTGGGCGCAGATGGCGAACTCATCGCCTCCGAGGCGGGCCACGGTGTCCTGTGGACGCAACTGGGAACGCATTCGGTGAGCCGAATTGAGAAGGACCTCGTCTCCGGCATCATGGCCGAACGTGTCGTTGATCGACTTGAAGCCATCGAGGTCGATGAACAGCACGCCCACGTCCGCGTGCGACCTCCGGCCCCCCTGAGCAGTCAGGGCCCGGTCCAACTCCTCGGCGAACAGGATGCGATTGCCCAGCCCCGTGAGGGAATCGTGGGACGCCCGGTGGGTCAGATCCTGCTCGGATCGGACTCTGCGGCTGATGTTCACATGGGAGACCACTGCCCCACCGGTCGATCCCCCGATCGGGGTGATGCGCGAGTTGAACCATCGGCCAACGGTCGGGGACGGGCAGGGGTACTCCCGATCGCTCTCGACCGTCTCGCCAGCCAGCACCGCCTGAAGGCCCGTGAGCACTTCCCCGGCATCCGTGCAGCCGGTCTCTGCCGCCCGGGTACAGACGTCCAGGTAGCTGACACCCACCCCGGTGGATTCGGGCCGACCGCCGTTGTCGAGCGAGAACATGCGCCAGGCTCTGTTCACGGCCACGATGGATCCCGTGCGGTCGAGGATCGCCGTTGCGTCCGGCAGGGCGTCCAGGACTTCGGTGGCAAAGCCGGGTTCCACGAGCACGCTCGATCCTGAAGGCACACCAAGGTCATCGGCACCTTGGCCGAGAAAGTCAAGCATCCCGGCATGGGCCGGACCGGGCGTGTTCGAGGGCCTGTGCCTGCCGTCCTCCATGCTCTCTGGCGAACCTCGTAGGCTGCACCTGACAAGAGACCGGGCGGTCGTCCACAGGATTGACACCCAAGGCGGACAATCCTCGTGTGTGTCAGGGCATTGGCCGAGAGAGCGAAAGGTGCCCATTGCAGCCCCGTGGACCAACGAGCACCCGTACCGGCCCTCCAGCGACGTCGGACCCGCCCTCCTCATCGGCCCAGCGCCGATCCCACGGTCTCCGTCGGGTCGTCCTGCTGGCCACGCTGCTGGCTGCGGCCACGGTCGGAGTGGTCGTCCCGAACCTCGCCAGTGCCGGAGCCAAGGGTTGGACCGATCAGAGCCTGCAGGTCGTCGGAGGCCCCATCGACGTCGACGGGATGATCGTCCTGCTCAACGTGAACAAGAGCCACGACTTGGAGATGTCCGGCATCCGCCCCACCGACGGCGCGGTTCTCTGGAGCCATCCCTATGGCTTGTCGCAGATCACTCCGGGTGTGGCGTTCGCGCCAGTTGCCATCGGCGACACGGTGCTGCTGGCGAAGCCGGCCAAGGGCGTCAGGAACCCTCTCGTGAAGGTCGAGGGCATCAGGGCCACCACCGGGAATGTGGTGTGGACCCTCCCCCAGTCGGTGGTGCTCTCCGACGCACCCGTCACCTGCGCTTCGGGCTCCGACTTCTGCATCCCGGCGTATGTCGCTCAAACCAAGACCGACCTGATCGCTCTCAGCCCCACCTCAGGGGCTGTCATCGGTACGGTCCCCGGCCCTCTCCGCAACATGGCTGTTGCCCCGCCGGGAAGCCAGAGCAACAGCGACCTGTGGCAGACCGGAGCCCAGACGCCGACATTCACCCAGACCTCCGCGTCCGGTCAGGTGCTGTGGACCCAGACCGTGGCCAGCCTCTTCGGCGGCAGTCAGTTCAATCCCAGCTACGGGTGGGACTTCCTCGTCACCGGGAGCCTGGACATCGGCAGCGTCGGCGTGGCACCAGTCGGCAAGGCAGAGGCCCTGGGCGGTCTCAAGACGTTGGGTATCTCCACCACCTCGGGAACGGTGGCCTGGACCGTTCCGGGATACTTCGACTGTGGAGGTGGACTCCAGTTCCTGACCTCGGATGTGGTGTGCCTGTACACCGGTAGCGCCCGGCAGAGCGGGCGAACCGTGACCATGGCCGGCGTGGGCTTGACCCTGGAGGGACTGAACCCCGCGTCGGGCACCACCACGTGGTCCAAACCGGTGCTCGATCCCAAGAGTCTGTCCCTCGGGACCGACGTGGCCTTTGCCGATGGAACGCACCTCGTCGTGCAACTCGTCGGCGGCCAACGGGTCCTCCTCGATGTCGACAACGGGACCACATCGTCGCCCCGTGCCCATGAGGTGTTCTGGTGTGAGCAGGTACCGATCTACCGGGTGGTCACGCCCCCCGGAGCGTCAGCCAATGGCATACGAGCGGGCGCGCCCGCGTATCGATCATGCTCGTCCACCGGTGCGGCCGTCAGTGGTACGCCCGCGGCGATGCCGAGCACGGTGGGGACGACTGTCAACGGGATGTTCATCTGGCCGGCGCCACACGGGCTGAAGGCTGAGCCCTCGCCCCAATCGGTCTGAGCGGTTGACCCGATCCCGCAGAGCGGTGGCATTGGGAGCCAACCTTCCGTCGGCCGGGACCGTCACCGGTGGTCCGGTTGCCAGCAGCGCAACGCGTGCGTCGACAGACCTGGGCCGCCCTGGCAGCCTCCGTCGAACCATGGCCGCCATCGGCTAACGGGAATCACGTGGGGTGATGTGGCTGGGGTACGTGATCCGAACGACGCCGTCGCACCTCGGGCAGATGATCGCCAGCGGCACCTGGTCGGCCTCACCCTGGAGCTCCGGCATCGGGCGCAGGTCGTGGGGATGGGGAGGCAGATCCACCTGTTCGCCGCAGTGTTGGCACACCATCACGTCAATGCTCGCTCCGATCGCGACCGGTGGCAAGAGCCTCCGGCTATCCCACCAGTGATTCGTCGATCCAGATCACCCTGGCTTCCGCCGCGGACCCACTCCCGACCGTCCCACCGCTCCGCTACCCGCTGGGCCCCGTAGCCGATCTCCGAGTCGGTTGGATTGACGACGGCCGACGCCGACTCGGCGCCGGCGGAAGAGACCACCGCGGCGCTGAGCCACATCCACGCTCCCCTGCCGCCGGATGCCGGTGGTGATGCGACCATGGTCTCCCATCCTAAGGTTGGCACAGGCACGGGAATGGTTCAGATCCGGCATCCTTTGCGCGAGTGGGTGGAGAAGACATAGCCGGTGCTGGACCCGGTGGAGATGGCGAAGCCGGTGCTCGACCCGGCAGAATCCACTGTCTTGGGGGCCATGATTGCTGCCCGAGCACCGAAAGCAAACAGTCTGACCGTGCTGATCGTTGTCGACTGACCGGCAAAGGGGCCTGGGGCCGCAAGGCTCTTGTACCCGGGGAAGTTCTTAGTGATGCTCTTCGGCAACGTGAACGTTCTCGGCACCGTGATGCTGACCACACTTCTCGCCTGAACCAATCGATCCTGCCCATCTATCCAGAGGTCCGTTGGGCTGACCGCAATCCGTAGGGGCCCAGCTCCTTCGACGTTACATGTCGGGACAGTCAATCGGAATCGGGTCGTCATGATCGTGCCCACCATCTCGGATCCAAGATTCTCCATCGTCACCCCTGGGGCGGCTGCGTCAGCGGCGAGCGTCGAGATCGGGTCAACGTTGCTGAATATCCCGAACGTGCCCAGTCCACTCGCCACAGTGGAGCTGCCGTCCTTCGTCCAGGAATCGTCAGAGCCCGAACCGACAGGGTTGAAGCTCTCGTAGTTCGTGTTGCCAATCCAGATCTGGCTGTTCACGTTGGTTTGGGTGGTGGGCAGAGAAGGGCCACCGTCAGAACTCTCGAGACTGGTCTGACGGTCGTCCTCGACCGTGCTCAACGACTCGGTCGTGAAGTCGACCCTGCCCCTGCCGTAGGAGGTGGAGCGCAGCAATGGATTCGTGCTGGTGGTTATGGCCGAGTAGGCGAACCGGGCCGTTCCGGCCGCACGGGTCGCCGCATCGATCGCCGAGAGGCTGAGCTGGGCTGACGCCGACGGCTGGTTGGTCGCGCCCACGAGGGCGCCGACCAGCCCCGCCACGGTCACGAGACCCACCAGCGCCCACGGCAGCACACGCCTCATGCCTCAAGTCTGTCACTCAGTCAGTGCGCCCAACTCAAACTGGGGACGCCGCTGCCTGCAGAACTCCGTAGTGTCTGGGAACCATCCTCCGGACGGTGGGCAATAGGTACGTATGGGAGACGTGGTGGGAGAGCCAGCTACTGATGCCGACCTGGTCGTGGCCTCGTTGGATGACCCACAGGAGTTCGGGAAGCTCTTTGACCGTCACGGCCTGGCGGTCCATCGCTACGTAGCGTCAAGGGCGGGGCGAGCTGATGTCGACGATCTGGTCTCGGAGACATTCGTCACCGCGTTCCGCGCCCGGGCCCGGTACGACCGGAAGTACCCCAACGCTCGTCCGTGGCTGCTTGGCATAGCCACCAACGTCCTCCGCCACCACTACCGGTCAGAACATCGCCGATTGGGTCGGCTCGGGTCGGTGCACCGTACCCCGGAGGTAGCAGTCGATCTGTCGGAGAGTGTCGCCGCTGCGGTCGATGGCGCGTCGGAGACCGACCACATAGCAGAGGCGTTGGACCGACTCGACGATCGCTATCGGGAAGTCCTGTTGCTAGTGGCAAGCACGGACCTCACCTATGAGGAGATCGCCCGAGCACTCGGTGTCCCCATCGGCACGGTTCGCTCGCGCCTGGCCCGTGGTCGCCGAAGGCTTCGGGAACTGCTGCTATCGGGCGGGCAATACGAGATGAACGCCCACAACGCCATACCGGCCCCGAAGGGACTCTCGAATGATTGATGAACTCGAACTCCTCCGTCGCCACATTGACGCCACCGTCGACCCCGACCCGGACCTCGAAGCGATCCGACGGCTCCTCGTCGCCTCGATCGAGGAGGAGGAGGAGGGTACCGGCAACTCGCCGAACCTGGGCAACTTCGGAGGTGCCCGTCGCAGGCGCCTCGCCCGCCGTACGGCGCTATCGCTGGGGGCCCTGGTGACTGCCGGCGTCGCTGCCGCCGTGGTTGCGTTTCTGGTGATTGGCTCTGCGCCCCCTCCTCATAGCGCGCCCACGGCGGCCGCCAAGCCGTTCCCATCGCACCTGTCGGTCGGCCGCCAACTGCAGCTACTCGCCGACCGGGCCGCTGAGCAACCGATTCCCCATCTTCAGGCGGGCCAGGCCCTCTACACCCAGGCCAACCTGTCCGTACTGGCCAATGTGAACAATGGCGCAGCCCAGGCCACTGTTGGTCTCTCGGTCCAGAAGTGGTCGACGGCTACCGGTCAGACCTGCACCACCCTGACGGGCCAAGCGGCCCAGTTCTCCTCGCCGTCCCAGCAGGCGGCATGGACAGGCCTCAACCTCCGCGTCACTCCGCAGCCTTCGACAGCCAGCCAGTGTCTGGCGGGTGGTGCTGGCGCCGTGCCGCCCGACGCCATCACCGGAGCCGGACAGCTGATCGACGTGTCCTCGCTCCCGACCGATCCAACGACTCTGGCCCAGGAGCTGGAATCCGGGACGACCGGTATCCCCGCCTTGGACCAGTTGCTGTCCGACCTGGCCGCTCCCAACCCAGGCTTCCAACGGGCGGCCATGCTCCTCATCGGGCCTACAGTGGGAGGCACATCACAGTTCGAATCCACCCTGTACCAGGCCATCGCACTCCTCCCGGGCGTCACAGCCCTGGGACCGATGACGACCCACGACGGTGAGACCGGCCAGGGCTTTGCCTCTGGGCCCGGGAGTGGCCAGTCCACTATTGTGGTCGATCCATCCAACGGGCAGCTCCTCGAAGTCCAGAGCCTCGACGACTCTGACTCCCTGACTTCGATAGCGGTGAACTACCTCGCTACCGGGCCGATGTTGGTCAACGAGTACTCCGACCAACTGCTGTGGCTCGACCCTATCGGGACGCCAACGGTGATCGGTCTGTCGGATCTGCCTACCGGTTTGCCGGTATACGTCTTCGCCACCACGAAGTCTGGGCTCACGTACAACCAGGCGCTGCTGCCCGTCCATCAACTCACGCAGCCTTATTTCAGCTTCTTCACATCGATCTCCTCCCAGTTCACGGTCCCTTCAGACCCCAACGCGCCGGGTATCTTCCAGTGGTCGTTCGCCGGTCCCAGTCCGGTCGTGGACCAGTTCATGCAAACCCTTCGAGCATCCGGGCTGTTTGCCTCGGTATCCGAGATCTGATGGCGGGGTAGATATACCTCGGCAAGGGACGGCTCAGTCACCCTCGGCGGTCAGGGGTGAGCAACCCAGTCCGCCAGTTGGGTCACCCGGCGGGTGGGGTCACCGAGTCGGCTGCAATGGTCAGTACCGTTCGGGTCTCTTCTCGCCCCGAGAAGTTCGGATAGTCGATTCCCAGGTATTTGTGAGAGATCTCGTTGATGCTCTCGGCTCCGCCCTCTGTCGTCGTCGAGATCACGCGACCTCGCACGGCGAAATAGCGCCTCGTCTCGTCGGGGTCGACCACGTTCACAGCAATACGTGGATCCCGGGCGACGTTCTTGGTCTTCTGCGTCCAATCGGGAGTGTTGATGATGATGTGCTCGCCGTCGGTGGACACCCATGTCTGGGTCAACTGCGGAGAGCCATCCGGCATGAGGGTTGCAACGAAGCATGGGCTTGGACGGCGCAATAGGTCGAGTAACGCCTGGGGCAGCGGGATGGACATCTTGGACTCCTTGTCGATGGTCTCCTCTGAAGGTAGATCATGAGGCCACCTTGTGATGCACCATCACGGCGATCAGGATGCTTCTGCCACTTCTACCGTCCGAACACGAGCAGAGCGCTGGTCTCGAACTGAGGCCCGTCGTTGAGAAGGGGCAACGCTGCCTCGATCCTGGCAAAACCCGCCTCGATCTCCCCCTCACTCATGTGTTCAAAGAGCGACGTGGGACGTAGCCTCAGTCGTTCGAAATCCTCGGCCAGGCTCGCGGAGCGAAGCCAGGTGATCTCATCACGAGAGGCGAGCGTCCACTCGGTACCGGCGAAGTCGCTGATCACAGCTTTCTCAGACTGGTACAGCGACTGGTGGACGTCCATCCATTCGGGTACGACCTGTAGCCACCAGGCATCAGGCGCCCTGTCGGAGAAGTTCGCCTGTACGAAGAGCTTGCCACCGCGTCTGACCACCCGCCGCAACTCCCGGGCGGCACCAGCCCGATCGATGACGTGGTGCCAGACGAAGAACAGAAGTGCTGCGTCACACGAGAAATCTGGCAATGGGATGTGCTCGGCAGACCCAGCTTCATATGTGACTGCGGAATGGCCAGCGTGGGCGATGGCCTGAGCACGCATCTTGTCAGATGGCTCGACACCGTAAATCGGGCCGCCGAAGGTGGTCGCCAGAGATGGCGTCATGCGCCCGATGCCTGAGCCCAGGTCGAGCCAGGCCATCGGCCGTGTCTCCGGCACATGGCGGGCGAAGGCCTCCATCCAGGTCTGTAGCGCATCGGGCAGCATCTGCCTGCCCGCGGCGTAGACGGTGTGCTGACGCTCGTCGTAATCGACCTTCCTCATGCCACCTCCAAGTCCGGTCAGACAAGCCAGCATAAGACGTACCCGGTTTCGCCCTGTCCCGGCCTTCCGGGGACACCTTCGGGCAAGGGTCATTGGCTAACCTGACACTCTGATGCGACACGGGTCATTCGTCACTTTGAGTCGCCCCAGGCCCCGATGACGGCAGGCATTTCTGGCTCGCAGAACTCCGATGCGGTCACGACCCTGCCCAAGGCCATCGGGTTGAGGGCTCTAGTCATCTTTAGCCCGGTGGTCGTCCTCATAATCGTCTTGATTGCAACCCCAGGCTCCAAGCCATGGGCCATCGCCCTTCTCGTCGCCTTCGCGTTGGGGAACTTGGTTCTCTTGACCGCCTCAGATCGAAAACTGCGAGTCGATCTAGGTAAGCCTGATGCTCCCTGGGGTGGTAACTACGCGGCTTGGTTGCCCGTCGAAGCCGAAATCTCGACCGAGGCTGCCCTGCGGATCGCTCGAGAGGCGGTGCAGGGTCTCCGATCACGACAAGTGAGGACAATCGGCGACCACACCGTCGTTGGCTGGGTTGGCTATCTCTGGACCAACGTCGCACGTTGGCAGGCATACGAACTGGCAGTCGTTGTAGTTTCCCAGCCCGGTAATCCGACTCAATTGATTTGCTGTGCCCGACCTCGCTTCTCGATCGCGTACTTCGGTGGAGCAAGAAGCCGGGAGCTGGCGGCTGGCATCCAGCGGGCCGTCTCCACCCGTCTGTGAC
>Ga0181534_10002500_pt1 | contig 11293 bp, 10 predicted proteins | sample PEATcosm2014_Bin_37_FD_119758 | JGI IMG/M metagenome (GOLD analysis project Ga0181534, IMG submission 119758) | Peatland microbial communities from MTU Mesocosm Facility, Houghton, MI, USA - PEATcosm2014_Bin17_10_metaG | ecosystem: Environmental > Terrestrial > Soil > Wetlands > Peat | place...
CCAGGACTTCAACTACACCGCCACCAAGGAAGCCATTGCGCGCGCCGTCAAGGGCGAGCCGAAGGCCGCTGAAGTCGTCGCCAAGCGCAACGACGCCAAGCACCCCTTCGCCGCTCACTAAGGGTCGCAAGGACTTTGGAATTGGGGGAGCCGTTCGCGGCTCCCCTTTTTTATTTGCGCGACACGCGAAAACGCGGCGTTTTAGAACAAGGCTCCCCGAAATCGGATCGATCCACGTAAAACCTGAAATTGAATGTCGCATGGGATGTTTTGGGCCGCCTCGATTCATATGTCGGCGGAACGGCCGCTCGGGCTCCGCGCGACGGCGAGCGGCCGAAATGTGGAGATACGAAAATGCAATTTCAATTCTTCTTTTGGCAACGCGGCCTCGAAGGGCGGGGGCGCGGCGACATCAAGTCCTTGAGTCCTTCGTAGTGTGAAAGATTCACCATCAAGGACACAAAGTCTGACGAAGTCTTTCGAGCGCGATCCGCCTGAAATTGGGCTATGCTCGAAGAGCGCGGGTGCGCGCGAAAAGGGAACGTGCGGGATGAAAAGCATCTTCAGCATAGACATCGTTGCGCAACGCAAGGCGGAACTCGCCCTGGCCTTCGCCGCCGTGAAAGCGCGCGGGACGATTCCGAGGCTCGCGGCGGCCTTCCGCACCGACGATCCCGCCGTCGCCAGCTATGTCGCGGCCAAGCGGCGGCATACGGAGGAAGTCGGCGGCGCCTTCGAGACGCTGGACCTGCACGACGCCCATTCCGGCGTTGCCGCGCGAATGCGAGCTTTGTGCGACCGGCCCGACGTTCACGGCGTGATCGTCGTGATGTCGTCCAATCCGGGCGCCGACGAAATCGACCTGCCCAATCTCATCCCCGCGCATAAGGACGTCGACGGGCTTTCCGCCTGCAATCTCGGCGCGATGCTGCAAAACGGCCCGGCGCAAAGATTCATCGCCCCGGCCACGCCGCAAAGCTGCCTGCTGCTCGCGGCCTCGCGCACGGAGTTGAAGGGCAAGCGCGTGGTCGTGATCGGCCGCGGGCGCACGGTCGGACGCCCGCTCGCAAATCTCCTCGTTAGCGCGGGCGCGACCGTCACCGTCTGCCATTCCGCGACGAAGGACATTCCGGCCATTTCACGCGAGGCGGACGTCGTCTTTCTCGCCACCGGCCAGCCACGAATGTTCGGGCGAGAATATTTCCGCGCCGGGCAGGTGATCGTCGACGCAGGCATCGGCTTCATCGACGGCAAGCTCTGCGGTGACGCCGATTTTAACGCGCTGGAGGGGCTCGACGTCGAGATCACCCCGGTTCCCGGCGGCGTCGGCCCGCTGACCTCCGTGCTGATACTCGAAAATCTGCTCAAGCTCGTCGAAATCCAGGGCGCGGCGTGAGAACGATCGGCTGGGATATCGGCGGCGCGAACATAAAGGCGGCGCGCGTGGAGGAGGGCCGTGTCGTCGCGGCGACGCAGCGTGTCTGCACGCCGCATCTGGGCCTCGTCCACCTCGAACAAGCCATTCGCGACACGCTGGCCGTCGTCGGCGCGGGCGGGCGTCACGCCGTCACCATGACGGCCGAGCTATCCGACGCCTTCGAGAATCGCGAGCGCGGCGTCCTCTCCATCGCCGCCATTTGCGCGAGGGAGATCGGCGCGGAAACGGTGTTTTACGCGGGCGAAAAAGGCTTCCTGCCCAAGGCCGGCGTCGAGGCTGCGGCGAGCGAGATCGCCTCGGCCAATTGGCGGGCCAGCGCGGAGCTGGTCGCGCGCGCGCGCGCGCTGGCCCTGTTCGTCGACATGGGCTCGACCACGACCGACATTATTCCGATCCGGGGCGGCGCCGTCGCCGCGCGAGGGTGGGACGACGCCGGCCGTCTCGCCAATGGCGAACTCGTCTATGCCGGCCTGTTGCGCGGCAGCCCGGCGACGGGCCTGCCGCTCGCGCCCGTGGGCGGTCGCTGGAGTGCTCTGGTCGACGAGCAATTCGCGACATGGGCCGACGTGCATCGCATTCTCGGCGATATCCCGTCGGACGCGGATACGGCGGCCACGGTGGACGGGCGTGCGAAGACGCCGGAGGCCAGCAGGGTTCGGCTCGCGCGCCTCGTTGGAGAGAACGCAAGCGCCCGGCCGCCGGAGGCCTGGGACGCGCTGGCCCGGTTCTTCGCGCGCGCCCAAATTCGCCGGATCGAAGACGCCATCGCTCTTATCGAATCGCGCGCCCCCGAAATGGCGGGAGCGCCCATCGTCGGCGCCGGCGTCGGCCGCGCCCTCCTGGCCCGATGGGCGCGGCGCGAGGCCCGCGCCTACGCGGATTTCGACGAATTCATCCCCGCCGCGGCGGAAGCGAAAACCGCCGCCAGCGACTGCGCGCCGGCGTGCGCCGTCGCTCTTCTTGCGAGCGGAACCCGCAAGTTCGCCGAAATCAGGTAAGGCGACTGGCTAGTTCGGAGAGCTTGCCCGCGCGTCGATCATGCGTGGTCCCGGCTGCACTTCGCGCGCGATCCACAAGACCAGCAGCGCCGACATGAGCGGCCCGCAGGCCAGCGCTAGCAGCGCGGTGGAATAGCCTTCGCCGTCCCCTTTCAGCCAGCCGACAAGATAGGGGCCCGCGAAACCGGCGACATTGCCAATCGAATTGATGACCGCGATGCCGACGGCGGCGCTGGCGCCGGATAGAAAATTGGTCGGCAGCGCCCAGAAGGGCGGCATTGCCGCGAGAGTTCCGATCGAGGCGAGCGAAAAGGCCGCGATCGACAGAGCGGGAGATTTGACGCAGGCCGCGAGAGCGATGCTCGCGGCGGCGAGCGCGGCGGCGGCGGCCGTATGGCGGGCGCGTTCGCCGCTCCTGTCCGAGCTGCGACTCCAAAAAATCATGGCGACCGCGCCGCAGGCGTAGGGAATGGCCGTGACGACGCCAGTCAGTGCGGGACCGAAGCCAAAATCCCCAACCAGTTGCGGCAACCAGAAACCGAGGCCGTAGAGCGCCGCGACGACGCCGAAATAGACGATTCCAAGCCCCAGCACGCGCGGGTCGCGCAATGTCTGACCGACGGTCGGTTCGCCGCCGTATTCGGCTCGCTCGCTTTCGAGCGTATCCTGCAGCCAGTCTCGTTCCTGCGTCGTCAGCCAGCTCGCGTCGCCGGGGCGGTCGGTGAGGAAAAAGAACGCCGCGATCCCGAGCAGAATTGTCGGAATGGCCTCGACAATGAACAGCCAGCGCCAGCCGCTGACGCCGAGAGCGCCGTCGAGCGAGGTCAGCGTCAATCCCGACAAGGGCGCGCCGATCACCGTCGAAAGCGGTATCGCCACCAGAAACGCGCCGAGGCTGCGGCCGCGATGCTCAGCGGGAATCCAGTAGGTCAGATACAGTATGACGCCCGGCGCGAAGCCCGCCTCGGCGGCGCCGAGAACAAGGCGCAATGTCAGAAAGCTCGTCTCGTTCCACACGAGCGAGGTCAGCGCGGAGATGAAGCCCCAGCTGACCATGATGCGCGCAATCCAGAGCCGCGCGCCGACCCGGTGCAGAATGTAATTGCTGGGCGCCTCCAGAAGGCAGTAGCCGACAAAGAAAATGCCCGCGCCGAGACCGAAGACCTGTGGCGAGAATCCAAGTTCCTTGTTCATCGTCAGCGCTGCGAAGCCAATGTTGACGCGGTCGAGATAGGCGGCGAAGAAACAGGCGATCAGAAAAGGCGCGAGGCGGCGCGTCACCTTGGCGATGGTCGCGGCGCCATCGACCTTCCCGTCTTCCGGATTGGAGCGCGAGATCATGACTCCCGCCGGGCGAAAATGATCTGCGTATCGCCATAGCGGCGCTGATCCTCGCTAGAAATTCCCGCCGGCAGCTCCAGGGTCGCATTAGCCGCTTCTTCGATCACCACGAGCGCGCCCGGCGCAAGCCAGCCGCCGCGAAGCAATTCGCCGAGCGCGAGCGGCGCCAGCGCCTTGCCATAAGGCGGATCCAGAAAGGCGAGCGTAAAGGCTTCGCCCGGCGGCGCGAGGCCAAGCCTGGTCGCGTCGCGCCGGAATACGCGCGTGACGCCGCCAAGACCCAGCGCTTCAATATTCGCGCGCAAGAGCGCGCGCGCTTCTGCGCCATCGTCAATGAACAAGGCGCGCGCCGCTCCGCGCGAAAGCGCCTCGATGCCCAGCGCCCCGGTGCCTGCGAAAAGATCGACGACAGTCGCACCTTCCAGCGCATTGTCGTAGGCATGCGTGAGAATGTCGAAGATCGACTCGCGCAGCCGGTCCGAGGTCGGGCGCACATTCTGGGATTTAGGCGCGGTCAGGGCGCGCCCGCGCAGGGCGCCTCCTACAATGCGCATGATTTAACGAGGACCGCGCGGGCTGCGCGCAGGCGGTTTGCCGCCAGGCTTTCCGCCGCCTGGCCTGCCTGGCCCACGAGGCTTGCCGGCGCCGCCCGGTTTGCGCGGCCCATCAAACCTCTTGCCGCCTTCGCTGCGGGGAGGCCTTGGCCCGCTCGAGCGTCCTTCTCCGCTTTCGAACTTGCGCTCGCGTGGAGCGCCTTCGCCGCGCGCCGGCCTTGCGCCTTTAAAAGCCGGGCGGTCTCGCGGCCCTGACGTTTTCGCCCGAGGCGGCCGCGAATCCGCACGCGCGCCGCCTTCGCCGCGAGGCGTCCTCGGTCCGCTGGCGCGTCCCTCGCTGCGATCGAAGTTTCGCTCGCGCGGGGCGTCCCCGCGCGGAGGACGCGCATCCTTGAAGTCCTTCCGGTCGCGCGGCGGGGCGCGCTCGCCGGTTGTCGGAGCGCGCGCCGGGCGCGCGTCTGATCGCTCGAACCGTCCACCGCCTTCGGTTCGAGGCGTCCTTGGCCCGCTGGCGCGCCCTTCGCTGCGATCGAAGTTGCGTTCGCGCGGAGCGTCCCCGCGCGGGGGACGCGCGTCCTTGAAGTCCTTCCGGTCGCGCGGCGGGGCGCGCTCGCCAGTTGTCGGAGCGCGCGCGGGGCGCGCGTCTGACCGCTCGAACCGTCCACCGCCTTCGCTTCGAGGCGTCCTTGGCTCGCTGGCGCGTCCCTCACTGCGTTCGAATTTGCGCTCGCGTGGAGCGCCTTCGCCGCGTAGCGCGCGCGCTTCCTTGAATTCCGGGCGTGCGCGCGCAGGCCTTGCGTCATTGCGCTCGAAGCGTCCAGCGCCTTCGCCGCGTTCGCGTGGTCTGGCGCTCTCTGGCGCGGCGTTCTCGCGGCGCAGCGAGTCGAAACGGCGTGCGTTGCGGCTGTCGGCGACGGGCTTCGCGCCTTTGACGACGACGCGCTCAACCGCCACGGCGCGGCCCTTGCGGTCGGCGGTGACCGCGCGCTCGATGCGCGCGCGCGGCGCTTGCTCGGCGCCCTTGTCGCGCTGCTTGCGAAGCGCCGACACATGCTTGCGCGGCCGACCCTCCGCACGCACGCGCGCCTCCTGCGCCTCGGTCGCTGAGGGAGTCTCGCGCAGGCCGGAAGAAAAATCGACGCCGGCGAGTTCCGCCAATCCCTTGCCCAGCTGATCGCGGAGCACCTTCAACTTCACTTCCTCCACCGTGCCCTCGGCGATGTCGCCAAGCTGGAAAGGCCCGTAGGAGATGCGGATGAGGCGCGTCACGTCGAGCACGAGATGCTCCAGCACGCGCTTGATCTCGCGGTTCTTGCCTTCCGAAAGGCTCATGCTGATCCAGGCGTTGGCGCCCTGCACGCGATCGAGCCGCGCCTCGATCGGCGCATAGGCGACATCATCCACCGTCACGCCCTCGGCTAGCGTGTCGAGCATCGCCTGATCGACCTGTCCATGCGCGCGCGCCCGGTAGCGCCGCGTCCAGCCCGTCGCCGGCAGTTCAAGCGTGCGCGCGAGGCCGCCGTCATTGGTCAGCAGCAGCAGGCCTTCGGTGTTGATGTCGAGCCGCCCGACGCTCACGACGCGCGGCAGATCGGGATAGCGCTCCTTGAGGAAATCGAAAACCGTCTGCCGCCCTTCGGGATCCCTCGCGCTGGTGACGAGGCCGGCGGGCTTGTGAAACAGGAACAGCCGCGTGCGTTCGCGTTCGGCCATCGGCGCGCCGTCGACGGTGATCCTGTCGCCCTCGCGCACATTGAAGGCGGGCGTCGACAAAACGCGGCCATTGACCGCGACGCGCCCTTCGGCGATCCATTGTTCCGCGTCGCGGCGCGAACAGGCGCCGGCGCGCGCCATCGCCTTGGCGACGCGCTCGCCCTCGAAGGCTTTCTCTTGCGCTTCAGCTGAAGCCGGGCGCGGCCTGGGCGAGGCCCGAGGCTTCTGAAACGCGGGCTTCGCGCTCCTGCCTGCGTCGGTCTTTGCGAAGCGTGGCTTTTCGAATTGCGGCCTATCCTGGCGCGCGGGCGGGGCGGCGTCATCGCGCCTGCTCGTGGGTGCGGATTCCGAGGGGCGTCGGCGCATGGGCCGTTCGCCGCCTTTTGCGGGCGGCCGGGGTCGTCTTGGTTTTTCATCGCTCATGGGCTTTGATAGCAGGCAAAGCGCCGGGAATGAAAGGGCGAAGCGAAGCACACATGCCAGAAGACCCCTTCGCCGCCGCTTTCGACGCCGCGCGTCTTGCCGCCGTCGAGGGCGAGGTTCCCGTCGGCGCGGCTCTCTCGCGCGGCGGAAAAATCATCGCCATCGCGGGCAATCGCACGCTGCGGGACCGCGATCCCACGGCTCACGCTGAAATATTGGCGATTCGGGCCGCCTGCGCCGAGCTTGGCTCGGAGCGGCTGACCGATTGCGATCTCTATGTCACGCTCGAGCCTTGCGCCATGTGCGCGGGGGCGATCTCCTTCGCGCGCATCCGCCGGCTGTATTTTTCCGCAAGCGATCCCAAGGGCGGCGGCGTCGAGCATGGACCGCGATTCTTTTCCCAGCCCACCTGCCACCATGCGCCGGAGGTCTATGGCGGCCTGCGCGAAAGCGAAGCCGCGCAACTGCTGCGGGATTTCTTTCAGGCGCGGCGATGAAGGCTCAGAGGAAATCCTCAAGCGCCTTCAGCACGGCGTCGGGCGCTTCCTCGGCGAGGTAATGGCCGCTGTCGACGGCCTCGCCGCGAATGTCGCTGGCCCAGTCGCGCCAGACCTCCAGCAGCGAAGGCTGCGCGGGAAAATGCGCCGCGCTCCAGAGAAGCAGAGTCGGCGTGATGATCTTCCTGCCCGCCTGCTTGTCGGCGAGAAGTTGCTCCCTGTCGGCGCCCTCGCCAGCGCGAAAATCCTCGCAAAAGGCGTGGATGCGCGAAGGCTCGTTGAAGGCCTGGGCGTAGGCGGCGAGCGCGGCCTCGCCGAAGGGCGCGAGGTTTTTGTTCTTGGTTCCGCTTTGCAGCGCGTCGGTCAGAAAGCCGCCGGCGTCGAGCGCGATCAGATTTTCGGGGCGGGGCGCCTCATAGCTCATGAATTTGGCGCGGCCGATGCGGGAGAGATTGCCGTCGCCAAAACCCTCCTCCAGCGGAGCGATGTCGAGCATCGCGAGTTTGGTGAGCCGTCCCGGATGATCGAGCGCGAGGCGCATGCCGACGCGCGCGCCGCGATCATGCCCCGCAAGCGCGAATTGAATATGGCCGAGGCTCTCCATGACTTTCACGGCGTCGGCCGCCATCAGGCGCTTGGTGTAATTCTCGCCCTTGTCGCTGTCCGGCGCGGACGACCAGCCATAGCCGCGCAAATCCATCGCGACGACGGTGAAGCGCTGCGCGAGCTGGGGCGCGATTCTGCGCCAGGCGATATTGGTCTCGCCAAAGCCATGCAGCAGCAGCAGCGGCGGCCCGGCGCCATGCGAACGCGCGAAGATTTGCCCCGCGTCCGTGTCGATCCAGTGCGAGGCGAAGCCGGGGTAGAAGTCGGTGGGGTTGGACATGGGGAACCGTTGGTTGAATCTGGCGGGGTTGTAGCCTGTTCGGGCCGCGCGACCAAGAGACCCGCATGACGCCTGAAACCCTGCGGACCGGGGCGAGCGTAATCAATGATCAACGATCGAATGGTAATTGTTGCGCCAGTGACATCACGCCTGTTTGAAGCCCTATTTCTTGCAGAAGGCCGCCGCCATGCAAATGGATGAATATCTGCATGCACATATGATCGCGGCCGGCCTTGCCGGCAATCCCGTCGCCACCGAGGCGCTGGTGTGGGTGCTTGTCGGCCTGCTGGCCGGCCTGAGCCTGGGCTCATCGATTGTCTATTACGCAAATACCCAAACTTACGGCTATTACTACAGATCCTGGGAATCGCCGATCGAGACGAGGGCGGATACGGCGATCTCGCAGGCCATTTGCGGGACGTTCAAATCCGTATTCGCGTCGCTGGGCCTCGACGATCTGTCCGAGTCCGAAGCGGCTTTTCTGGGCTGCGCGGTTCTCGGCGTCGGCCTCGCCCTCATCGCCAGATATGCGACCGGCTATGATGCGTTGCTGCACGAAAAGCTCTGCGGCCTGCTGTCCTTCAACGCGCCGCAATTCTGCTCGCCCTGACGGCGAGGAGAGGCGAGCAGGCGAAGATTTGCTCCGCGTCAGTGTCGATCCAGTGCGAGGGGAAACCGGCGGTGGGGTTGGACATGGGGAGCCAAGGTTGAGCCAATTGGGAGATTTCATCCCGTGGCTATATCGTTTCTAAGGGAACCGCGATCGACCCGATTTGCGCACATTAGCGAGCTATTGGTTCACCAAATATGCGAGCGCAGCTTCAGGGTATTCGATATGGCTTGCACCCAACGCCTCCAGGACTGGCTTTTTCGTGGCTTTGTGGAAATTTCTATCGCTCGTGACAAACACGTTACGCTTCTGATGAATATGCGACCAGACGGCTTGCACATCGCATTTGCAATTCCGCCATTTGCCAGTCGGCGCTCGGGGCGACGGGTCGATGAAATTGGCTTGGCAATAGTCTTGCCAAAAGAACGGAACATTTGGAAAAAGGATTTCATGGATTTGGCGTTCAAGGCCTTGCATCGCGTCATCGCTCCACAGGCAGTGATCCCAGAAGGATATATCCCAATATGCCATCGGCAAAACAACATTGAGATGCCCTAGACCCAAAGAGTCCATGCGGTCTCGAAAATCTGCGTAATTGTTCAAATACGATTGATTAAGTTGCCTCTCAGATGCCGAGATAGCGATGACAGCGACATCCGCTTGATTGCTGGCGTGAGCTTCAGCAAGTTTTCGAATTGCTCGTGCTGAAAGCCGGTTTTCGGCAATATCCGCAAGGCAGTTCGTATCGAGTGTAAAGGTTCTTAACATTTAAGTCACCGTGACTGTAATCTGTCAGTCGCCCTCCACCCCCAGCTCCCTCAACTTCTCCCGCTCCGCCTCGCTCAACGCCGCCGGGGCCAAACCCGCCTTCCGTCGGCGCGACGCGCTCCAGAGCCCGGCGGCTCCCGCGAGCAAGGCGATCAGCGGCGCCAGCCACAGCAGCAGCGTCTCAGGTTTGAAAGGCGGGCGCAGCAGCACGAAATCGCCATAGCGCGAGACGACGAAGTTGCGCACCTGATCGTCGGTCAAGCCGGTCTTCAACTGCTCGCGCACCAGAATGCGCAAATCCTTGGCGAGCGGCGCGTCGGAATCGTCGATGGACTGGTTCTGGCAGACGAGGCAGCGCAATTCGCTGGCGATATGGCGCGCGCGCGCCTCCAGCGCGGGATCGGCCAGCTTTTCGCTGGGCTCGATCGCGTAAGCGGCGAGCGGCGCAAAAAGCGCGGCGGCGAGCGCGAGGGTCTTGAGCGACTGTCTCATAGGATTCCCGCTTGAATAGTTCGGCTGGGCGCAAATCCCTCCCCCTTGCGGGGAGGGTGGCGCGAAGCGACGGGTGGGGGTTGCGGAATCCTGGGCGAGATGGCGCGAGCCCCCCACCCGACCCGGCTTCGCCGGGCCACCCTCCCCGCAAGGGGGAGGGATGGGGCCGCACAATCCGCATTCGTAGTCTGGAGCGGGTAAGCCGCTTTGCTGTCGACGAGGCAATCAGGCGGATTTCGTCTCATTCGGCCGCCTGCGGAATCGCCGCCGTCGCGCGGCGCGCTACGCCGATGCGCAGCCTTCGGTCGGCGAGCGAGAAGGCGCCGCCCAACGCCATCACCAGCGCGCCGATCCAGATCAGGGTCACCAGCGGCTTGTAATAGAGGCGGGCGTCTATGCTGCCGTCGGCGTGGGATTCGCCCAGCGCCGCATAGACCTGTCCAAGGCCGAGCGTGACGATGCCGGCCTCGGTGCGCGCCATCTTGCGCGCCTGATAATAGCGCTTGGCCGGCTCTATCCGCGCGATTTCGCGAGCGTCGCCGCGCACCGCAAGCACCGCGTAGGTTTCGGAATAGTTGGGCCCGTTGCGCAGCGCTATTTCCTGCAGGCCGATGCGATAGGGGCCGACCTCGTAATAATTGCCGAGTCTCATTGTCGTGATGTTCTCAACGCCCCAGCCCGTCGCGGCGAGGCCGAGCAGCGTCAGTCCCATGCCGGCGTGAGCAATCGCGGTTCCAAACACCGAAAGCGGCAGGCCGAAAAAGCGCGTTACCGCGACGCGCGGCGATGCGCCTCGCGCCCGTGCGCGCTGCACGAGATCGGTCAGCGCGCCGACGACGAGATAGACGGCGATGCCCGCCGCGACCACGGAAAGATAGGGCGCGCCTTCAAGGGCGCCGAAGGCGCCGAGCGCCAGTAGACCGATAAGGAAGGCGAAGCGCAGTTGCTGCAGCGCGGCGGCAAGGTCGCCCCGCTTCCACGCCAGCATCTGCCCGATAGGCATCAGCAGCGCGATCGGCAGCGCGATGGGGATCAGCACCGTGTTGAAGAAGGGCGGCCCGACGGAAATCTTTTCGCCGGTGAGCGCCTCAAGCGCCAGCGGATAGAGCGTGCCGATGACGACCGTCGCGCAGCAGACCGTCAGCAGCAGATTGTTCAGCACCAGCGCGCCCTCGCGCGAGATCGGCGCGAAGAGGCCGCCGATGGGCAGGCTGCCGGCCCGCAGCGCGAACAACGCCAGCGCGCCGCCGATGAAGAAGACGAGAATCGCCAGAATGAACACGCCGCGTTCGGGGTCGCTGGCGAAGGCGTGCACCGAGGTGAGCACGCCGGAGCGCACGAGAAAGGTGCCGAGCAGCGAGAGCGAGAAGGCGAGGATGGCGAGAAAGATCGTCCAGACTTTAAGCGCCTCGCGCTTTTCCATCACGGCGGCGCTGTGCAGCAGCGCCGTGCCGGCGATCCAGGGCATCAGCGAGGCGTTTTCGACCGGGTCCCAGAACCAGAAACCGCCCCAGCCCAGCGTGTAATAGGCCCAGTAGGAGCCCATCGCTATGCCGAGCGTGAGGCTGATCCA
>Ga0181534_10002503_pt1 | contig 11291 bp, 4 predicted proteins | sample PEATcosm2014_Bin_37_FD_119758 | JGI IMG/M metagenome (GOLD analysis project Ga0181534, IMG submission 119758) | Peatland microbial communities from MTU Mesocosm Facility, Houghton, MI, USA - PEATcosm2014_Bin17_10_metaG | ecosystem: Environmental > Terrestrial > Soil > Wetlands > Peat | place...
CAGTTGACACTCAAGTTCAGCTCGCCGTCCTCGAACCAGGTGTGCTTGATGATGCGGGCGTCGGTGTTCCAGGTGAATTTCCGTGCAACGGTTGGCGGCTTGATCCATTCGAGCGTGCGCGCCTGCTCCAGCCAGAATTTTTCCGGCTCGCGGACGGAGCGTTCGTAGAGCGCGTTGAACTGCGCGGCATTGAGCAGCGCATGCTTGATGACTTCCGGCGACGGCGGGAACGTGCGGCCCTCGTGTTGCAGCGATTCGGTGGAAATGGTCTGGCGGCTCATGTCAGGTCGTAAATGATTCCGGGCATTTCCTCAAAATCAATCCCCGGTGTCAATGTCGCTGATGCCTAAAATTCATTTCTTGGTAAGCGTTGGGTTGAACACCTCCATGGCGTCGGGAGACCGCCTTCGTTCAACGGTGGATTTGAAGCCGCAGGAATTGATTGGTCGCGCCCGCCGTCGCATTCGTTGAGCCGGTGACGGTGACGGTGACAAACTGGCCGGGCGGAATGCCGTTGGTGGGTGATTCTAAGACGCTCGTGCCGGGCAGGTTGGTGATCCAGCCGTTCGATGCGGTGTAGGTCAGCAGATTGTTCCAGATGGATAAATTGTCCGATGCCTGCACGAGGTAGGTGATGTCGCTGGCCGAGGTGTTGCGCGGGAAGGTGAGCAGGAATTTTTCCCCGGCGACATGGCCAATAAACGGATTGGCGTTGGTGACCGTGGGATTGAAGGCATAGGCATAAGCCAGCAGGTTGACAATGCCATCATGCGTTGGATCCGCCGAATCGCCGGCAATGGCGGGATTGCCGGCATTGGTTCCAAAATAGGTCAGCTTCCAGGTGACGTTCGGCGGTTGGATGATGGTCAGCGTGGTGCTGCTGTCCGCCGCCGAAGCGAGGCCGCTCCCGGCATTGCCGGCGTAGCCGTAGGTGATGGCATAAGGCGAACCGGCGGCGTCATTGGTCGCGAACGAAGGGGCGTTGTAGTTGATCCAGAAGCCACCCGTGCTGTTCGTGACCGTTCCGCTGACCGCAATGCCGTTGATGGTGGCGCTCACAACCTCGCCAATGGCCGGATAAGCCGGACCGGACCCGCTCAAATCACCGCTCAAAATAATGCCCGTCACGCCATAGGTGTTCGTCAAGGAACTCAATTCGGTGAACTGCAATGCCACCAGATTCACCGTCACATTCACCGTGTTGGTCACGGTGTTGTAATCCGTCGCATCCGACGGTGTGAAGAACACCGGCACGTTCGTAATGCCCGCTTTCGGAATCAAGCCGGGATTCACAAAAGCGAGCGCACCCGGAACCGTTGCCCCTGCCCAATTCGTGAAGGTTCCGTTCGGTGTCGAACTTGCCAATGCCTGGCCATAAGTTATTGCGCTTGCACTTAACGCCGTCGCAACAATCGGCGTTCCCTTGTTGACCGACACGCTCACCGTGTTCGTCACATTGTTGTAATCCGCCCCATCCACTGGAGCAAAATACACCTGCACATTTGTCACTCCCGCCAATGGCACTGTTGACGGCGTCACAAAATTAGTGCTCGCCATTAACACCGCCGTTCCCGCCACGTTCGTAAATGTCGCTCCGGTCACCGTCGAACTTGCCAATGCCTGGCCATAAGTTATTGCACTTGCACTTAACGCCGTCGCAATAATCGGGGTCCCCTTGTTGACCGTCACGCTCACCGTGTTCGTCACGTCGCTATAATCCGCCGTATCCGTTGGTGCGAAAAACACCGACACATTCGTAATGCCCGCTTTCGGCGCAATCAATGAATTCACAAATGCCAACGTGCCCGGAACTGACGCGCCCGCCACGTTCGTGAAAGAACCGCTGGGTGTTGAACTCGCAAGCGTCTGCCCATACGTGATCGCACTTGCACTCAACGCAGCACTCAACACAGGTGTCCCTTTGTTGACCGTCACATTCACCGTGTTCGTCACATTGTTGTAATCTGCCACATCCATTGGAACAAAATACACCTGCACGTTTGTTACTCCCGCCAATGGCACTATTAACGGCGTCACAAAATTAGTGCTCGCCATCAACACCGCCGTTCCCGCCACGTTCGTAAATGTTGCCCCGGTCACCGTCGAACTTGCCAACGCCTGGCCATAAGTTATTGCGCTTGCACTTACAGCCGTCGCAACAATCGGCGTTGCCTTGTTGACCGACACGCTCACCGTGTTCGTCACATTGTTGTAATCCGCCGTGTCCGCTGGCGTGAAGCTTACCTGCACGTTCGTAGTCCCTGCCAGCGGAGCAATGCCAGAATTCACAAAGGCAATCGTTCCGGAAACCGCCACGCCCGCTGCATTGGTAAATGTCCCCCCAAGCGTCGAACTTGCCAGCGTTTGCCCATACGTGATCGCCGCCGCGCTCAACGGCGTCGCAACTATCGGTGTTGAAAGATTGATCGTCAGCACCGCCGCAGGCTGCGTCCCCAAGGCGGACGCGGTGTTGGTTGGATTGCTCAAGGCGAGGTTCACCGTCAGGTTCGATTGCGCCAGGGAGTTGCCCAGAACCGGCAAGGCAAAGCTTTTTGAAACCATTTCTCCATTCGTCCAGTTCAGCAAGCCGGAAACGGCGGTGTAATCCAAGCCGTTCGCAGCCGTGCCGCCGGCGACCGTGGCATAGGAGACCTGAACCGCTCCGTTGGTGCCGCCAACCCGGTTCACCGTGATGGTCAAGTTTGTGACCGTCTCCTTGACGCTGTAAGCCGTCGAACTGAATGAAAACGTTCCCGAGAGCAGGCCGAAGACGGAAACGGAATTCGATGTGCCGACAATCACCTTGCCGTCGGCAACCGTCGGCACGTTGAACTTGACGCCAGCGCCAAGGAGGTCGCGGTTGCCTGACGCCTGGGCGCTGGTATAAAGCTCGGTCGTAAGATTCGTGGCGTTACAGGCGACGAGCGTGCCCGCCGCCCCAAGCGTCGCCGGCATTTGAATTGTCCAGACGATTCCGTTGTTTGTCCCGCTTGCGGAGATGCTGGGCGTCGCGCCCTTGTTGCTGTATGTGCGGGCGGAATCGGTCAAAATGGCGCTGCGGTTCAGCGCGCCGTTGGTCACAGCGATGGCCTTCAAGTTGTCGCTCTGCGCCGCGTAATAAATCCGGCCGTTAAAATAGGCGGGCGTGTCAAACGAAGCCCCGATCTGGCCAAGATTGGTCTGGACGATGAAGTCAAAGACGTTGGTCCGGTCGTAATGATTGTTCCCGGTCGTGAACTGGTCGCGGTTGACCACATAAATCTGTCCCTGTTTGCCGGCGCCGAGCATCTCGTGCGGATAAGTCCCCGTCTGATCGGGAAGCAGCAGCAGTCCACCAGAGCCGAGGTCGGAGTCCTGGGCTTGCAAATTGGTCTGGTTCCACGGCGTGAAATAATCGGCCACCGCCAGTCCGTTCGTCGTCGTCAGTTTAATGAAGCTGTCGCCGTAGTCCACGTTGCCGGAATTGTTCGTGGCGCTGAAGCTTCCATTGCCGACCATGAAAAAAATGTTGCTGTTATCATCCACGCATAATCCGCCGCCGCCCATCCAGATGCCGCCTTCCGCCGCATTTGCGCCGAACGTGTTGGTCGTTGCGTTGGGCGTGGTGTTGAAAACATAATTGGTCAGTGGCGCCAGGTTGGTGGTGCTGAAGCCGATGATCCAGCCATGATACGGGTCGGTGTCCGCGTAACCGGCATAAGATATGTAAACGATTCCGCCGGACAACGTCAGGGCGCAACGCTGGTTTTCCTGCTTGGCATTGAACGTCACCCGGCCGCCGACGCTGTCCACGCCGTTTCCGGCCACCGATGCGGTCACGAGAACCGGACTGTTGGCCGTCTCCGTGCCGTTGGTGATGTTCAACGCATGAAGGTAATGATAGTAATTTGTAACTCCGCCGCCGGCGATGCCCGTGAACACATCCACATAAAGGATCCCTGAATTGGTATCAATCACCGGCGTGCCCGTGCTGCCGACCTGGGGAATGATGTCCGTATAGGCGTTGCCGTTGTAACGCGTCCCAAAATTTTTGTTCGTGTAGGTCGCCGTCGTGGTCACCGCAGCCGCGCCGAGATTCGTTTTCCAAAGCTGCCCGCCCGACGCGCCCGCGTTGTCCGCGTCGAACGCGTAAACCGTGGCGTTTTCCGTGGCGATGAAAATCACGTTGTGCTTCCCCTGACCCTGAATATTCACATTGGGCAAATACAGCGGCTGTGCATAAGCGCAGCCATCCACCGGATAAGTCAGAAGCTTGCCAAACCGCGTGGATGTCACGTTGGTCAGATTCAGGATGGTTTCGTTGGTGTTCAGCCCGGTGCGCAGGTTGTTATTGTGATACGTCCAGACGCCCACCTGCGCTTCGGCGCGCAAAGATGCAAACGTCAGAAAATTCACGAACCAAATTAAAATCAACACTCTCACGATTAACAGGGAGCATAACCACTTTTTGTCCGGGTTCAATCAAAATTGAGCCGCCGTGAAAACCAAGGATCGGATGGCAATCATAAAACCACTCGGATTGACAGAGCGTTGCTTGTAAGAAGTTGTCCTGAGTTGTGAGGTTCAATGCCGTAAAATGGCAAGCCCTTTGATTTCAGCGTCGGGCCGCGCGGAAGATTTCTCGGCATGGACGATTAACCAAGCCTATCGCGCAGATGTCCAAGCTGTTCGTGCAACGCCATCGGCAGCCGCGTGCCAAACTTGGCGTGATAGGCATAGACATCGTCAGCTTCATTTTTCCAGCCCGCGCCGTCCACCGCGAGCAGTTGCGCCAGATTTTCAGCGGGCAAATCCAGGCCGGATAAATCCAGCGCGTCGGGCGTCGGCAGATTTCCGATCGGCGTCAGTTGCGCCTTGCCGGTGCCTTCGACGCGTTCGCAGATCCATTTCAGCACGCGGGAATTTTCGCCGAATCCCGGCCAGAGAAATTTTCCGTCCGCGCCCTTGCGGAACCAGTTCACGAAATAAATTTTCGGCAGCTTGTTGCGGTCGGTGCGTTGCGCGAACGAAAGCCAGTGCGCGAAATAATCCGCCATGTTGTAGCCGCAGAACGGCAGCATGGAAAACGGATCGCGCCGCAAAACTCCAGTCTGGCCGATCGCGGCGGCGGTCGTCTCTGAACCGCAAGTCGAGCCGAGAAACACGCCCGCTTCCCAGTCGAACGCCTCGTTGACGAGCGGAATTGTATTTGGTCGTCGTCCGCCAAATAAAATCGCCGAAAGTGGCATGCCCTCGGGATTTTGCCAGTCGGGATCAATCACCGGGCATTGCGACGCTGGCGCGGTGAAACGCGAATTCGGATGCGCGCCTTTTTTGCCGCTCGCGGGCGTCCACGGATTTCCTTCCCAATCAATTCCATTTTCCGGCGCAGGCACGCCCATGCCTTCCCACCACACATCGCCGTCCGGCGTCAGCACGACGTTCGTGAAAATGGTGTTCCTCGCGCAGGCCGCGAGCGCGTTGGGATTTGATTTTTGCGACGTGCCCGGCGCGACGCCGAAAAATCCCGTTTCCGGATTCATCGCGTAAAGCCGTCCGTCCGCGCCGATGCGAATCCAAGCGATGTCGTCGCCGAGCGTCGTGACGCGCCAGCCGGGCAACGTCGGCAGCATCATCGCCAGATTTGTTTTTCCGCACGCGCTCGGAAACGCGGCGGCGATGTAATGTTTTTTTCCGGCGGGCGAAGTTACGCAAAGAATCAACATGTGTTCCGCCAGCCAGCCTTCGCGTTTTGCGACGACCGAGGCGATGCGCAATGCGAGACATTTTTTGCCGAGCAACGCATTTCCGCCGTAGCCGGAGCCGTAAGACCAGATCGAAGGATCGTCGGGAAAATGGACGATGAACTTTTTCTGCGGATCAGGTTCGCACGGCCACGGAACATCTTTTTGCCCCGGCGACAACGGCGCGTCGACCGAATGCATGCACGGAATAAAATCTCCATTTGCGCCGAGCTTTTCCAAAATTTCCCTGCCTATGTGCGTCATGATTTTCATGTTCACGACGACGTAAGGCGAATCGGTGAGCTGAATTCCAATTTTGCAGATCGGCGAATCCAGCGGCCCCATCGCGAACGGAATCACAAACAACGTGCGGCCTTTCATGCAGCCATTGAAACGGTCGAGCATCGTTTTTTTCATCGCGACCGGATCGGCCCAATTATTCGTTGGCCCGGCCTCGTCCTTGTTCGCGGCGCAAATAAAAGTCCGGTCTTCGACGCGCGCGACATCGCTAGGATGCGAGCGTGCGAGAAAAGAATTTGGCCGCAGCTTTTCGTTCAGCCTGACGAACGTGCCGCTTGCCACCATCGTATCGCACAGCAATTGATATTCCGCGTCCGAACCGTCGCACCAATGCACGCGCTCCGGCTGGCAAAGTCCGGTCATTTCTTGAAACCACGCGATGAGCTTTTGATTTGAAGTCGGGATAAGTTTCATCCTTGCGACGAAAGTGGCAGACAATCGCCGGTTTGAACAGCGAAAATGATTTTCCGCCACGCGTTTTGCGTGCGCTGCCTCAAACTTTATGCTAATAATAAGTCGGCCATGAATTCATCGCCCGGCAAACCCGAAACGCACCACGACGAAGACGAGCAATGCCTCGCGCGTTCCGTCGTGGCCACGCTGGCCGAGGAGCCGTCGCTCGAAGCGGTGACGATTGATGCCGCGCACCGGAAAATATCCGTCGCCACGCTCGGTCGCACCGACGTGGAAAAATTGACGAAACGTCTCACCGATAAATTTCAGTCCGCGCAAAATTCTGACTCCAATCAAGCGTGCTCGCTGTTGAGCGGCAAAAGCGACTGCGCCGTCTGTGGCTCGCCGTTTTCCGACGCGGAACGGAAAAAAATCACGATCCAGCACGACGGCGACAGCACGACCATCGCGCGCGTCACTTGTCCGACCGCGCCGAAATTCTGGCGCTGGCGCGACCTGCCGTTTCCCAAAATCGTCCCGCGCGAAATTGAAATCCACGACCACGAACACGGCGTTGACGAATGGAAAATGCAGATGGTCGCCGCGATTTTGTGCGGCGTGTTTGGACTCGCCGGATATTTCCTGCCCGCGCCGTTCAAGATTTTCTTTTTTGTCGCCGCCTATCTCGCCGGCGGATTTTATCCCGCCGAAGAAGTATGGGAACGTCTGCAAAAACGCGCGATTGACGTGCATTTTCTCATGCTCGCCGTCGCCGTCGGCGCGGCCAGCATCGGCGCGTGGGTCGAAGGCGCGACGCTGCTGTTTCTATTTTCGCTGTCCGGCGCGCTCGAACATTACGCCTTTGGCCGGACGCAAAAAGAGATCCGCTCGCTTTTTCGCGATGCGCCGAAAACCGCGACGGTCGTGGGCGAACAAAATCGCGAACGCGAAGTGGCCGTGGAAAATCTCCGTGCCGGAATGAAACTGCTCATCAAGCCCGGCGCGCAGTTTCCCGTGGACGCGGAAATTTCCAAGGGCGCGACCGCCGCCGACGAATCCAATCTGACCGGCGAAGCCGCGCCCGTCGAAAAAACTGTCGGCGACGCTGTGCTCGCCGGAACCATCAATCTTTGGGGCGCGGTCGAAGTGCTCGTCACGAAACCCGCCGCCGAAAGTTCGCTGCAAAAAATCATCACGCTCATCCGCGAGGCGCAGCAGCAAAAAGCGCCCGCGCAGCAGTTCGCGGACAAGTTCAGCGCGGGCTACACTTATTTTGTGCTCGCGCTTTCGTTCGTGATGTTTTTCGTCTGGTGGCTCGGCTTTCATCTCGTGCCGTTTGTTTCGACCGCCGCGGCGCACAGCGCATTTTATCGCGCAATGACATTGCTTGTCGTCTCGTCGCCGTGCGCGCTCGTGCTTTCGATTCCGTCAGCGGTGCTCGCGGCCATTGCGTGGGGTGCGCGGCACGGTATTTTGTTTCGCGGCGGTGCAGCGGTGGAAAAACTGGCCGAGGTCAACGTCGTCGCGCTCGACAAAACCGGCACGTTGACGACCGGCGAATTGCGCGTGGAAAAAATTGAAAGCTTCCCGCCCGGCCGCGAAAACGAAATCGCGCGGCTCGCGTATTCGCTGGAAAAACTTTCGACGCATCCGCTCGCCCGCGCCATCACGCGCCACGGCAAGCAAAAAAAGATCGAACCGCTGGCGCTTGACCATTTTGAATCCGTCACCGGCCATGGCTTGAGAGCCAAACACGCTGGCAATCACGTTTTGCTCGGACGACGCGAGTGGATTGCGTCGGAACGCCGAACTCCCGTTCGGCCAGAACCAGTTTCTTCCGTTGCTGGAAAACTTGCCGATCCGGAGATCGGCGTTCCGACCGAAGCCGGTTTCTCCGAAGTGTGGATCGCGCATGGTGATTTGCTCGGTCGCGTTATTTTGCGCGATGACGTCCGCCCGCAGGCCGCATCCGTCATTGACGAATTGCGCCACGCAGGATTGCGCTCCGTCGTTTTGACCGGCGATCGCGCGGCGACCGCCGAATTTTTGCGCACGGAATTAAAATTGGACGACGTGCGCGCCGAATTGAAACCGGAACAAAAAGTTGAGGCGATTCACGAATTGAGCGGGCAGGGGAAACACGTCGCGATGATCGGCGACGGCGTGAACGATGCGCCGAGCCTGGCCGCCGCCTACATCGGCGTGGCGATGGGCGCGCGCGGCTCGGACGCGGCGCTTGAACAGGCCGACGTGGTTTTGATGCACGACCGGCTTGAAAACTTTCTCGCCGCGTTTCGTTTGAGCCAGCGCGCATGCCGCGTTATCCGGCAGAATCTGGTCATTTCACTCGGCACGGTCGTGGTGCTGGTTTCATTTGCGATGCTCGGAAAAATTCCGCTGACGATTGGCGTCGTCGGCCACGAAGGCAGCACCGTCGTCGTGGTGATGAACAGTTTACGGCTGCTGTTCGGCGGTGATTGGCTGCATAGAAATCAGAATACAATCCCCAAAAAAACTTTTCCATTGCTCGTCATATCTGCCGCTTTCCTTATCGCTTTGGGATTGGTTCTTGTTGTGTATTTCTGGATGTTTTTTGACACCAGTGTAGCAGTGTCGCCCGAAGCCAACCAAATGTTCGACGTGGATCGTGTCAACAATTTGGGTTTATTGAGTGACCGACAAAATGGAATTTTGATTGGTTTAGGATTGTTTTTGGCCGGAGTTATTTTGTCTGTTGGACAACTGCTATCTAAAAATCGCCACAAAGATTAGTGCGTCTTCAAAATCATGAATCCGTTTCAAAAATTCGTTTCCGAATCAGCGCGTGTCTTTCAAAGCGGAAAAATACTTCCGCTTGGTTTGAAAAACAGGCCTCGTCCAGTCGCGTCGCGAAAAACTTCGGATGTTTTGATTTTTTCGCCGCACCCGGATGACGATTGCATTACCGGCGCGCTCGCATTGCGGCTTTTACTCGAGGCGAAATGGAATGTCGTCAATGTCGCTGTCACGCTTGGCAGCAAAAAGGAACGTCACGCGGCGCGTTTGCGCGAATTGAAAAACGCCTGCGATTGCCTTCGTTTTGATTTGATTGTGGCCGGTCTGGAAAAAATCAATCTGGAAACGCGGAATAAGAATCGCGCGCAATGGAAATCCGCCGTTCAAACAATTGCAGAAATTCTTGCGGCGAAAAAACCGCGCGTGATTTTTCTGCCGCATGAAAACGACGGGCATCCCGCGCACGTCGGGACGCATTTTCTGGTTTTGGACGCGCTGAAAAAACTGCCGCGTGGTTTTGAATGTTTCGCTGTCGAAACGGAATTTTGGGCGCAGATGGCGAATCCGAATTTGCTCGTGGAGTCGGGTGTCGAAGATGTGGCTGACCTCATCGCGGCGCTGGCATTTCATGTCGGCGAGGTGAAACGAAATCCCTATCACGCGCGGCTGCCGGCGTGGATGATGGACAATGTGCGGCGCGGCTCTGAACTGGTTTGCGGGGCAGGCGCGTCACCCCCGGATTTTACGTTTGGCACGGTTTTTCGTCTGCAAAAATGGAGCGGTGGAAAAATCCAGAAGGTTTTCAAGGACGGTAAATTTTTGAGTGCGAAGGAAAATCCGGCGAGTTTGTTTGGAGATTAAAATATCCATTGCAGGTTAATTTTTGAAATTAGGGGGATTTCTTGCGGGAAGCCATCCGCCTTTCACCCGGAAATGACCCGACGGCGCACACCGATAATTTGGCCGTCCGCGAGGCGTGCAAAAGATTGAAACCCTTCCGGCTTGATTCCGGTTGATATTTCAAAGGATACTTCCGATGCAGCAGTTGTAATTGCATATATACCGAGTTGAGGAGCAGGGACAACGGGTGTTTTTCGGCATACTTAGCTGCGAATCAGCTGTTGCTGCTAATATTTTTGAAGTGGCAGCATACATTGTGGATTGATTGGAGCGCGGAGAGCGTGCGCAAATGAAAATAGATTTCTAATACTGAACCCGATGAAAGTCACCCTTAACTGGCTCAAGCAATACGTTGATTTCAACTGGTCGCCCGAGGAATTGACCGAACGGCTCACCATGCTCGGCCTCGAAGTCGAAGGAGTGCAGATAATTGCCGGCGCGTTCGACGGCATCGTCGTCGCCCAAATTCTCACACGCGAACCCGTGCCCGGCTCGGACAAGCTCTCGGTTTGCAAGGTCAATGACGGCAAGGGCGAGCGCACCATCATTTGCGGCGCGCAGAACCACAAGCCCGGCGACAAAGTCCCGCTCATCCTGCCGAACTTCGCGCTGCCGTTGAAGCCCGGCGACAAGGAGCCGTTCGTCATCAAGGAAAGAAAAGTTTTCGGGATCACGAGCCAGGGCATGATGTGCTCGCCGCAGGAACTCGGTTTGCCGGATCAAGTGGACGGGCTTTTGATTTTGCGCGAAGACGCAAAGGTCGGTCAATCGTTTGGCGAATATCTTGGCCGCAGCGGCAGCGACGTGGTTTATGATTTGGAAGTCACGCCAAATCGTCCCGACTTGAACAGCGTCATCGGCATCGCGCGCGAAATTGCGGCGGTCACGGGCAACGAATTAAAAATTCCCACCATCCAATTTCTCAACCTGGAATCCGAGCCGATTGGCGGATTGTTGAGCGTGCAAGACGACGAGCCGGAATTGTGTCCGCGTTACACCGCGCGCATCGTCCGCAAAGTGAAAGTCGGTCCAAGTCCCGACTGGTTGAAAAGCACATTGGAAAAAGTCGGCATCCGCAGCATCAACAACGTCGTGGACATCACGAATTATGTCATGCTCGAAAGCGGCCAGCCGTTGCACGCATTTGATTATCATTTGCTCAAAGTAGGACAGGCTTCCAGCCTGTCCATGGGCAGGCAA
>Ga0181534_10002504_pt1 | contig 11290 bp, 11 predicted proteins | sample PEATcosm2014_Bin_37_FD_119758 | JGI IMG/M metagenome (GOLD analysis project Ga0181534, IMG submission 119758) | Peatland microbial communities from MTU Mesocosm Facility, Houghton, MI, USA - PEATcosm2014_Bin17_10_metaG | ecosystem: Environmental > Terrestrial > Soil > Wetlands > Peat | place...
CGCACGCTTCGATGAGGGCGGTGGCCGCCTCGCGGGTGCTCGCGTCGAGCCGGCGGTCATGGGTGAGCAGCCAGGTGAGGCGCGCGCGCCGCGATCGCGCGGACGGTTCGCTGTCGAACAGCGCGGGGAACAAACCGAGTGCGTCGACGAATTCGCGCATCGGCGGGCTGGTCGGGGCGTTCGGCGCGGGTGTGAGCAAGAGCTTGAGCCACGTCACGCAGCGTTTGGCGAGTCCCGCGCGGGTGATCCCGAGACTGGTGCGGCGTCGCGTTTCGCCATCCGCCAGGGAATCGGCCAGGTTGCGGTAGCGCTCCACCGCGGACTCTTCCGCCGGCAGGGCCGGGCTTGCATCCGACAGCACCGAACGGAGCAGGTCCGCGAGCAGCAATGCCAGGGCCTCTGCCAAAAAGCGCTGGCTCTGGTCCGCATCCGGTCGCGACAACTCGGCCCAGACCGTGGGACCGCCCAGGCGTCTGGCATTGGGTGAGTTCGACATGGCCCCCAGTGTAGCGGCTCCGTGGGCCATCGCAACTATGTCAAAATGCGACCGAGTTCACCGACAGGTGAGAAAACTTCCGGAATCCATGAATCCATCCGCATCGCGCCTCGCGCCTGATGTGCGCCGTATTCGCGCCGGCAATGCCGGCCTGATGACCGGTACCGGCACCAACAGCTATCTGTTGGGAACGCGTGAATTCGCGCTGCTCGATCCGGGTCCCGACGAGCCCGAACATCTGCAAAACCTTTTGGATGCGGTGGGCGACGCGCTGCGTTGGATCCTTGTCACCCACACGCATCGCGACCATTCGCCGTTGGCCGCTGCGCTCGCCCGCGCCACGGGCGCGCAATTGATCGGCCTGCCGCCCCCCGCGGACGGCCGCCAGGATGAGAGCTTTCGGCCCGATCGATTGCCGCTAGACGGACAAAGATTCGTGCTTGGCGGTGTGTCGCTCGTGGCCATTCATACTCCCGGCCATGCCTCGAACTGTGTGTGCTATCTGCACGAAGCCGAGCGCCTGCTGTTCACCGGCGATCATGTGCTCGGCGGTGTCTCCCCGGTGATCCTGCCGCCGGATGGCGCCATGGCGGCCTACCTGCATTCCCTCGAGAAACTCGCGGCCTATGATTTCGATCGCATCGCGCCCGGCCACGGGGAGCTGCTCACGCAGGGTAAGCAGGTGGTGAAAACCCTGCACGCGCACCGCCTGGCACGCGAGGCCAAGGTGCTGCACCGGCTCGGGGAGCTGGGCGCCGCGACGCTCAGTGCGCTCACGGCGGCGGTCTACGACGATGTGCCGGCGGAACGCCATGGGTGGGCGCAATGCACCCTGCAGGCGCATTTGATCAAGCTTGCGCGCGAGGGCCGGGTGAGCGAGCAGCAGGGGCTGTGGCGGGCTGATCCGGCATGACCGACCGCCTCGGCATGACGCTGCACGCGGTCAGCGTGCGGCGCGGCGACAAGTGGGTGCTGCGCGATCTGAACCTGGCGTTCGAGCCCGGTGAGCGTTGGGCGCTCATCGGCGACAACGGTGCGGGTAAGACGCAGCTGCTCAAGCTCCTGGCCGGGGATGTGTGGCCGACGCCCACCGGCCGCGAGCGGCGCACCTACCGGATCGGCCGCCGCCCGGTCGACCTCATCGAGGCGAAGACCCGCATGGTCTATCTCGGCGCCGAGTTGCAGGACAAGTACTCCCGGTACGGCTGGGATCTCGTGCTCCACGATCTGATCGCGACCGGCCTGCACCACAGCGATCTGCTGCTCGCCCCGATCAGTGTCCTGCAGCACCGCAAGATCCATGCGATGCTGCGCGCCTGCGGGCTCGAGCGTCTGGCGCAGCGCCGATTCTCCACGCTTTCGTACGGACAAAAACGGCTCGCGCTGCTTGCCAGGGGCCTGGTCCAGGCGCCCGACTGGCTGCTGCTCGATGAGTTCTACAACGGGCTCGACACGCAATTCCGCGAGCGCATCGATCGCGTTCTCGAGGCGGCGCGTGGTGCCGGCCGATCATGGATCGTCGCGGCGCATCGCGCCGGCGATGTGCCGCGCGGCACCCGCGGCCTGATCGAGATGTCCGCGGGCCGCGTGGTGTCCGTGCATGCGCGCGGGCTCGACGCGCTCGCAAGGTTGTCCGCGCCGCCGAAGTCCCGGCCCGCGCCGCGCCGCGCGCTGCGTCGGGCCGCCGCCCGCGTCCGGCGGGCCGCGGCGCAGCCGCCGCTGATCCGGATCGACGCCGCGGCGCTGTACGTCGATTATCGGCCCGTGATCCAGGGTCTCAACTGGGAACTGCGCGCGGGCGAGCACTGGGCCATCTCCGGGGCGAACGGCGCGGGCAAGACCAGCTTTCTCAAATTGTTGTATGGCGACCTGACGCCGGCCCTGGGCGGCCGCATCGAGCGCGCGGGATATCCCGCCGGTACGCCGATTGCCGCGTGGAAACGGCAGGTGGGTTACGTGTCGCCCGAGCTGCAGACCGATTACGCAATCGAGGTGAGCGTGGCCGATCTGGTGGCGAGCGGGCGGCACGCGAGCATCGGGCTCAACGAGACGCCGAGCGCCCAGGACCGACTCCACGCGCGCCGCTGGCTCAAATTTTTTCGCTTGAGTTCCCTGGCGCGGCGCCGTCCGCGCGAATTGTCGTACGGCCAGCTACGCCGCGCCCTGTTTGCGCGCGCCATGGCCGCGCAGCCGCGGATCCTGCTGCTCGATGAGCCCTTGACGGGACTCGACCCGCGCCAGCGCGCCGCGGTGCGCGGGCTGCTCGAGCGGCTGATGCGACGGCGCGTCACGCTGGTGATCGCCGTGCACCACGCGGAGGATCTGCCACGCGGCATGACGCACGGTTTGCGGCTTTGCCGGCGCCGCGCGCTGCCGGCCGATCCGTATTCTGCGAACTGAGTCGGCGGCGCCCGGCGCGAGTTGCGCAACACTGCCCCCATTGCCGTTCACCCTTGGGGTCAGGAATATGTCGCGTACGCGTGGGTTGGTGGGTATCGCCGTGCTGATTCTGGCGGGCTGCCACAGCTCCGGCTATGCGGTGCGCCCGATCCCGCGCATCGCCGCGGACAGCGTCGGCAAACCGGTGAGCCGGTTGCAGGAAGCCTTTGGACAGCCGCGCAAGGTCGACACCCGCTCGACGCAGGAAGTGTACGTGTGGTTCCTGGAGCAGAAGCCCGCCGGCGCGCCGGCCGGCTTTCACGGCTGCGAGATGGAAGTGACCGTCGATTCACGCTCCGAGCACGTGCTCGGCTATTCGCTCTCGAACATCGGCTGGTCGAAGTGCCGCGAGGTGGAGCGAAAAATCCGCGTCGCCGAGCGCTGATGCGGGGCTGACCCACTACAATAGGCACTTGCCGCCCGGCGGCCCCCGCTTGGAGTTTGCAGTGCCCGTCGTTCTCATCTCGGTCCTCTCTCTGGCCGTACAAGCCGGCCTCATCGTGCACGTCATCAGGACCGGCAGAAACTCGCTGTGGGTTTGGGCCATTGCCCTGTTGCCGCCCGCCGGACCGATCGCCTACATCGCGGTCGAGCTGTTGCCGCAGCTCATGGGCGGCCGCTCGGCGCGCCGCGCCGCCTCAGGCGTCGGCCGTCTGCTCGACCCGAACCGGGACCTGCGCCGCGCCAGCGTCGAGGTCGAGATTTCCGGCAATGTCGATGCACGCCGCCGCCTGGGCGGCGAATTGCTCGAGCGGCGCCAGTTCGATCAGGCCATCGGCGTGTTCGACGCCGGCCTCAAGGGCGTGTTCGAGCACGATCCGACCTTGTTGCTGGGGTTGGCGCGCGCGCAGTTCGGCAAGGAGGATTTCGCCGCGGCCCGCGCGGCTTTGGAGCGCCTGATCCGCCACAACCCGGAATTCAAGTCCGCGGATGGCCACCTTTTGTACGCGCGCACGCTCGAAGCGCAGGGCGCACTCGATGAGGCCGAGCATGAATATGCCGCCGCCGCCCCCGCCTATCCGGGCGCCGAGGCGCGGCTGCGCCATGCGCTGCTGGTCAAGCGCCGCGGCCGCGGCGATGAGGCGCGCGCCATGCTCAAGGACCTGCTCGACGGCGCGCGGCTCGGGCCCGCGCATTACCGCCGGGCCCAGGCCGAGTGGCTGGCGCTCGCGCGGCGAGAATTGAATTGAGCCGCAAAATGGGTAGCATCAATTCCAACAATAATCGCGCGATTGGAGGTTTTCTCATGCCGTTCCGAGACCGATGCAAGAGACCTGTCTGGATCGCACTCGCAGGCGTCCTGCTCGCGGCATGCGCGAGCCAGCGCGACCCGGCGCAGAAAATGATCAGTGCGATCGACGCGGCGGTCAGTGCAGCCTCGGAGGACGCGGCCAAATACGCACCGGATCAATTGAATGACGTACAGATGAAGCTCGATGCGTTGAAGGCATCCTATGCCCGGGAGGATTACAAGGCCGTGGTGGCCGCGGCGCCGCCGGTGTTGACCGAAGCGCAGAGTCTGGCGAGCGATGCGGCCACCCAGAAGGCCGAGGTGATGAAGGGGCTGAACGAGCAGTGGGGTTTGCTCGCCAACGTGATTCCGAATTACATGACGGAGATCCAGAGCCGCATCGATTTTCTCGGCAAAAAATCCAACCGCAAGATGGCCAAGGATTTCGATCTGGGCTCCGCGAAATCGGGCCTCACCGATGCGACGTCGTTGTGGTCGAAGGCCCAGGGTGCGTTCGGCAACGGCAACATGAACGAAGCGGTCACGGCCGCCAAGGACGTCAAGGCCCGGCTCGATGCGCTGGGGTCGAGCCTCAAGGTCGATTTGTCGGCGCCTGCCGCGGTGCAGACACCGCCACCGACGGCTTAGCAGACGGGGCCACCAGAGCGGCGCGCAACAGGGCGGCGCGCTAAAGGGCGGCGCGCTAAAGGGCGAGCGTGCCTTCGCTCACGATCATGGCGCTGCCGCCGATGCGCGTCGCGATCAGCATGCCGGCTTCCATTTCGAGTTTGACGCCGACGCGACCCGGGCGCTGCACGTGCCGCCCCTGATGGCCGGTGAACCCGGTCGCGTGCTTGCCGAACTGGCCGAGCTCGAACAGATACGAAGCGAGCATGGCGTGCGCATTGCCGCTCACGGGATCCTCCGCAATGCCGAGCGCGGGGCAGAACATGCGCGATTCGGTCGACAACTCATCCGCGGCCGAGCCGCGATTCACGGCGAAGACGAAAAACCCGTCGGCGCCGAGTTCGTTGCCGAGCTCGGTGAGGGTCTCGAAATTCGGCGCGAGCGCGTCGAGGCCCTGGGTTTGCGCGATCGGCACCAGCAGCCGGGTGCTGCCCTTGCGGGCGATGCGCGCGGGCATCACCTCATGCAGTTCGGTGGCCGGAAGCCGCAAAGCTTCGGCCACCCGCAGTGTGGTTTTGAAGGGCAGCGGGTTGTCGAGTTCCGGCACGGTCTGGCGAAACTCGATCAGCGGCACACGCCCGTCCGCGTGCGCGCGAACCTCGATGATCCCGGTACCGGAATGCTGGCGCATCGGACCGGGCTGGCGCCGCCCGAGGGCGAGCAGCACCGCGTGGGCGGCGATGGTGGCATGGCCGACGAACGGCGCCTCCTTGCGGGCGTTGAAAAACCGCAATCGCACATCGTGGTCGGAACCGCCGGCGGCGCAGACGAAGGCCACCTCGGCGTGGGCGTATTCGCGCGCGATCGCCCGCATGGTCGCCTCGCTCTGCCCATCGGCGTCCAACACCACGGTCGCCGGGTTGCCGGTAAACAGCGTTTCGGTAAATGCGTCGACTTGAAAAATTCGCAAACGAGACTCCCGCTGGTTGACGAGCGCGCGGCCACTGCGGCCTGCACGAGTTTTGCACGCATCGCGGTGGCAGGCTACACTTCCCGCACAAACCTTGGGGTGGTCCTTGCCGGACCTGAGACGCGAAACATCGAATATCCGATGCCATGCGAACCCGTTGAACCTGACCCGGTTAGTACCGGCGTAGGGAGCAGGTGAACCAATGCGCAGCGCCGTCGAAATCAGTCTGTACCCGCTGACCGGTGAGTACATCGTCCCCATTCAGGCCTTCATCGATCGTTTGAACACCTATCCGGAGCTGCGCGTGGAGACCAACCGACTCAGCACCCAGGTGTGGGGCGCGCTCGACCGGGTGATGGCGATCCTGGCCGCGGAGATCGAGCGGGCGTCGGCCGCCGGACCGCAGCTGGTTTTCGTCATGAAGGTGCTCCCGGGCCTGGCCCCGCCGTGATCGATACCCTGTCGGTTCAACTCGCCGGCGCGTGGCGCACGATGAGCGGAACCGAACTGATCGCGGCGGCGCTCGCGGTCGCGTACCTGCTGCTGGCGATCCGCCAATCGATCAGCTGCTGGATCGCCGCCTTCGTGAGTTCCTGTCTGTACGTGTGGGTGCTGTTCGGCGCCCGCCTGTACATGGAATCCGTGCTGAACGCGTTCTATGCGGCCATGGCGGTGTACGGCTTCTGGCAGTGGCGCGCAGGCGCGGGCGCGGTCCTGCACGTGCATCGCTGGCCGCTCGCGCGTCACGCGCTGGGGCTGGCGGGCGTGGTCGCGCTGTCGGCGTGCAGCGGGTATTTCCTGCACCGCTTCACCCCCGCCGCGTCGCCCTTCCTCGACTCGATGGTGACCTGGGCGAGCGTCTTCGCCACCTATCTCGTGGCGCGCAAGGTGTACGAGAACTGGCACTGGTGGTTCATCATCGATGCGGTGACCCTGTGCCTGTGCTACTCGCGGCGTCTTTACCTCACGATGCTGCTGTTCGCACTGTACGTCGCGCTGATCATCGTCGGCATGCGCGAGTGGCGGCGCAGCCTGCGGTTCGCGACGCATGCAGCCTAGCGAGCTCAAGGCGCTCGCACTGCGCTACGTGCCCGGCACGGGCGCACCGCTCATCGAACCCTTGGGCGCCGGGCTGGTGAACGAGACCTATCGGGTGAGGCGCGATGATCGGGCTTATTCGCTGCGCGTGGCCGGCTCCGGTGCGCAGGATCTGGCGCCCGATCGCGGCTGGGAATGCCAACTGCTCGCGCGCGCCGCCGAAGCGGGGATCGGCCCGGTCATCGAGTGCTGCGAGCCCGGCGCGGCGATCGTGGTGGCGCGCTGGACGGAAGGCGCCGTGTGGAGCGCGCGCGAGGTGCGTTGCCCGGAAAATCTCCAGCGCTTCGCCGAGCTCGCGCGCCGCATCCACGCGCTCGCCGCGCCGCCGGGCGGGCGGGTCATGAATCCCGCGGCGTGGATCGCGCACTATGAGGCGGCGCTTGCCCGTCATGGCCGCGGCGCGGGACCCGCGGTGCTCGGACTGCGCGCCGCCGCCGCCGGGCGCATCCGCGAGCTCGGCGAACGGCCGCCGCCGGCGCCGGTGCTGTGTCACAGCGATCTGCACACCCAAAACCTGATTCTGAGCGCTCACGGCCCGGTGCTGCTCGACTGGGAATACGCCCACCTCGCCGAACCGTTCTGGGACCTGGCGGGCTGGGCCGGCAACAACGATCTCGAGCCCGCGTGCCGGCACGCGCTGCTAGGCGATTACCTGGGGCGGCAGGCCGGTGCGGTGGAATCGGCGCGGCTCGACGCGCTGGTCTGGCTGTACGACTACGTCTGCCTGCTGTGGAGCGAGCTCTACCTGGGATTGCGCGCCCACGCCCGCGAGGGCGTGCGCGCCCGTGCGCGGCTGCTGGCGGAGCGCCTGCGCTGAAGAGTTCGGTGGTGGCGGCGCGCAAGTTCCGGCAAACTAGCCGGCTTGGCAACGACCCGGAGAAGCGAATGGCGAGGATGATCGTGGTGGATCGTGACGGCAAGGAGCACGAGATCGAGGCAAAACCCGGCCTCAAGGTGATGGAGATCCTGCGCGAACTCGACTACGGCGTCGCGGCGATCTGCGGCGGCTTGTGCTCCTGTGCGACCTGCCATGTGTACGTCGATCCGGCCTGGACCGGGCGCCTGCCGAAGCCGCAGAGCGATGAGCTCGAATTGCTGAATGAATTGGCGGATTTTCGCGCCGACACCTCGCGCCTGTCCTGCCAGGTGGAGTTCACCGAGGCGCTCAGCGGCATCAAGGTGGCGATCGCGCCGGACACCTGACGCCTCATTTCTTCTCGGTTTGCCGCCGCACCGCATCCTGGGCGGCGGCAATCGCGGCCGGATCGCCCAGAAACCGCCGTCCGATCGGCTGCAACTGCTCGTCCAATTCGTACAGCAGCGGCACGCCGGTCGGGATATTCAGTTCGACGATGGCGCTTTCCGACATCTGATCGAGCATTTTGACCAGGGCGCGCAGCGAGTTGCCGTGCGCCACCACCAGCACGTTCCTGCCGGCGCGCAATTCGGGGACGATGCGCGTCTCCCAGAACGGCAGCACGCGCGCCAGGGTGTCCTTGAGTGACTCGGCCGCCGGCAGCAATTTCGGATCGATCCCGGCGTAGCGCACATCGAAGCGCGGATGGCGCGGGTCATCCCAGCCCAATGCGGGCGGCGGCACGTCGTAGCTGCGGCGCCAGAGTTTGACCTGGGCCTCGCCATGCTCGGCGACGGTCTGCGCCTTGTTGAGACCCTGCAGAGCCCCATAGTGCCGCTCGTTCAGCCGCCAACTGCGCTCGACCGGCAGCCACATGCGGTCGGTGGCGTCGAGCATCAGCCACAGGGTGCGGATCGCCCGCTTCAGGACCGAGGTGAAGGCGATGTGCGGGTCGAGCTTTTCGCGCTCAAGATCGCCGCCCGCGCGCCGCGCCTCCTCACGTCCGAGGTCGGTCAGGTCGACATCGTGCCAGCCGGTGAACAGGTTCTCGACGTTCCACGTGCTTTGGCCGTGGCGGACCAGGATCAATTTTCCAGGCATGCAAAAGCTCTCCTCGATCAGTGCTGTGCCAGCCGGCGCACGGCCTGCAGGGCGACCGACAGGGTGGCGAAGTCGGGCGGCGATGCGGTGCGCAGATCCGCCACGATGCGCTTCAAGGCGTCGACCGCGACGACGCGCTGGCGTGACCACTCGTCCACGCGCGCCGCCGCGTCCCGTCCGCGGCAGCGCAGTACGGCGCCGGTGATGGTGCGCTGGAGCGCATATAAATTGTCGCGCATGGTGCCACGGGCAACCGCCTGCCAATGCCCCTCGACGGTCAGGCTCTCGATCTGCTCCTTGATCCAGCTAAGACCGATTCGCTCACCGACGTCGAAATACACCCGCGCGGCGTAGCCGATCTTCACCCGCGCCTGCATCGCCACCTCGACCAGGTCGAGCGCGCAGTGCAGGGTTTCGAGCGAGGCGATGCGCGCGGCGAGCTGTTCGGGCACGTGCTGTTCGATGAGGCGCGAACGCGCCGCCCCGAGGCGGGCACTTTCGGTCGCGCTCAAGGCCGTGTCGAGCTTGAGCCAGAGCTCCGCGACGGGCGCGGAGTAGCGGCGCACCGCGCGCTCGATCTGCAGATTCTCGCGCTGGTTCTCCAGCAGCCAATAGCTCAAATGGTGCAGCAGCCGCGTGGTTTGAAACATGGCGGTGTACTGCACCGCAGCCGGGGCATGATTGTCCAAATCCTCGATCTGCGACCAGATGTCGCGCACCTTGAACACTTCCCGGGCAATCGTATAGGCGCGCGCGATGGCCGCGGGGTCCGCACCCGTGTCGTCCTGGGCGCGCACCGGAAACACCGGACCCATGCGGTTGATCAGGCTGTTGGTGATCGCCGTGGCGATGATCTCGCGGCGCAGACGATGACGCTTGAGGCGCGCGGCGAAGCGCTCGCGCACCGGCGCCGGGAAATAGCGGTTGAGCTCCGCCGACAGGTACGGGTCTTCCGGCACATTCGAGTTGATCAGCGCCTTGTAAAGCCAGATCTTGCCGTAGCTCAAGGTGATCGCGAGTTCCGGCCGGGTGAGCCCCTCGCCGGCCTTGCGCCGCTCGGCGATCTCCTCATCCGAGGGCAGATACTCGAGCGCGCGATTCAAATCGCCGGAGCGCTCGAGCGCGCGGATCACGAAGGCGCCTTCGCTGATCCGCTCCTTGGCCTGGAATTCGCTGGTGCTGATCGCCTGACCCTGCAGGTAGTTGTTGCGCAACACCAGCGCCGCGACGGCATCGGTCATCTGCACCAGCAACCGGTCGCGCGCCGCACGCGTGATCTCGCGCGCGCGAACCGCCCCGTTCAGCAGGATCTTCAGGTTCACCTCCACGTCCGAGCAGTTCACCCCGGCCGAGTTGTCGATGAAATCCGTGTTGAGCCGGCCGCCACGGCGCGCGAACTCGATGCGCCCGAGCTGCGAGAAGCCGAGATTGCCGCCTTCACCGACGACCTTGCAGTTGAGTTCGGCGGCATCGATGCGCACCGCATCGTTGCTGCGGTCGCCGACGTCGCTGTGGCTCTCGCTCTGCGCCTTGACGTACGTGCCGATGCCACCGTTCCATAACAGATCGACGTGCGAGCGCAGGATCGCCTTGATGACCTCGTTCGGCGTCACCTGCGCCGGCAATTCGAGCAGCGCCTGCGCCTCGCGCGTCAGGGTCAGACTCTTGGCGCCGCGCGAGTAGATGGCGCCGCCCTTGGAAAGGGCCGCGCGCGAGTAATCCTCCCAGGAGGAGCGCGGCAGACGGAACAGCCGTTCGCGCTCGCGAAACGAGCGGGCGGCATCCGGCTGCGGATCGAGGAAGATGTGCTGATGGTTGAAGGCCGCGATCAGGCGGATGTGCGGCGATTGCAGCATGCCGTTGCCGAATACATCGCCCGCCATGTCGCCGATGCCGGCGACCGAGAAGTCGGTCGTCTGGATGTCGGTGCCGATTTCGCGAAAGTGGCGCTTGACGCACTCCCACGCGCCGCGCGCGGTGATGGCCATTTTCTTGTGATCGTAGCCGGCCGACCCGCCGGAGGCGAAGGCATCGCCGAGCCAGAAGCCGTATTCCTCGGATATGGCATTGGCGATGTCGGAAAACGTCGCGGTTCCCTTGTCCGCGGCGACCACGAGGTAGGCGTCGTCGCCGTCGCGGCGCACCAGGTGCGGCGGAGGGACGATTTTCTCCTCGACGATGTTGTCGGTCAGGTCGAGCAGGCCGCGGATCAGCGTCTGGTAGCAGGCGATCACCTCGGCCTGCTGCGCCTCGCGGTCGCCCGTGAGCGGACGCTTGACGACGAATCCGCCCTTGGCCCCGACCGGCACGATCACGGTGTTCTTCACGTGCTGGGCCTTCATCAGCCCGAGCACCTCGGTGCGGAAATCCTCGCGCCGGTCCGACCAGCGGATGCCGCCGCGGGCGACGAAACCCATGCGCAGATGCACGCCTTCCATGCGGGTCGAAAACACGAAAATCTCGAACATGGGC
>Ga0181534_10002505_pt1 | contig 11288 bp, 8 predicted proteins | sample PEATcosm2014_Bin_37_FD_119758 | JGI IMG/M metagenome (GOLD analysis project Ga0181534, IMG submission 119758) | Peatland microbial communities from MTU Mesocosm Facility, Houghton, MI, USA - PEATcosm2014_Bin17_10_metaG | ecosystem: Environmental > Terrestrial > Soil > Wetlands > Peat | place...
AAATATTTTTCAAAGGCTGCGAAAACATAAAAGCGTCCGATTTGGTAAATGTAATGCACAACTTCTTTGGTGAACAAATTGCCGCGCGCATACTGCTGAAAAAGTTTATGGCAAAACCACGCTTCCAAAGTAAATGTAAGCACAAATACAATTACTCCAACATCTCCAAGCAAACCATGTTGAGGCAGATTAAAAATCGTGCCGTTGCGAACCAATAAAAAGATTAACAACAAAGTTCCAAATATTCCCACAACCGTGGCTGTGAGAAAGGCGATGCTTAATTTGTGGCCGTATTCCTGAATTTGTTTTAACCGAGGACTGGACGATTTTACATTGGCGTTCGCGGAAGTGGATTTCGAACCTGTTAAAATGTCGGGGCGTTTTCTTCTCGAAATTCTTAATGCAAAAAACACGCACAAAAACAGAACAATCACGAAAATTTGATTTGTATTCATGCGCAAGGAATAAACCAATCAATTCCGTTAGTCAAGTCTTTTTTATCGAACAACGATAATTTAGACACGAATTGCACGAATTAGCACTAATTGAGAATGATTCGTGAAAATCCGTGCAATTCGTGTCAAAGTTTTCCATCGGCGTTTCTGCTGTGGCAAATTCCGGCGATTCGTTTTATCCTTTCCAAAATTTATGACCGACCCGCGTTACAAAAAACTGGCCGACTTGCTCGTGAACTATTCCACCGCACTCAAAAAAGGCGACCGCATCCTGCTCGACATGATTGACGTGCCGGACGAGTTCACCGTGGAACTCATCCGTGCCGTGCGCGCGACGGGCGCAACGCCTTTCGTCGAGACACGCCACACGCGCGTCGGGCGCGAGCAGCTTCTGGGCATGGATGCGCAACAGGCCGCCGACATCCGCGACATTGAAATGTTCCGCATGAAAAAAATGCAGGCTTACATCGCCATTCGCGGTGCGGACAACATGAATGAAAATTCCGACGTGCCGAGCGACCGCGTGCAGCTTTATTCCAAGGTCATCCGGCCGGTGCAGGATTATCGCGTGAACAAGACGCGCTGGTGCGTGCTGCGCTGGCCCACGCCGAGCATGGCGCAGGCGGCAGGCATGAGCACCGAGGCGTTTGAAAATCTGTATTTCGACGTTTGCACAATGGATTACGCAAAGATGGGCAAGGCGATGTCGCCGCTGGAAAAGTTGATGAAGCGCACGGATCGCGTGCATCTGAAAGCGCCCGGCACGGATTTGACGTTCAGCATAAAAAACATCGGCGCGAAGATGTGCAAGGGCGACCGAAACATTCCCGACGGCGAGGTTTTTTCCTGTCCGGTGAAAAATTCCGTGAATGGCGTGATTCAGTTTAACACGCCGACGCTCTATTCGGGAACAAAGTTTGAAAACGTCCGGCTCGTGCTGAAGGATGGAAAAATTATCGAGGCCACCGCGAACAACACCAAACGGCTGAACGAGATTTTGGACACGGACGCCGGCGCGCGTTACATCGGCGAATTTTCGCTCGGTTTCAATCCGTATATTTTAAGCCCGATGTGCGACATTTTGTTCGATGAAAAAATCGCCGGCTCGCTGCACTTCACGCCGGGCCAAGCTTACGAAGATTGCGGCAACGGCAACAAAAGTGCAATTCATTGGGACATGGTGCTCATCCAGCGCCAGGAATGGGGCGGCGGCGAGGTGTGGTTCGACGGCGAGCTCATCCGCAAGGACGGGATTTTTCTGACGAAGGAATTGAAGCCGCTGAACCCGGCGAATTTGAAATAATGGCGGCTGGATTGTCGCGCTTGCAATTATTCGGGAAAAGAATCTAATAAACGCACCCTGTCGCGTGTCATATCTGAAACCGGCACGTTTCGTGGCCAATAAATCTATGGCTGAATTCAAATTCTTCTGCCCGCAATGCGGCCAGCACATCCAGTGCGACACCAGCTATGCGGGGCAACAAATCAACTGTCCAGTTTGCCAGCAGGTTATCGCCGTGCCGCAACCGCCGCGCGCCGCGTCCGCTGTTTCGCCGCCGGTTGCGGTGAAGTCGCGCACGTTGCGCAATGTTCTGGTCATCACCGCAGCGGTGGTTGCTTTCGCCGGACTTTTCATTGGCGGCTGGTATGGCTACTCGAAAATCAAGATTCGCAAATCGCCGCCGGGCTTGGTGGCGCTTTGGTCGGGCGATGGCAACGGCAGTGATTCGGCGGGCGGGAACAAAATGGAGATGACGGACATTGCTTTTGCGGAAGGGAAAGTGGGGCAGGCGTTTTCTTTCAATGGCACGAGTTCGAGCATCAGGATTCCGGCCAGCCAGTCTTTGGATGTCGGCGCGGGCGACGGCTTCACCATCATGGCGTGGATCAAGCCGACGCAAATTGACGGCTATCATCCGTTGTTTCAATGGACAGACAGCACCCCGATCCAGTGTTCCATTGGCCAGCGTCCGTTCGAAAGCGGCGTGCTGATGGCCTGCATGACGGATGGCCAGGGAAATCGTTTTCTGGTTTCACATCCCGGGGTGGTGGCGAGCGGTGTTTTCCAGCATATCGCCCTGACTTATGACAAGGCCAGCGGCGTCGGCACATGGTATTTGAATGGCGTCATCGTGGCCCAGCGTCAATTAAGCGGCCTGGTCACCGGCACCAAGGGTGACCTTGTGATCAGCAAGCGCGACACCACTCAAGGCAACTGGACATCCAACCGTTCTTTCGCGGGATTGATGGATGAGATCGCCATTTACAACCGCGCGCTTTCCGCCTCGGAAATTCAGGCCGTCTGCACGGAACAAAACCACGGCGGATCGCTGCAGTTGCCAACCCCTTCGACTGGCTGGTATGCAAGCTGGATGCAATAGGCGGTTCAATTGACATGTTCCACGGCAAATTAAATTATGTCTGAATTCAAATTTTTCTGCCCGCAATGCGGCCAGCACATCCAGTGCGGCACCGGCTATTCGGGGACGCAAATCAATTGTCCGGTGTGCCAGCAGGTCATCGTCGTGCCGCCAGCGCCGCCTTCCGCCGTGCCGGTTCCACCACAAGCGGCACCATCTTCTGCAATACGACGGGGAACCCCCGTTCTTGCGGCTGGACAGCAATCTTCCAGTGCGCCGGTTCGCGCGAAGTCGCAGACATTGCGAAAGGTTTTGGTCATTGTCGCAGCGGTGCTTGTTCTTGCCGGACTTGTCATTGGAGGATGGTATGGCTACTCGAAAATCAAGATGCGCATTGCACGCGGACATTTGCCTCCGGGCTTGGTGGCGCTTTGGTCGGGCGATGGTAATGGCAACGACAGCATGGGGAAAAATAACGCCACGGTTCCAAAGGGAATTGCCTATGCGCCGGCTGAAGTGGGACAGGGTTTCGACCTGCATGGCCGGAATCTACGAATCATCGTGCCGGATGCACCGGAACTGAATTTTGATGCGAACCAGGATTTTTCGATGGCTGCGTGGATCAAAGCACGAAAGGTTAATACGGATTTATCCGTGATGGATATTTTTGACAAACGAATCGCAGCCGGAGTCGCAGCTGAACCCAATGGTTACTGCCTTTGTCTGTTGAATGGCCGGGTTACTTGCCAGATGAGGGGGTCAAATTTCGGAATGGTCGGCCCGGATTTGCGGGATGGTCATTTCCATCATGTTGCGTGGACTTTGAGCCGGAATTCCACCACCGGAGGCAAACTCTATGTGGACGGGGTGGTGGTGGCGACCTTTGATCCGACCCTTTATCCGGGCACCCTGGTAAATGCGGAACCATTGCGCATCGGCAATCACGCAGCGGCTGATCTTAATTGTTATTTCACAGGAATCATGGATGAGTTGGGCATTTACAACCGCGCCCTGTCTGCCGACGAAATCCAAACCATTTACAAGGCTGGTGGCGCCAGCAAACAGTAAATGGCCTTGTCTCGGATTTGTGGACTACCTTGCGCGGTTATGTCAATGGCGTATTGGATGGATCACGATCGGTTTCCGGAACCCTGCAGACAACGGATAATCCTTTGCGAATTGGCGCTTACGCCCCAGTGAATGGCGGACAAGGCGGCAGTTTTTGTTTTCAAGGCCGGATAAGTCAGGTAGCCTTGTGTAATCGTGCTCTCTCCGCTTCGGAAATTCAGGCGGTTTACACGGAGCAAAAATAACAACAGACGCTGCCTTTGTTAAAATTATGGCTGAATTCAAATTTTTCTGCCCGCAATGCGGCCAGCAAATCCAGTGCGACACCAGCTACGCGGGACAACAAATCAACTGTCCAGTTTGCCAGCAGGTTGTCGCCGTGCCGCAACCGCCGCGCGCCGCGTCCGCCGTTCAACCGCCGGTTGCGGTGAAGTCGCGCACGTTGCGCAATGTTCTGGTTGCCGTCGCGGCGGTGCTTGTTCTCGCCGGACTTGTCATCGGCGGCTGGTATGGCTACTCGAAAATCAGGATGCACCAAATGCCGCCCGGCTTGGTGGCGTCATGGTCGGGCGAAGATAATGCAAACGACAGTGTGGGCGACAATAATGGAACTTTGATGGGTTCGACAACATTCACACCCGGTAAAGTTGGACAAGGTTTTGAATTTGATGGCAACAATGGGTCCGGGGTGTTGTTGGGAAATCCGGCCAGATTGCAGTTGCAGGATTTCACAATTGAGGCATGGCTCAAGCGCGGCAACGATAGAGTGATTTCCCATAGCGCCGGCGGTGGCGTGATTTTTGGCTATGGATTTGGTGGATACTCTCTTTGCATTGTTCCTGATGGCCACCCTGCGCTTACCAAAATCGGCGTTGATAACACCATGCCGGATACGACAATTACAGATACAAGCTTCCACCATTTGGCCGTTACCAAATCTGGAAACACGGTGGTCTTCTATGTGGATGGCACGGCCTATCCAGTTCCCAGTTATACGACCACCTTCACATTCACCAGCCCCGTTGGAATTGGTTATCGGCCTGACAATCAGGAAAACAGCTTTTTAGGAACGCTTGATGAAATTGGTTTTTTCAACCGCGCGCTTTCCGCCCCGGAAATCCAGGCGATTTACACGGCGCAAAAATGACCGTTAATTGCCGCCGTTTCCCGCCTGCGCCCAGAACAGCGGCTATTGATGCTCACAATGATTCTTTCAAAATCACCAGAAATTGTTTCATCGCGGGCGAAAGCACCTTGTTCTTTTTGTAAATCGCGGCCACCGGTCGGAAAAAATCGCCATCGGCAATCGGTATGGCGGCCAGCGTCTCTTTGGAAATCTCCTGCTCGATCGTGCCCAGCGGGACTATCGAAATGCCCGCGTCAATTTCCACGGCGCGCTTCACCGTTTCAACATTGTCGAATTCCATCGCGTGCCGCACCTCGACGCCGTGCTGTTTCAAGATCTTGTCCAGCGCCTTGCGCGTCGGGATGTCCGGCTCGAACCCGATGATTTTTTGCTGGGCGAGCGCCTTCAATTTGACCGTCTTCTGTCTGGCAAACGGATGCTGCGGATGGCAGATCACAACCAGCGGTTCCTTGCGGAGCGCAATGATCTCCAGTTTTGAATCCTTGAGCGGGTATGCAACGACTCCCAAATCCACAGCATTGCTTAACACGTCGTCATAAACCTGGTTGGCGCGGCGGTATTCGACGTGGATGTTGACGGTCGGATAACTGGCCATGAACCGCTTGATATACGCCGGCAAATCGTGCAGGCCGATGGAATAAATCGTCGCCACGCGGATCGTGCCCGAAATGATGTCCTTCAACTCCTGCAACCGGCTGTTCAGCGAATCATAAGTCTGGATGATTTGCTTGCTGTAATCGTAGAGCGCCTGGCCTTCGCGCGTGAGCCGGAAGCTTTTCTTGCTGCGCTCGATGAGCAGCGACTTGAAGATTCGCTCCAGCGCGCTGATTTGCTGGCTGACGGCGGATTGCGTGACGTCGTTGATCTGCGCGGCCTTGGTGAAACTTTGGGTCTCGGCGAGATCGCAAAAAACTTTTAGGCTCTCAATCTGCATAAGAAAAAATTAACAGAAGAGCCGCTCATTAGTCAACAGCAGTCGCGCCAGAAAGAACCCGCTTCACCTTGGCCAGCAGGCCGTCGCTCGTAAAGGGTTTTTGCAGATACGCCGGGCCGCTCTTTTTGCCCGCCGGCATCACATAGCCGCTCGTGCATAAGATTTTAACCCCCGGCGCTAGCTGGCGGATGCGCTCGACGAGTTCGCGCCCGCCCATGCCCGGCATCACCAGATCCGTGACTACCAGGTCCACCGTCACATCGTCGCGCGCCAAAATCGCCAGCGCCTTCGTCCCGTTGTTCGCCGTCAAAACCTTGTAGCCGTAATCACTCAAGATCGTTTCGGTCATCGAGAGCAGCATGATCTCGTCATCCACCACGAGGATTGTCTCCGTGCCCTCATAATTCTCGCCCGCGCCGCCGGGTTCATGAACAATCTCCTTTTCCGCCGGCAGATAAATCCGCACCGACGCGCCCTCGCCCGTCTCACTGGAAATGGCCACGCCGCCGCCGTGATTCGTCACAATTCCATAGGTCAGCGCCAGTCCGAGACCGCGATGCGGAGTTTTTTTTGTCGTGAAAAACGGCTCGAAAATCCGGGGCAGCACCTCCGGCGCGATGCCGCTGCCGTTGTCATTGATTTCCACGCAAACGTAGGCGCCCGGCGACAGCCGCACATTGCGGTCCTGTGTCGGCTCCGATAATTCCACGTTGCGCGTCTGCACGGCGATCTGCCCGTTGCCGCCGGCCACGGACTCAAAGGCATTCTCCAGAATTTTTGTCACCGCCTGCTGCACCTTCGCCTCGTCAAAGCGCGCCGTGAACAGGTTTTTTTCAAAGTGCGGTTTCCACACGATGTTGCCGCCGTGCGCGTTGCGGAAAAATTCCACGCAACGGTTCACGACCAGGTTCAGGTTGCCTGCCGGCGCGCAGTGCGCCTCCTTTTCCTGGCGGCTGAACGTCTGGAGTTCGTGCGCGATTTCCGCCGCGCGCGCCGCCGATTTTTCCACCTCCATCAGCGAATGCCGCCACGGATGCCCCGCCTCCGCCTTGCTCAATAAAAACGAAACGTGCCCGAGGATGCTCGTCAGCGCGTTGTTGAAATCCAGCGAGACGGTCCGCGCCAGTTGCAGCGCGCAGTCAAGCTTCTGCTTGAGGATCAAATCATTCACATCCGCCACCTTCACTTCGGCACGAGGCGGCATTTCCGGCAACGCAGTTTCAATTGGCTGCAGCGGCGCTGGAACTGATGTTGTTTCAACATTCATTTGTTTCGGTCATGTTGCAATGTAAGTCTTTTCTGCGCGATTTCAAGAAACGCTCGCCAACGCGGACGGCAGAAGGTCATTCACCCTGAACTCGCGGAATTTTTCCAGGCCGCCGATGCCGCGATATAAACCTCGCGTCCGGTGCCTGTTCGCACCGCAGCCGGCGTGAAGCAGACCCTGGCTCTTTTTCATTCTTCATTCTGTCCTCGAAATAAAGTTCGGCAAAATTTTCCAGCAGTTTCGCCGCCAAAGTCTTTACTTTTTCAACGGCTGCCAGCACTTCCGCGTGCGATAATTTTTCCCGGCCAAGGCCCGCCGCCAGATTGGTGATGCAGGAAACACCGGCGACGTTCAATCCGCATTGCCGCGCCACTATCGCCTCCGGCACCGTGCTCATCCCGACCGCATCCGCGCCGAGCTTTGCAAACGCGCGGATTTCCGCCGGCGTTTCATAACTCGGCCCGCTCACCGCCAGATAAACACCGCGCTGCAAATTCAGCTTTGAAATTTTTCCAGCTTTGAACAAAAGATTTTGCAATTTTTTGTCGTATGTTTCCGTCAAATCCACGAATCGCGGCAGGCCGGGAATTGCCGCGCCGCGCAACGGGTTTGTGCCCATGAAATTGATGTGGTCGGTCAAAACCATGAAATCGCCCGCGCGGAAATTTTTGTTCAGGCCGCCCGCCGCGTTTGTGAGCAGCAGATCTTTGATGCCAAACGCCGCGAGTGCGCGGACGGCCAACGTCACGCGTTCCATCGGATGACCCTCGTAAAAATGCGCGCGCCCGCTCAAGACCAGCACCGGCGTCCGGCCGAGATGTCCGAAATACAATTCGCCCGCGTGTCCGCTTATTGTCGGTTTTGGAAAGCCGGGTATTTCAGCACCGGAAATTTTTTTGTCCACGCGCAGCTCCGTCAACGCGTGATGAAATCCACTGCCCAGCACGATGGCAAGCGCCGGGCGCAGCGGCGAAATTTTCTTGAGCCGCGTGGCGGCGGTTTGCGGTGAAACATCAAGCTTCATTTATGGAATTGGACAACGGCCATGTCTTCCGCCGCGTGCAACGGCGAATTCTGCCCGAAGGCGGCTTGGCAGGCCAAAAGAAAATTCGCGCCATTCCTTTCTTCTCAAGCACGGAATCGCACATATACTCGTCTGCATGGCAAAGCTGTTTCTCGGACTCGATTCCAGCACGCAAAGCTTGAGCGCGGTCGTCATTGACCTCGACTCGCGCAAGATCGTCTGCGAGAAATCGCTGAACTTCGACCGCGCGCTGCCGCACTACAAAACGCAAAACGGCGTGCTGCCCAACCGCGACCCGCTCGTCAGACACAGTTCGCCGCTGATGTGGGCGGAGGCGCTGGACTTGATTTTTGCCGGAATGAAAAAGGATGGCGTGGCGCTTGGCAAAGTTCTCGCCATCAGCGGCAGCGGCCAGCAGCACGGCTCGGTTTATTTCAACGACCGCTTTGAATCCGCGCTGGAAAACCTGGATCCAGTCAAACCCCTCGTCGAAAATCTGCGCGGCGTTTTTGCACGCAAGACTTCGCCCATCTGGATGGATTCCTCAACCGCCGCCGAATGTGCCGAGATCCGCAAAAAACTCGGCGGCGTCAAATACACCGCGTCGCGCACCGGCTCGGATGCGTTTGAGCGGTTCACCGGGCCGCAGATCAGGAAATTTTTCAAAACCGAACCCGACGCCTATGCGAAGACTTCCAACATCGCGCTGGTCAGTTCGTTCATGGCGTCGCTGCTCGCCGGAAAAATCGCGCCGATAGATTTCGGCGACGGCGCGGGCATGAACCTGATGGACATCCGCCGGAAAGTCTGGGACACGGATGCGCTCAAGGCGACGGCGCCAGGTTTGAAAATGAAACTGCCGCCGCTCGCCGCGTCGGGACAGGTCATCGGCAAGGCGGGCGCGTATTTTGTCAATAAATACGGCCTTAATCCAGAAGCTCTCGCCACGGTCTGGACCGGCGACAATCCGGCAAGCGTCATCGGCCTCGGACTCATCAAGCCCGGCCATGCGGCCATCAGCCTCGGCACGAGCGACACGTTTTTCGGCACGATGGAAAAATGCCTGACCGACGAAAACGGCGAAGGCCATGTCTTTGGTTCGCCGGCCGGCAGCTACATGACGCTCATCTGCTTCAAGAACGGATCGCTCGCCCGCGAAAAAATCCGCGAACTTTACGGAATTAAAAATTGGGGGGAGTTTGGAAAACTGGTCGCCTCGACGAAACCCGGCAACGGCGGCGGAATTTTATTGCCGTGGTTCGAGGCGGAAATTGTCCCGCGCGTCAACCAGCCGGGCATCCACCGTTTCGACCTCGACGAAAAAGATGCCGCCGCGAACTGCCGCGCGATTTTCGAGGCGCAAATGATGTCCCTGCGGCTGCATTCGCAATGGATGAATGTGTCGCCAGAGAAAATATTGGCGACGGGCGGCGCGTCGAACGATCTGGCGCTGCTGCAAGTCATGGCCGACGTGATGAACTGCCGCGTCGAACGGATTGAAGTTTCCAAAAGCGCGGCGCTCGGCGCGGCGTTGCAGGCCGCGCATGGCTGGCTCGTCGCCGCCGGGGAAGAACCGAAATGGGAAAAGCTCGTCGCCGGTTTCACTGTGCCGGTTCCGGACAGCGAAATCCGTCCGGATAAAAGGGCCGCGAAGATTTATGACCAGTTGATTGAAAAATACGCCGGATGCGAAGGCGAGACGCTGTGGAAATTAAACTGCTGAATCGCAGCCGGAATCTACCACCGGGACACGTCCGCTCCCACGAGACCGGGCTTTAGGGCGCGAACGGCCCACCGCACAGTTCCTGGCAAAACAAAACGCGCCAGAATTCAAAGACGGCTTGCATTAAAAATCCCGGCATTTAACTTCGTTGCAAACATGAAATTGAAGCGGTCATCATTGGTTTCCCAAGGTTCTTTGGACCGGATTTTACAGGCCGCCCAGCAGGCATGGCACCAAAAAGATTTCCGGCAAAACATCGAACTGCTCGAACGCGCCAGCAAGCTGGCCCCTTCCAATATCGGCATCCAACTTCAATTGGGCCGCATGTATGGGCTGCAATATGATTATGCGGCCGCCGAACGCTGTTTTGAACAGGCCGTGCGGATGTCTCCGCGCAGGACGGAAACGCTGGCTTTGGCAGGAGCGCATTCCCGCGATTTCCGCGACCCGAAAATCGGCGAGCGTTATTTCCAGCGGGCCGCCGAACAAAAGGATGCCACGCCCGAAATGCTGGCCGACCTGGCCGAACTCTACGAACGCCTGCGACGTTTGACCGATGCCGCCCAATTGATCGAACGCGCCTTGAAATTGAATCCCGCCTGCCCGCTGGCGCTCCTCGGTCGCGCCCGGCTGGAACGTCAGGCCGGGCGTCTGGCGGCAGCGGAACAAATCCTCCGCGCCTTCCCCGCCAACGCCCACCGTTTCATCCGCGTGCGCGCGTGGTATGAACTTGGCGGCATCCTTGACCGTCTGGGCCGTTACGACGAGGCCATGGCCGCGTTCCTCGAAGCCAAGGCGATTTTGAAGCCGGACGCCGCGCCGTTTGCCGCCGGACTGCAAACGATTCATTCCCGCTTGAAATTGCTGGCGGAAAACCTCAAGCCGGAAATGTTTCAGCGCTGGCTGGATTTTGCCCCGAATCTCCAGCCGCCCCGCCGGCTGGCATTGCTCGGCGGTCATCCGCGTTCCGGCACCACCTTGCTGGAACAGGTTTTGGATTCGCACCCGGACATCGTTTCGGCGGAAGAGACGGAAATTTTTCACGACGACGCCTACCTTCAGCTCACACGCGACCTGCCGCCCGGCACACTTATGTTGCCGGCGTTGGAAGCCGCGCAGACCGGCACATTGCAATCGGCGCGCGCCGCCTATTTCCGCTCAATGGAAGCATCGCTCGGCCAGCCCGTTGCCGGTCGTCTGTTGATTGACAAGAATCCGTCGCTGACTTTTTTGGTTCCCGCGCTTGTCCGCATCTTTCCGGAAATCAAGCTGCTTATCACCCTGCGCGATCCGCGCGACGTGGTGTTGAG
>Ga0181534_10002506_pt1 | contig 11285 bp, 10 predicted proteins | sample PEATcosm2014_Bin_37_FD_119758 | JGI IMG/M metagenome (GOLD analysis project Ga0181534, IMG submission 119758) | Peatland microbial communities from MTU Mesocosm Facility, Houghton, MI, USA - PEATcosm2014_Bin17_10_metaG | ecosystem: Environmental > Terrestrial > Soil > Wetlands > Peat | place...
CATGGCGGCCCGACTCGATATGTGGGGTGTAACCGGAGAGTGACTGCTGGACTGTCCCGCGCCACCCAGGCTCGCAAAGTAACGTCGCCCATGCAGGTTGTCGCGCAACTCGTACATGGCGCGGCGGCTCGACGCCGAGCTCGCCACCAGCTCATCAAAAGTCGCGTCGAAAATGTCGGCAATGGAGCGGCCGACAATGTCCTTATGATCCTTCGCTCCCAACAGACGCAGTCCGGTCATATCGGTGGCGACCACTATGCCATCCGACGACACAGCCATCGCGCCGTCGTGCAACAGGTCGACAAACTCCGGGCGATGATGGAAACGCAACAGCGCATCGCCCTGATGACGGCGCAGGAACAGGCATTTTTCGATGAGACGGGCAGATGCATTGACGAGGGCGATCGTATGCATCTGCGACTCGCGGGTGCCTTCCGCGCCTACGCTCGAGGCGTCGAGCACAGCGACGACACGCCCGTACGGATCGTGAATCGGTGCCGCGGAGCAGGAAAGTCCGATGTGGCGCGAGCGGAAGTGATCGGATTGATGAATCGTGATGGGGCGTGATTCCGCGGCGCAGGTACCTATGCCGTTCGTCCCTTCGCGCTTCTCGCTCCACTCAGCTCCGACGACCAACCCCGCTTGGATAAACATCCGCTTCAGAGTTGGATCGATCTTCTCGCACAGAATGACACCGGAGGTGTCCGCCAGCAGGAGCGCGTAGCCCGAGCCGGAGATCTGCTCGTAGAGCGAGTCCATTTCCGCACGTGCGATCTGCACCAGCTCTTCGTGCTCGGCCTGTAGATCTTTGATCCGGGTTTGATCCACCACGGTTGGTTGATAGTCCACCGCTGGATCGAGGTTGAAGTCATTCAGGCAGCGCCGCCACGACAGGCCTACCGTGGGCGCCAACGATGCCGCGACTGAATCCTCGTGGGCGCCGCAGCCCGCAACGCGGATCACGAGGTCAGCATGGGGTACAGGATCAGCGGGCGATACCAGCCCTGAATTGCGTCGATCGACTCTCATGCTCCTAGCCCCCTCGCCGTCATTTTAAAGCTACGCCGGACGGCATCTGTGTCAAGGGGTCGCTGACATATATACCGGATATGACACACACAGGTGGCTCTGGTTCCGCCGTTAGGGCGTCCATGGTGCGGCGGACGCCCCATTTTGGGTTGGTATGGCCTTTGCTGTGAACCCGCGCACACCGCCAGTGCACCGATGAAGGAGATTCCCCGATGAGCAGCCCCATTCCCGTTCAATCCCGAGCCGGCGGCTCGGACCCGGACATTCGCCAGAGCACCTCGTTCAGCAAACATCTGAAGGGGTTGGAGCGCACCATTGCGCTGCGCTCGCGCTATGAGAATTTCATTGGCGGCAAGTGGGTCGCCCCCGTCAAGGGCGGCTATTTCGACAATGTGTCACCGACCACGGGCCAGGTGATCTGCCAGATTCCGCGCTCTCAGGCCGAAGACGTGGAGCGGGCTCTCGATGCCGCCCATGCCGCAGCTCCGGGCTGGGCGAAGACCGCCGTTGCGGCCCGCGCCCAGGCGCTGAATAAAATTGCCGACCGGATGGAGCAGTACCTGCCGTTCCTGGCCGCCGTCGAGACCTACGACAACGGCAAGCCGATCCGGGAAACCCTGGCGGCCGACATACCGCTCGCGATCGATCACTTCCGCTATTTCGCGAGTTGCGTGCGGGCCCAGGAAGGCTCGATCGGCGAGATCGACGATGACACGGTTGCCTATCATTTCCACGAGCCACTCGGGGTCGTGGGCCAGATCATTCCATGGAACTTCCCCATCCTGATGGCTGCCTGGAAGCTGGCCCCGGCCCTGGCTGCCGGTAATGCCGTGATTCTGAAGCCGGCCGAACAAACACCGCTGTCCATCGTGGTGTGGGCCGAGCTCATCGGGGATCTATTGCCCCCGGGTGTGCTCAACATCGTGAACGGCTTCGGCCTCGAAGCCGGCAAGCCGCTGGCATCCAATCCGCGCATCAACAAGATCGCCTTCACCGGCGAGACGACCACCGGTCGTCTGATCATGCAGTACGCCTCCGAGAACATCATTCCGGTGACCCTGGAGCTCGGTGGCAAGTCACCCAACATCTTCTTCGCCGACGTGATGAGCGAGGATGATTCGTTCGTCGACAAGGCGCTCGAAGGCTTCGCGATGTTTGCCCTGAACCAGGGCGAGGTGTGCACCTGTCCCTCGCGGGCGCTGGTGCAGAAATCCATCTATGACAAGTTCATGGAGCGCGCGGTCAAACGGGTCGACGCCATCAAACAGGGCGACCCGTACGAGATGAGCACGCAGATCGGCGCCCAGGCTTCGAACGATCAGTTCGAGAAGATCCTGTCGTACCTGGATATCGGTCGCAAGGAAGGTGCGAAGGTGTTGGCGGGCGGTTCCGCCAACAAGTTGTCTGGGGATCTCGCGGGTGGTTACTACATCAGGCCGACGATCTTCGAGGGGCACAACAAGATGCGTGTGTTCCAGGAGGAAATCTTCGGCCCGGTGGTGTCAGTCACCACGTTCGATACTCCAGAGGAGGCGATGGAGATCGCGAACGACACGTTGTATGGACTGGGTGCCGGTGTGTGGACCCGGAATATCAACCAGGCGTATCGCTTCGGCCGGGGCATCAAGGCAGGCCGCGTCTGGACCAACTGCTACCACGCCTATCCCGCGCACGCGGCGTTCGGCGGTTACAAGAAGTCGGGTATCGGGCGCGAGACGCACAAGATGATGCTGGACCACTACCAGCAGACGAAGAATGTGCTGGTCAGCTACAGCGAGAAGGCGTTAGGCTTCTTCTGATGGCTGATGACTCGAACAGCAACGTGATTGAGTTTGATCCGGGCCGGGTCGGTGTCACCGATGCGGCCCGGAAGCTCATTGAGCAGCTGAAGCGCGAACACGGCCCTTTGATGTTTCATCAATCAGGGGGCTGCTGTGATGGCAGCGCCCCGATGTGCTTTCCGGTCGGTGAATTCAAGCTGGGCGGCGTTGATGTCAAAGTGGGTGAGATCGCCGGCTGCGAGTTCTGGATGGACCGCGAGCAGTACAAGCGCTGGGCGCACACTCGTTGGACGGTCGATGTTGTACCGGGACGGGGCGCGAGTTTTTCCGTCGAAGCTCCCACCAACATGCGGTTTCTGATCCGCTCCTCTATGTGCGCACTGCCTTAGGCTCCCCGAGCGGGCACTCCAGCTCGCTGCGATTCCACTGGGCGGTGGCTGCCGCGGCTTCGTAGGTGCTCTGCAGGAATTGCAGGAGCATCGTGTCAGGGTCGGCGGCCTGCCGTACGTCCTCGTACGGCAGGATGAATTCACCCAATGCCTCGTTGAAAGCACCGTGTTTGATCGCGTGGCTCTTGAACTGCGCGGGACTCGGATAGGCGTACGAGTAGAAGGCTGCGTAGTCGATCCCACCGCCACCGGGCCAGAAGCCCGCGCTGCTCACTTCGTGTGAATACGCTTCCTGCATGACTCGTGTATCGAGGCCCGGCACTTTGCCGCTGAACGCGGGCGCCCGGCGGCCGGAGAAGCGGGTCACCGCCAAATCGAAGCTGCCCCAGAAGAAATGCACCGGGCTCGCCTTGCCGATAAAGCCGGTACGGAATTGCTTGAACACGCGGTCGATCTGGACCAGTGCCTGCCAGAAACGCAGTGCTGCCGCAGCGTCATAGGCACTGTGCGTTCGATCCTCGCCGAAACGGATGGCGTTCGGAATTTCGCAGGGGAGGTCTTTGATGTGCACCGGCACCTGCAACTCGTTGAGAGCGGTCATGACCTGCGTGTAGAAGTCGGCAACGGCCTGGGGTCTGAGAGGGAACGTGCGGGTCGCGCCGTCACTCACGGTGATGATGAGTTGCTGCGCGATGAAGTCGAATTGAATTTCGAATGTGCGATCGCCATGCGGGATCGGTGAGGTTGTGAGCCCTCGGGACGTGACGTACAGCGCGACGTGCCAACTATGATTCAGCCACGGTGTTTGGGTCAGGCGAATCTTTCCGACGACCTGCGTCCAGAGTTGCAGAGTCGCTTGCGTGTCGCGCCATGCCGGATAGGGAAGCTCGGGCCAGACTGTTGACATGATCGCTCGCTCTGAAGGGGTAGGCAGGGTCGGTCAGCAGCATGTTACGCTAATTAAAACGCTACACGGGGTCGCTTCAATGGCTGTTTCGGCTGCAAAATCCGGCACGTTCAAGATCGGTCCGGATATGGAAGTGAATCGGCTGGGATTCGGGTCCATGCGCCTGACCGGGCGCGGCATCTGGGGACCGCCCGCGGATCACGCCGCGGCCATCCGGACTCTGCAGCGGGTGCCGCAGCTCGGAATCAACTTCATTGATACGGCCGATTCGTACGGCCCCAATGTGGCGGAAGAGTTGATTCGTGAGGCGCTGCATCCCTACCAGGGAGTTTATGTGGCCACGAAGGCGGGCCTGGCGCGCACGGGCCCGGACCAGTGGACCCCGCTGGGCCGGGCCGAGTACCTGATCCAACAGGCTTACACCAGCTGCAGCAAGCTGGGCGTAGAGCGCATTGATTTGTGGCAACTGCACCGGATTGATCCCAAGGTGCCGCGGGAAGAGCAGTTCGGCGCCGTCAAGAAGCTGCTCGACAGCGGTGTTATCCGCTACGCGGGCTTGAGCGAGGTGTCGGTTGCGGACATCAAAGCGGCTGCGAAGGTGTTCAAGGTCGCTACGGTTCAGAACCGTTACAACCTCGTCGATCGGGGCAGCGAGGACGTGTTGGATTACTGTACGGAGCAGGGCATCGGGTTCATTCCCTGGTTTCCACTGGCGTCCGGTGATCTCGCGGCTCCGGGCTCGGTGCTGGATACGATTGCCAAGAAGTACCAGGCGGCGCCCAGCCAGGTGGCCCTCGCCTGGATGCTCAAACGCAGCCCGGTGATGCTGCCTATCCCCGGTACCTCAAAGGTTTCCCACCTCGACGAAAATGTGGCGGGGGTGGAGATCGAGCTGTCCGATGAGGATTTCGCGACTCTGGATAAGGCCGGCAAGAAGGGGCGATAATCTTGCCTTATGAAGCTCTATTCCTGGAACGTCAACGGCATTCGTGCCGTCCTCAAGAAAGGTCTTTTTCAGCCGTTTATTGAAGGCCATAAGCCCGACGTCCTGTGCCTGCAGGAGACGAAGGCAGAGCGCGGGCAGATCGAGATCGATCTGCCGGGCTATCACGAGTTCTGGCATTCGGCCGTGAAGAAGGGCTATTCCGGCACGGCCATCTTCACACGCGAAAAGCCGATTGCCGTCATCAACGGCTTCCCCAAGGAATTCGCCAAGCGCTACCAGTTCGCCGATGAGCTGGAGCGCGATAGCGCCGAAGAAGGCCGCGTCATCACCGCTGAATTGAAAAACTTCTACGTGGTGACGGTCTATACACCCAACGCGAAAGACGACCTCAGTCGCCTGAAATTACGGCATAGCCATTGGGACCCGGCGTTTCTGGCGTATGTGAAGAAGCTGGAGAAGAAAAAGCCGGTGGTGTTCTGTGGCGACCTGAATGTCGCCCATACCGAGTTGGACCTGGCGAATCCGAAGCCGAACAAAGGGAAGAAGGGCTTCACGGATGAAGAACGCGAGGGCTTTCAGAACATGGTGGACGCCGGGTTCGTGGATACGTTCCGGCTGTTCAAGCAGGGGAATGGGCATTACTCGTGGTGGAGTAATTTCGCGAACTCGCGGGCGCGGAATGTGGGATGGAGAATCGACTACTTCCTGACTTCGTCGGCGTTGAAGTCGAAGGTCAAGAGCGCCGAGATCCATTCGGACATCCTGGGCAGTGATCACTGCCCAGTGAGTGTCACCATCGGCTGATGATGCGACCTGTGTCGGCTCGCCGCGAACGGCAGTGACGTGGCGCCGTGAGCCGCTGCGGGGTCGGGCAAATCACGACCTCGCAGTGCCATGAGCGCGCTTTAGGCGTGAATGTCGCGGCGCTGGCCGCCCAGTGCTGCGGCTATGCACGCGATGAAGGCGCCGACCAACATTGAGAGCGCTGTGAATATCGAGGTTTCGGCCGCGGCCTTACGTGCCTTATCGGCCAACTCGCGTGCTTTCACGTCGGCTGCTTTCGCTTGTGCGATGGCGTTGTCCACGCGCTTCTGAGCCTCCTCGCTGGAGATCCCTGTGCGCGAAGCAACCAACTCCGCCAGGTAGGCCCGGTCGGTGCTAGGCACGTCGCCTGTTGCAACGCCATTGGCGAGGATGCGGGCGGCTTCCGCTCTGGCATCCGTCGTGGAGTTCGTCCCGTTGGTCTGCGATGAGCGAAACAACAGGTCCATGTCATAGGTGGCCAGCTGTTGGGCTGGCGCTGTGCCACCTGCGCTGGATGTATTCGTGCCCCCGGTACCCGCTTGGGCCGCCGCCGCTCCGCCGGCACCGGCTGCTGCGCCCGCCCCGACAGTGGCGGCTGCATGTACGCCTCCGCTGATGATCGCCCCGGTCGCGGAAGCCAGAAAGCCGGCCACTATCACCGTCGCTACCGCCCACGTGATGAACCCATGCGCCGTGTCACGAAAGAACACTTCATGCGTATGGATGTTGGCCCACTTGGTCCGCAGGCGCCCGGCCAGGTATCCACCCAATCCCGCGGACAGCCACTGCACGATAATCAACCAAGCCGCCGCCATCCAGGCAGCGGCAGTCGCCGACACTCCACTGTCTTGCCATGGCGAAACGCTTGCCAGTCCAAGACCTGACCCTAAGGCGATGAGCACAATCGAGGCAGCGGCTGCGACGAAGGCGCCGCCGAATATGGCGGGCCAGGTGACGGCAGAAACTGAGGATTCGGGCGCGATCGTACGATATGCGGCTGATGTCTCCAAAATGAACCCCCAGAGTTGTATGCGGAAGGAAACGATTGGCGCCCTGAACAGTTCCTTTATGGCATCGTGCTTCAGGCGCGAGACTTGCGGGCGGCAGCCCAAGCCTCAGCTCTTCAAACAGGGAAAGACTGTGAAAACCTTCCATTGCACCCATTGTCAGCATCTCGTTTTCTTCGAAAACATCCGTTGTCTCAATTGCGGCCATGCGCTGGCGTATCTGCCGGACCGCAATCTGATGGCCGCCGTGCTGCGGAGCGAGGATGGCCTGTGGCGTTATGAGGGGCCGGGCGGCCAGGACCAGGCCTATCGCCTGTGTGCCAATTACGACCGGGAAAATGTGTGCAACTGGGCGGTTACGCAGGAAGATCCGCAGACCCTATGCCGCTCTTGTCGCTTAACTCATGTTATCCCGGACCTGACGGTGTCCGGCAATTCGTTGGCGTGGTACAGGTTGGAAGTCGCCAAGCGCCGGTTGGTCTACACCCTGCTGGGGTTCGGTCTGCCGCTGGCCGGAAAGGCTGATGCCACCGACCCCAATGACACGGGTGTTGAATTTCAGTTCCTGGAGGATCCCGCGAGCGGTGATGGTCGGCGAGTGCTGACGGGACACGACAATGGACTGATTACCATCAATGTGGCCGAAGCGGATGATGTGCGACGCGAGCAGCAGCGGCAGCTCCAGAACGAGCAGTACCGCACGTTGCTGGGCCACTTTCGCCACGAGATCGGGCACTACTACTGGGACCGCTTGATCAAGGACGGCCCGCGCCTGGAGGCGTTCCGCCAGTTGTTTGGCGATGAGAGGGCGGATTATCAGCAGGCGCTGCAGAAGCACTACCAGAACGGGCCGCCGCCGCACTGGGAAAACAACTTCCTCAGCGCGTATGCGACGTGTCATCCCTGGGAGGATTGGGCGGAGTCGTGGGCTCACTTCATGCACATGACGGATGCCTTGGAAACTGCGGCCGCGGTCGGCTTGTCACTCAAGCCCAAACGCTCGGACGAGCCGTCCATGAAGACGCCACCCAACCCGCTGTCACAGAGGTCTCACAACTTCGACCGGATGGTGGAGGATTGGATGCCGCTGACTTACGTGTTGAACAACCTCAACCGGGGGTTGGGGTTGGCGGATAGCTATCCGTTTGTGTTGTCACCACCGGTGGTGGAGAAGCTGCGTTTTATCCACGACACGATTTACGCCCGCGTTCAGACTGGTGCGACCGCCAACGCTGGCGGCACGGCAAATCCCGGTGGCATTGCCGTTACCGATGGCACGGGCGCGCCTGCCGCGGTTAGCACTACCTGATGTCGGCGGCAGGCGCGCTGCCGTGGCGAGGTGATCGTGGCTGCCAATCCAGTCGTTGAGGCGAGCAAGCCGCGATTGTGGAAGGTCCTCGGGCCCGGCCTCGTGACCGGGGCGGCGGATGATGACCCCAGCGGCATCGCAACCTACTCCCAGGGCGGTGCCCAGTTTGGATACCAACTCGGCTGGACACTCCTGCTGACCTATCCACTGATGGTAGCCATCCAGGTCATCAGCGCCCGCGTCGGGCGCACCACCGGGAAAGGGATCGCCGGTGTTTTGCGCGACTACTACCCAAAGTGGATGCTGTTGGTAATCGTCGCCCTGCTGTTCACAGCCAACACCCTGAACATCGGCGCCGACCTTGGCGCCATGGCCGAGGCAGGCCGACTGATGTTGCCCGGTGTCCCCGGTTGGCTTTACGTCGTCGGTTTCGGTCTCCTCTGCACGCTTGGGCAGATTTTCCTCCAGCACAAACGCTACGTGTCGGTCCTGAAATGGCTAGCGTTATCGCTGTTCGCGTACTTCGCGACAGTCTGTGTGGTGCATGTCCGTTGGATTGACTTCGCCAAGGGCATGTTTTGGCCGCGTTTGTCATGGGACCGGGAATTCTGGCTGACTGTCGTCGCGATCCTGGGCACCACGATCAGCCCGTACCTGTTTTTCTGGCAGGCGGCCCAGGAGGTCGAAGACACCAAGGCCGAGCCGCTCGAGCGCCCCTTGCGTGAGGACCCCGCCGCAGGCCCCGATGCGCTGGCGCGGATCAAGTTGGACACCCTCGTCGGCATGGGCTTCTCCAACCTCGTAGCCCTCGCCATTCTCGTAACGGCCGGCGCGACCTTGCATCAGGCCGGCATCACCGAGGTCGATAGTGCGGCCCAGGCGGCTGAGGCCCTGAAGCCGCTCGCCGGACCCCTGGCGGTGATTTTGTTCTCGATTGGAATTATCGGCACAGGACTGCTGTCCGTACCGGTACTGGCCGGGTCCGCCGCCTATGCACTGGGAGAGGCCCGGGGTTGGCCGGTCGGATTGGCCCGAAGGCCCCTGCATGCGAAAGCGTTCTATGGGGCCATCGCCGTGGCCACATTGCTCGGGGCCGCGGCCAACGTCTTCGAGCTGAACCCGGTGAAGGCCCTGGTGTGGTCGGCGGTACTGAACGGGATAGTGGCCGTCCCCGTGATGGTGTTGCTCATGCTGGTGACCCGCAGCAGCCGGATCATGGGGCAGTTCAGGATTTCGGGTGTTTGGACCGTGCTGGGATGGGCCGGAACCGGGGTGATGGGTGTGGCCTCAGGGGCCTTCATTCTGGCGACGATCTGGGGCGGGAAGTAAGATCGCGAGCATTGCCTGGAGGCTCGATCATGCGAAGAATCGCTTTGGCGTTGGGGGCTTGGTGGGGCGCCGCCGCGGCGTGGGCCGGAGATGGCGTGGTGTATCTCAATGGGCCTGCGGATCTCGCCCAGCTGCGTCACTCCAATCCCGGGCATTATCAGCAGGCGGTCAAAATCATGGGGGCGGCGAATGAGCTGTGCCGGCCGCATGCGGGCGAGATTGAATTCACACAGGCGCAGGATGTCTCCTGCTCGCAGGTGATGTTGCGAACCAGCAATCCGGCCAAGCGGGAGATCACCTTTCGGCTGGATAGCATCAAGTACATCGCGCTCGTTGCGATGACGGATGATCCTCCCAGGTTGGTGGCCGCGTCCCCGCGGTGAGGGTTGCTTTTATCGGTTTGGGGATGATGGGTGCCGGCATGGCGGGTCGTTTGCTTGCCGCTGGGCACCAGGTGAGTGTGTTCAACCGGACTGCTTCCAAGGCCTCCGCACTCGTGGCTCGCGGCGCCCGGTTGGCTGACTCTCCAGCGGACGCTTGTCGTGGCGTCGACGCGGTTTTCTCCATGGTGTCGGATGACGCTGCCTCACGGGCGCTGTGGCTGGGGGAGGAGGGGGTTCTGTCAGCAGGACTCCCGGCGGGCGTGTTGGCGATTGAGTGTTCGACGCTGTCTCATCAGTGGGTGATAGAGCTCGCTCGCCACGTTACGGAACAAGGGCTTCGGTACATCGATTGCCCTGTCACGGGTTTGCCTGCAGCCGCCGCCGATGGCTCGCTGACGCTGCTGGTTGGTGCAAATGCCGCTGATCTGGCCGATGCGGGCGGATTGTTGGGGGCGATCTCCAACCGCATGCTGCATTTCGGTACCGTGGGTACCGGTACGGCCTATAAGTTGATTATCAACATGATGGGAGCGGTGCAGATTGCATCCGCCGCCGAAGGCATGGTCTTGGCGCAGCGGGCTGGATTGGATCTGAAAGTGGTTGTTGAGGCGATTTCCTCCGGTCAGGCGGCTAGCCCACAGGTTGTGCGCAATGTCCGTCGTATGGCTGACGGGGATCATGATGAGAACGTGGTGTTCACGGCGGCGTTGCGGTTGAAGGATGTTGAGTACGCGCTGCGGTTGGTCCAAGAACTGCAAATGAACGCGCCATTCGGCGAGCTCGCAGCCCAAGGGCTGGTTGAGTTATGCGCAGGCGGCCGGTCGCAGGTTAACGAAAGCAGCATCGTCGAAGTTGCCGCGGGGCGCACTCGGGTGGGCGATAGTTAAGGAAGCCCGATGGCGGCTTTACGCGGACGCTGTCGCACGCTCGGCTCAATGCCCGGTATTCGCGTTTGCGGGAAAAAAGTGCGGGCGAAGGGGGCAATGCCTGCCGGGTTGGTCGGTGTACGGTTGAAGTTCGTGGCTTCTGCGCGCTTGGGTGCGCGGCGAATACCAAATCCGTGTTCGCTGCCGCCCGGTTGAGTTGGCGCCCGCTGTAAGAACCGGCGCCTGCGTGTGCGTTACCAACACTTGGTTGGATGACTGAACCGGCATTCGCGGCGCCGGGCACCGTTGACATCAGCGTCCGGGCACTACGGTCTCGGCACGAGCTCCCTCGGCATCGGCGGCGTCACTGACAGTGGGGTGCTCGGCGTTGGCGCCACTGACAGCGGCGAGTTCGGCGTCGGCGTTACTGGCAGTGCGTGCTCGGCGTTGGCGCTACTGACGGCGGGGAGTTCGGCGTTGGCGTCACTGGCAGTGGCGTGGTCGGGGGTGGCGGAAGGGACGGGGGGGAGTTGGG
>Ga0181534_10002508_pt1 | contig 11284 bp, 13 predicted proteins | sample PEATcosm2014_Bin_37_FD_119758 | JGI IMG/M metagenome (GOLD analysis project Ga0181534, IMG submission 119758) | Peatland microbial communities from MTU Mesocosm Facility, Houghton, MI, USA - PEATcosm2014_Bin17_10_metaG | ecosystem: Environmental > Terrestrial > Soil > Wetlands > Peat | place...
CCCCGCGGGTCTGGCGATCGACGCCAAGAACCACATTTTGTTTGCGATGTGCCGGGGAACGAACGGCGGCACGCCCACCTGCGTGATCGTGAGCGCCACCGACGGAAAGATCCTCGCCACCTTGCCTCTGGCCGGCGGCAGCGACGGCGCCGCCTTTAATCCGCACACGATGGAAGCCTTCAGCTCGCACGGGAATGGCACGCTTTCGGTCATCAAGGAGATCAGCCCCACCGAATTCGCGCTCGAGCCGACCGTGCAGACCAAGGCCGGCGCCAAGACCTGCACGCTGGATCTGAACACCGATCACATCGTGGTGATCACGCGGGAGCCGGCGGCCCGCGGGCCCGGCGGCGCCGCAGCCTCCGCGCCCCAGGATTCCGCGCCGCCCGCGGCAGCGCCGGCCCCGGCGCCCGCCGCAGCCGGAGAGCCGGCGGCGGTTTCGCCGGACGGAGCACCTCGTCCGAAGCGGGGCCGGGTGACCGGGCCGCAGACCCTGGACGTCATCTTCATCGGCCGATAGGCGGATCGAAGGCAAGCCCGCGCGATCCGGCGAACCCGAAGCGGCAGCGCCCGCGGCGGGTTGGTGGTTGCGCCACCCCCCGCAGCTCCAGCCGGCGGAGCTCAGCCGCGGCCCACGAATGGCATCTTGGTCGCCATCACGGTAAGGGACTGGACATTGGCCTCCAGCGGCAGGCTCGCCATGTAAACAACCGCCGCGGCGACGTGCTGCACGTCGAAGGTCGGCTCCGGCCTGATCGTCAGGTCCGCCTGGAGGACTCCGGTCGCCATCCTGGCGGTCAGCGGGGTGCCGGCGTTGCCGATGTCGATCTGGCCGCAGGCGATGTCGTAGGGGCGGCCGTCGAGCGCGGTCGCCTTCGTGAGGCCGGTGATCGCATGCTTGGAGGCGGTGTAGGGCGCCGAATTCGGGCGCGGGGTCGTGGCGGAAATCGAACCGTTGTTGATGATGCGCCCTCCCCTGGGCCGCTGGGCCTTCATCAGACGGAAAGCCCCTTGGATGCACAGGAACGCCCCGGTGACGTTGGTGTCCAGCACGGCGCGCCACTGGTCCAAGGAGAGGTCCTCCAGCGGGATCGCCGGGGCGTTGGTGCCGGCGTTGTTGAACAGCAAGTCGAGGCGTCCGAACCGGGACTCGATCTCGGCGAAGAGCGCCGCGACCGATTCCGGATTGGTCAAGTCGGCTGCGACGGGGAGCGAGGCCGGACCGCATTTTTCGGCGACCAGGGCCAACTGGGCCTGGCGGCGCCCGGCGAGCACGACCGTGTAGCCGGCCCTGGCCAGGGCGAGCGCGGAGGCCGCGCCGATGCCGGATCCGGCGCCCGTGACGAGGGCGATCTTGGCGGAGGGCGCGTCCATGGCGTCATGGTCGTAACGTTCACTCCAAGTTCAATCAACATGGAATGCGAAGTCGGCGCTGGCTATCGCCGGCGCAATCGGAGAGCTTCGGGGTGCGCCTGAGCTTTACTCCCTGGCCTTGGCGAGGCTGGCTGGCGCTCGGCGGTTCCCCGGGCCGGCCGGGCCCGGCTTGCGGCGAGCGCACCCTTAAAACCATGAATGACCGACTCGAGAGCCTGATGGCCCAAATCCGTCTGCTGGAAAGGGAATTGATCGTGGAAGCCAAGAAGAAGGAGGAGGTCTTCTGCTACCAGCTGCGCGACAAGAAGGTGCAGTTCACTGCGGCCGCAAAAGCCCGGCACCAGAAACTTCGGCAAGGCTTTCGCCGGTATCTGATGAGCTCTCGATGGCCTGTGATTTTGACGACGCCGGTTATTTGGATGTGCATCATCCCGATCGTGCTCACCGACCTCTTTGGTTCAATTTACCAGGCGATCTGCTTTCCAATCTACGGAATCCCCAAGGTCGTCCGCCGCGAATACCTCGCGTTCGACCGGCACCGCCTGACCTACCTCAATTTCGCCGAGAAGTTCAACTGCGAGTACTGCGCGTACGCCAACGGCATCCTCGCCTATTTCAGCGAGATCGCCGCCCGCACCGAACAGCATTGGTGCCCGATCAAGCATGCCGGGTGCGTCAAATGCGCCCACAGCCGGTACAAGAAATTCTTCGACTTCGGCGACGCCGAACAATACCGGGCGCATCTCGGAGAGGTTCGCCAAGCGTATCAGGACCTGGAGCCGCCCAAAAACTCGGTCGGAAAGACCTAAGTCCGGGTCCGCGCCGGCGAGCGCCCTGCGACGGATCAACTCCGGTGCTGAGCCGGGACTACCCGGTGGGAGCGCCTCAGACTAACGGCGGAAACCGGGCGGGTGGAGATCGATCCCGACTCCGACTCGCGGCCCGCCGTCCATCCAAGGTCCGTCATGGTACCACGGCCCGCCGCCCCGATAGTAGCCGCCGCCTCCCACGTCGGCGACACAGCCGGTGAAGACGAGGAGCGAGCCGCCAAAGGCGAGCGCGCCGAGGAAGAGCAGAGTGAATTTATTCATGGACGGTTGGCGGGGTTGGCGTTGTTGACGTACTGCACGATGCCGACGGTGCCGCCGGTGGGATCGGAGATGACCGCGGAGCGGCTGCCAAAGGCGACCGGATGCGGAGCGACCACGACTTCTCCGCCGAGCGCGGAAACTTGCGCGAGCGCGGCGTCGAGATCGGCGACCCGGATGACGCCGAGCCAGCCGGGCCGGGCGTCCGGCGAATCGGCGAGAGCGGAAACGCCGCCGCGATTCAGGCCCTCGGAGGCGAGCAGCAGCTCCTGCACCTTGCCGGGGCGGTCGTCCGGCGCCACCGCATAGCCGAACACGCGGCGATAATAGTCGGCGGCGGCCGGGGGGTTCTTGACCAGGAGGTGGAACCAATTCCAGGTCCCGGCCGCCGGCTCGATGTCGGCGGAATCGCCGGAAGTCGATTGAATGAGGCCCACTGGGGCGCCCTCGGGGTCCGTGATGATCGCCTGCGCGCCGAGTTTGGGGAATTTCCGGGCCGGAGCGCGGACTTCCCCGCCGGCCTGGGCGGCGGCCTTCAGGGTGGCGGCCAGGTCCGGAACCGAAATGTAGCCGATCCAGCGGGCGGAGCGCGGGGCGGCGGACGGATCGCGCTGCCGCAGTCCGGCGACCGGGTGGTTTTCGTTGAGGAATACGGTGTAGGCGACGCCGTGCTGATTCAGGGCCGAGGCGGTCCAGCCAAAGACGCCGGTGTAGAACCGGGTCGCAGCCGCCGAATCGGTGGTGAAGAGCTCCGCCCAGACAAATTTTCCGGGGTGGGTTTCCAGCGTGGCCGGATCATTGAGCGGCGGGAAATCGGCGGCGTGGGCGCAGAGCGGAAGCCCGGCTCCCAGGAGCGCCGCGAGGGCGCCACCCAGGGACCCTAGGCGTTGGTAGATGGAGTTTTGATGCATGCGAGCCAAACGATAGCCCCGCCGGCGGATGCCCGAAATGGGGTGTTACCCTCCGGGCCGGGGTCTGCGTCCCGGCCTGGGTTGCGCGGGGAATGCCTCCGGCGGCGGGCCTGGCCTCGGCGAGGGTTATACCCCATGGCGGCGGCGGCCGGGCGGGCGCAAGCTTGGGCGCTGCAACGCTGCAATCCGAAACCGGCCGCTTCCGCGCCGGGGATTGGCCGCCAATCCGCCGTTCCCAGCTCTCCAGAACCCAGAACCATGAAATCGAACCCGCCGCTCTCCGGCACCCACCTGCGCACGTACAACGCGATTTTCCAGCATCCGGTCTCGCACAATCTGAATTGGCGCGCGGTCCGCGCCCTGTTTGCGGCCCTGGGCGAGGTCGCCGAGGAGCCCAACGGCAACCTGAAGGTGACGCGCAACGGCCAAACGCTGGTCCTGCGCCCGGTCAGCACCAAGGACGTGGCCGAGATCGAGGAACTCATGGCGCTGCGCCACTTTTTGGAACGTTCGGAGCCGGCCGCCGCCGCGCCCCCCGGCGGCAAACTGCATTGCCTGCTCGTGCTCGACCATCAGGAGGCGCGGATCTACCGCACGGAGATGAGCGGCTCGGTCCCGTTCCTGGTCCTGCCGCACGAGCCGGGGCATTATTTCCGCCACGCGCACCACTCCCGGGACTTCACCCGCGGCGAGGAAAAGCCCGACCCGAACAGCTACTTCGGGCCGGTGGTCGCCGCGCTGCACGCCGCCGGCGAGATCCTCATCTTCGGCACCGGCACGGGAATGGGCAGCGAGATGGAGCAGTTTGTCGCCTGGGTGAAAGACCATGACCCCGAAGTGGCCGGCCGGATCGTCGGCTCCGTCTCGATCGACGAGCACCATCTGACCGAAGGCCAGCTGTTGGCTAAGGCCCGCGAGTTCTACACCCAGCTCCAGCCCGCCAAGCCATGAGAACCATGAAGGCGGTGTGCATCTACACCTACGGGGGACCCGAAGTCCTCGTTTACGAGGACGCCCCGCGTCCCCATCCGGACGACGGAGAGGTGCTGGTCCGGGTGCACGCGGCCGCAATCAACCCCGTGGATTGGAAGATCCGCGAAGGGCACCTCAAGGAACAGCTGCATCACACCCTCCCGCTGGTGCTCGGCTGGGATGTTTCCGGGGTGGTGGAGGGCCTGGGCTCCGGGCTGACCCGCCTGAAGCTCGGCGACGAAGTCTTCAGCCGCCCCGACATCTCCCGCGACGGCGCCTACGCCGAGTTCATCGCGATCCGGGAGTCGGAGGTGGCCTTGAAGCCCAAGTCCATCGACCATATCCATGCGGCCGCCCTGCCCCTCGCGGGCCTGACGGCCTGGCAGACGCTTTTCGTTGCCGGCGGCCTGACGGCCGGTCAGCGGGTGCTGATTCACGCGGCCGCGGGCGGCGTCGGCAGCCTGGCGGTGCAGCTGGCCAAAGACGCCGGCGCGTGCGTCATCGGCACGGCTTCGGCGCACAACCATGACTTCCTGCGCAAGCTGGGGGCCGACCAGACGGTCGACTACGCGACCGTGCGCTTCGAGGACGCGGTGGAACCGGTCGACCTGGTCCTCGACACGCTCGGCGGAGAGGTTCAGGAGCGCTCCTGGAAGGTGCTCAAGCGCGGGGGCATTTTGGTTTCGATCGTCAGTCCGCCATCGGCCGAGCGCGCCGCCGCGCACGGCGTCCGACAGGCCTTCGTGTTCACCCAGCCCAACGCCGGCCAGCTGGCGGAGATCGCCGGGCGGGTCGACGCCGAGAAGCTGAAGGCGATCGTGGAGACCATCCTGCCGCTTTCCGACGCAACGCGCGGCCAGGAACTGAGCGAGCGCGGGCACACGCGGGGCAAGATCGTGCTGCGGGTGATTTAGCGCTGCGCGCTCCTTGGGCCCGCTCGCCCCATGGCCATCAAATTCCAGGACTATTACGAGACACTGGGCGTGGACCGAACCGCTTCCCCGGATGACATCAAGCAGGCCTTCCGGAAGCTCGCGCGGGTTTATCACCCCGACGTGGCCAAGAACAAGGTCACCGGCGAGGCGAAGTTCAAGGAGATCAACGAGGCCTACGAGGTGCTCGGGGATCCGGACAAGCGCAGCCGGTACGATGAGCTGGGGCCGGATTGGCAGGCCGGCGGCGCCGGCGCCGCCGCGGGCGAACCCGGCCGCCGCGGCGCGCCCCGCCAACGCGGCGGCGAACCCGACTTCGAATTCGGGGGCACCGGCTTCAGCGACTTCTTCGAGTCGTTCTTCGGCCGCGGGCGCGAAGGGTTTGGCGGGGGCGCCCGGCCCGGGGACGGCGCGGCGTTCGCGCGCGAAGGTCCGGATGTCGAAGCCGACCTGCTGGTCACGCTGGAGGAAGCCCTCCGCGGCTCGCGCCGCACGATCACCTTGCGGCGGCCGGGCGAGGACGGCGGCGCCGACCGGGTCGACACGTATCACGTGCGCATCCCGGCCGGGGTGCGGGAAGGCCAGCGGATCCGGCTCGCCGGCCAGGGCGGCAAAGGCCAGGGCGGCGCCGCCGCGGGCGACCTCTATCTGCGGGCGCGCTTCGCCCGGCATCCGGATTTCACGGTGCAGGCGGCCGATCTGCATTGCGACCTCGAGCTCGCTCCCTGGGAAGCCGTGCTCGGCGTGCAGGCGCTGATTCCGACGCTCGACGGCGCCACCTCGCTGCGCGTGCCGCCGGGCACCGCGGCCGGCAGCCAGCTGCGCCTGCGCGGGCTCGGTCTGCCGCGGGCGGATCACGGGCGCGGCGATCTCTACGCCACCGTCCGGATCCTGACGCCAGAGCCCGTGCCCGCGGAGGAACGCGCCCTCTGGGAGCAAATTGCCCGCATTTCCACGTTCAAACCCAGGAAAGAACCATGAATGAACCCGCCATCGCCGAGAGTTATTCCCTGCTGATCATCAGCGCGGCCGAGTGCGGCCCAGCGGCCTACTCCCTGGAGGACGCGGCCCGCCTGTCCGACGTGCATCCAGAGCTGCTGCGGTATTACTGCCGGCTCGGCTTGCTGGGCGAGGCGCGGGCGCAGCCCGGGGCAGAACCGGTGTTCGACGATGACGCGATCTGCGAACTGCGGCGCTTCGAGCACTACCGCCGGCGGCACCGGGTGGATCGCCAGACCCTGCGGCTGATCTGCAGCCTGCAGCGGGAAGTCGAACGCCTCCGGGCCGAGCTGCGGTTCCGGCGCGGACCCTAAGGGCGCCGCCTGGAGGCCTGGTGTCGCCCGCGGATTCGCTGCCCGAGGGACGGGTAAGACCCCATCGCGGTCGGGTGGTCCCGAGGCTAACCTCATCGATCGCGGGCCCTGGCGAATCCGCTTCCGGCGCAAGGCCCGGTCCGCGCTTCGCCGCCCGAGAAAGCCGCTGCTCAAATTTCTATGAAAAAAAATCCGCTCAACAAAGGCGTCTTAACCGAGAACTTCGCCGGCATCGGTCCGGTGAGTCACAAGATGGTCGAGGCGCGGGCCCGGGAATTGGCCCTGATTGCCGGCCGCACGCCGCCGGAGGTTTCAGCGGCCGACTATGAACAGGCGGCCCGCGGCCTGGCCGGCGAGACGGAGGTCGATCCGCAGGCGGCCAAGGTCGAGGCGATCCCGGAGAGCGAACGTTGGGATCCGGTGCCGGGTTCAAAGGGAACCCAGGCGCCGGAGTCCGCGAGCGAGGACGAGGACGAAGAAGGGCGCAGTGAAAGCGAGCAACTGGCCGAGGAAGGCGTCGGCGAGGCTGAGCACGATCAAATGCTGCAGGCTGCCCGGGCCGCCGCGCAGCGGGACCGGCGCGAGCAGGGCCCAGGCTAGCCGCGCGAGAGCGGCCGGATCGAATCAGGCCTTGGCCGACCGCTGCGCCAGCGCCTCATAGCCGGAGATCACATCGAAGAGCTCTTCGTCGATAGCCTCCTGGCGCAGCCGGTGGAACGTGCGGCCGAGCTCCTCCTGAATGTCCTCGATGTTCTTTTCGGCGCGCTGCATCGCCGCCAGGCGGCTCGCGTTTTCGCTGGCGAGGGACTCCGCGCAGGCTTGAAAGAGCAGCACGAAAAGGTAGCCCCGGATGAACGCGGGCAGCGCCAGCGCCGTGCCGCCAATGACCTGGGGGAGGCTCTTGGTCGGCCACGGCAGGGCGGCGAGCTTGAGCTGCCAAAGGCGATCCAAGGGCAGCAGGCGCTTTCCGACTGGCTCGTAGACCGCCCCGGTTTTCGGTTGGTTGTGAAAAAGATAAACTTCGTCCACTTCGCCTCGTTCGCGGGCCGAATCCAGCTCGATTAGGATCCGGCCGACCAGGGGGGTGATCGCGTCGATTGAAGTGGGCACCGACAGCAGGCTGGACGGGCGCCGGTCGGCGTCCGGCATCAGCGCGTGGATGCGGTCTCCGACCGCCCAGATCCTCGCGGTTTTGCCGGGCAGGGCGCCGAGCGTGCGGGACGCGAAATCCGCGAGCACCTCGTTGAACTGGCCGACCAGGCCCTGGTCCGAGCCGAAGACGACCGCGCCGATCGTTTGCTTCCCTCTGGGCCGATCGCCGGCCGCGACCGGCGGCGGACCGGCCGCCCGAAAACAGGCGCCCAGGCCAAGCTCCACGGTCCGACAATAGTCCGCGAGGGAGGTGACGGCCTTCTCGTACTGGCCGATGCTGGAAGCGGCCAGGGCCTTCATCGATCGGACGACTCCCTGGAGGTCCTTGGCGCCGTCGAGCTTGTGGCGCAGATCCTCGGCGGCGCCGCTCATGGCGGGGGCTGGGTCCCCGGCTTGGCGGCGGGCTGGGCGGCGCCTTTGGCGGGGGGCTTGGCTTCCGGCTGCGGCGCCGGCTTGGCCGCCGGGCCGGCGGGAGGCTTCGCGGCCGGCTTGGCTTCGGGCTTTGCCTCAGGCTTTGCCTCGGGCTTGGCGGCAGGCTTCGGCGGCGGTTGAAACGGAGCGAGCGCCCGGGTGGCGACCTCGAGGATCGCCTTGCGATCCTCGTCGCTCAATTTGCTCGCGGTCGTGAGCCGATCGACCACGTCCTTCGCAATCCCCTCGGCCGCGTGCTCCAGCGCCTGTTCAGCCTCGGAAGCCCGTTCGAGGGGCACGCGGTCGAAAAGGCCCGCGGCCAAGGCGAGGAGCACGGTGATCTGCTCGACCATCGAGACCGGCTGGGACTCCGGCTGCTTCAGGCAGGCCCGGATGCGCCGGCCGTGATCGATCGTCCGGCGCGTGTTCTCATCGAGCCGGGTGCCAAAGCGGGCGAAGGATTCCAGTTCCTCGAACTGCGAGTAGGCGAGCTTCAGATCGCCCGCGACCGAGCGATAGGCCGCGCGCTGCGCCTCCCCGCCCACCCGGGAGACGGACTTGGCGACGTCGACCGCGGGCAGCACCCCCAATTCGAACAGGGTTGGGGAGAGGTAGATCTGCCCGTCGGTGATCGAGATGAGATTGGTCGGAATGTACGCGGAGATGTCCTGCGCCTCGGTTTCGATGATCGGCAGCGCGGTCAGCGAGCCGCCGCCCCGCTCCTTCCGCAGGTGCGTCGCCCGCTCCAGCATCCGCGAATGGATGTAAAAGATGTCGCCGGGAAACGCTTCTCGGCCGGGCGGGCGACGGAGCAGGAGGGACAGTTCGCGATAGGCGCGGGCATGCTGCGTGAGGTCGTCGTAGACGATCAGCACGTCGCGGCCCTTTTCCATGAAATACTCCGCGATGCTCGTGGCGGCATAGGGCGCGATGTAGACCAGCCCCGGCGCGTCCTCGCCTTCGGCGACCAGGACGACGGTGTACTCCATCGCCCCTTTTTCGCGCAGGGTGGCCACGACCTTGGCCACGGCGGACGCGCGGCGGCCGATCGCGCAGTAGACGCAGAGCACGTTCTTGCCCCGCTGGTTCAGGATGGTGTCGACGGCGATGGCCGTCTTGCCCGTCTGCCGGTCGCCGAGGATCAATTGGCGCTGCCCGCGGCCGATCGGAATCAGCGCGTCGATCACTTTCAGGCCGGTCTGCAACGGCACGGAAACGGCCGCCCGGTCCATGATCTCCGGCGCCGGGCGCTCCACCGGCCGGCGCTCGTTTCCGGGCACCGGTCCGGCGCCGTCGAGCGGCCGGCCGAGCGGGTCGATCACCCGGCCGATCAAGGCTTCCCCGACCGCCACGTCCATGACCCGTCCGGCGCGCTCGACTTCGTCGCCGGCGTGCAGCTGCTGGTAGTCGCCGAGCAGGATGACGCCGACCTCGTCTTCATCGACGTTGAAGGCGATGCCGAGCACCTCGCCCGGGAACCGCACCAATTCTTCGTAGCCCACCCCGGGCAAGCCGGAGATGGTGGCGACCCCGACGGAGGAGTTGGTGACCGTGCCCACCTCCCGGGGCGAAAGGCTCGGCGCGAAGGCCTCCCGGGCCCGGCCGAGCAGCGCGAACGTGCGATCCAACTCGGCCCGCAGGCTGTCCGGCGGCGCGCTCATGCGGCCTTGGCCGCCGGTTCGGGCTTGGCTGCGGGGGCCGGCTCGGATTTGGAATGCTGAGCCACCAGTTCGTCGACCCCTTTTGAAAGCGCGGTCAGGTAGTCGGCGATGCTCCAGGCCAGCTTCTCGCCGTTGGCGCTGAGTTCGATCCCGCAGACCAGTTCCGGCGCGGTCTCGAAGCGCAGGCGGACCTCGGTCGCAAAGGTTTCGTTGAGCGCGTTCTGGATCGCGGCCCGGGGCCCGGCCGGCAAGTCGAACGCGCTTTGCACCAGGGCCGGGTCGGAGGATTTTTTCAGGGCCCAGCCGAGCACGGCCTTCGCCTTGTCGTCCAGTTCCCGCAGCCGGCGGGTGAACACCTCGCTCAGGCGCTCCTCCAGACTCGCCGTCGCGAGGTCGGCCAGCGCCTTGCGCGCGATCGCGAAGACCTCCTGCTGGGCGAGATGGGCGAGGGCCTGGTCGAGGTTTTGGGCGTCGGTCCGCAGCTTCGCCTCGCGCTGGGCGCTCAAGGCGTCGGCGGCTTTTCGGGCCTCGTCCAGCAGCCGCTGCCCCGCGGCCTTCGCCTCCTCGGTCGCCTTGGCGAGGAGGGCGGCGCGCTGGCGGTCGAACTCCTCGTTCTTGTGGTGGAAGTCCTCGCCCGCCTTTTTGGCGGCGGCCTCCTTGGACTCGGCGTCGGCCAGCTTGGCGGCGATGCCCTTTTCGCGCCCGTCAATGGCGCTGAGAATCGGCTTGTAGAGGAAGTGCTTCAGCAGCCCGATGAGGATGACGAAGTTGAGCACCTGGGCCCCGACGGTGAACCAGTCGATAAGCATGGCTCACTTTCCTCCGGCTTTGGCGATGACGTGGTTCCAGAACGGATTGGCGAAGATGAGGATCATCGAGACGACAAAGCAATAGATCGCGGTCGACTCGATCATCGCCAGGCCGACGAACAGCGTCCGGGTGATCGTGGCCGAGGCATCCGGCTGCTGGGCCAGGGCCGTCAGGGCGGTGGCGACCGACCGGCCCTCGCCGAGCGCCGGGCACATGCAGCCGATGCCGGTGGTGAGCCCGGCGGTGCCGATTGAAGCGACGGCGATGAGAGTATTGCTATCCATGGGGAGTCCTTTGGTTGTGGGTTTATCGTTTCTTGGCCGGCGGGGCCGGAGCCGCGCTCGCCGGGCGGCTCACGCGGGTGGCGGCCGCGATGTAGACGGCGGCCAGAATGCTGAAGATGTAGGCCTGCACCATGCCGGTGAGGAGCCCCAGGGCGGTCATGACGATCGGAAAAAGGAACGGGGTGATGGTGAGCAGGATCCCGATGATCATCACCCCGCTCATCATGTTGCCGAAGAGACGGATCGCCAGGGCCAGCGTGCGGGAGAGCTCGCTGATGATGTTGAACGGCAGCATGATCACGGTCGGCTGCACGTAGGATCGGAGATAGCCGGCTAAACCCTGGTCTCTCATACCGAAGAACGGCACCGCGACAAA
>Ga0181534_10002510_pt1 | contig 11279 bp, 9 predicted proteins | sample PEATcosm2014_Bin_37_FD_119758 | JGI IMG/M metagenome (GOLD analysis project Ga0181534, IMG submission 119758) | Peatland microbial communities from MTU Mesocosm Facility, Houghton, MI, USA - PEATcosm2014_Bin17_10_metaG | ecosystem: Environmental > Terrestrial > Soil > Wetlands > Peat | place...
CCCCGATCACCGCTCCGGCATGCAGGATGCAGCGCGCGCCGATCGTCACGCCGGGATACACCGCGACCTGCGCGATGAGGCGCGTGTCGGCGCCGAGCCGGGCGCCGCGCTGCACGACGCAGCCGGGACCCACCGAAACCCGCTCGCCGAGCACGGCCCCCTCCTCGATCACCGCGAGCGGCCCGACCGCCGCCGAGGCGGCGATATGCGCGCCCGGCGCGACGACCGCACTCGGGTGAATGCCGGGCGTCACGGCCGGTTCGGGATGGAACAGCGTGGCGATGCGGGCGTAGATCAGGTACGGGTTCGCGGTGATGAGCGCCGCCACCGGACAGTCGCCTGCGTCGGCGGCCGCGAGCAGCACCGCCCCCGCACGCGTGGCCCGCAGGTCCCGCCGGTAGCGCGAATTGGCGAGAAAGCTCAAGGCACCCTCACCTGCATGCGCGAGGGTCGCCACGTGCCCCACCCTAGCCGCCGGCTCCCCGCGCAACTCCAGTCCGAAGCGCACCGCCAATTCGCCCAGACTGAACTCCCGTGACACTCGCGCACATCCCCGTGCGGTCGCTATCGGACGTTATTTGCTGGTGCCGGCAGGCGGCTTCGCGCCGGGTGCGCCGGCCGGTGACGGCGGCAACGTCGCCGGCTTGGTGTTGAGCACCGCCAGCACGTTGGCGGTTATGTCGAAGGGCGGCTTCGCGTAGAACACCCCTTCACCGAGCACGAGGTCGAAACCCTGCGCCACCGCATAGCCTTGAATTTCGCCGACCAGATAGCGCTGCACCTTGCCGATTTCCTCGTTGCGGCGCGTCGAGGCGTCGTCCTGGAATTCGCCGGCCTTGCGCGAGAATTCGCGCTGCTGGTCGCGCAGCGTCTTCTCGGCCTTCGCGCGGTCCGCTTCGGACATCACCGCGCCTTCCTTCTGCAGCTTGTCGTCCTTCGCCTTCAGATCGTTCTGCATCGTGAGCAGCTCGCGGCGGCGCGGCGCAAATTCGTTCTCAAGCGCCTGCATCGCGGTTTTGGTTTGCGGGGCCTCCTCGAGCAGCTTCTGGAAATTGACCACGCCCATTTTGATTTCCGCGCTCGCCGTGCCGGTCAACAGGAGACCGCACAGACCCAGGGCCGCGAAAGTGATGCTGCGATTGAAAGTCGACATGTTGATTTCTAAGACCTCGAATTAAGTTTGGGTCAAAACGCCTGACCGATGGAAAATTGAAACCGCTCTGTTTCGTCGTTGAATTTCACCGTGCTGCCGGGATAGGCATTCAACGGAATGCCGTACGAGAACCGGAACAGGCCCAGCGGGGCCAGCCACTGCACCGCGATCCCGGTCGATCTCTTCAGGTTATCATAACTGAAGTGATAATTGACCGGCGTAATGTCGTCCTCGCCGAGGAACGGCACCTTGTTGCCGGTGTAAAACACGTTCCCCACGTCGTAAAACCAGCTCACCCGGGCGGCGCTTTTCCACTTGTCGGGCACCGGGAACAGCAATTCCAAGCGGCTGACGACGCGCAGGTTGCCCCCGAACGGATTGCCGATGCCGATGTTGTCGCGGGGCCCCAGGGTGCTTTCCCGGAAGCCGCGCACGCTGTCCGGACCGCCCGCGAAATAATTCAAATAGGGCGGCAGGAAGGTGGTCTTGCCGACGGCCGAGGCGTAATCGACGCTCGCGTTGTACGAGAACAGCCACTTGTGCCAGATCGGGATGTACTTGAGGAACTGCAGGTTGGTGGCGTAATAGCGCACCTCGCTCACCGGCAGGGCATAGCGCGCCGACAAGGATAGGTGAGTGCCGCGGTCGGCAAAGATGGCGCGGTTGCGGGTGTCGTAGTTCCAGCCGCCGTTCAGCTCGAAGGTGTAGAAATCGCTGCCGTACACCGTGTACGGATTGTCGAGCGAGTTGACGATCCCGTCGCCGTTCGTGTCGTTCAGGTAGCTGGTGAACGTGCTGCCGTTGTTCTTGACCCAGTCGATGGACTGCTGCGAGCTGTAGCCCTGGGAGACCACCAGTTCATTCTTGTTGGCCGAGGTGCCGATCTGAATGTACTGGTATTCGGTGATCGGATAGGCCCAGTTCACCGCGGCGCTCAATTGCTTGGTCGAGAACTTCGAGGCGGCCGCCACGAATTGCGTGACGTCCCGATATGTCAAAGACACGGTGCGCGCCACCCCGTCGATGGTGGTGTACGGATTGGTCTCCGCCATGGTGTAGGTCTTGCTGTACTTGCCGGCATTGACCTCGACCGCGACGCGATCGCCGCTGCCCATGAAATTGCTGTGAACGAAATTGCCGTTCAAGCTGAACTTCTGCGCCTCGGAGTAGCCGATGCCGCCGCCGAATTGTCCGGGCAGGCCTTCCTTGATGTTGTAGTCGACGTCGACCAGGTCGGCGCTGCCGGCCACGGGCTTGGTCTCGAACTCCACCTTCTCGATGTACGGCAGGCGCTGCAGACGCTCCTTGGAGCGCTCGATCGCCTGGTTCGACAGCCAACCGCCCTCCAACTGGCGCATCTCGCGGCGCAGCGTCTCGTCGTTGATCGAGCTGGTGTTGTTGAAGTTGATGTGGCGCACGTAGACCCGGTTGCCCGGCTCGACGAAGAAGGTGATCGAGACGGTTTTCTTGTCGTTGTCGGCGGTCGGCACCGGATCGATCTTGGAGAAGGCATAGCCGTCGGCGCCCAAGCGGTAGCTCATCAGCTCCTGCGAGCTCGTGACCTGCTTGCGCGAGAAGATATCCCCGGGATGGATCAGCAATAACCGCCGCAGCTGCTCCTCGGGGACCACCATGGTGCCGGCGATCTTGATCTCCGACACCTTGAAAACGTCGCCTTCGTTGACGTTGATGGTGATGTACATGTCGTCTTTTTCAGGTGCGATGGTCACCTGGGTCGACTCGATCTGGAAGTTGGCGTAGCCGCGATCCATGTAATAGGAGCGCAGCTTCTCCAGATCACCGGTGAGCGATTCGCGCGAATAGCGATCATCCTGCTTGTACCAGGACAGCCAATTCGGGGTGTGCAGCTCCAGGCCCTCGAGCACGTCCTTTTCCTTGAACCGGGTGTTGCCCACCAGGTTGATCATCTCGATCTTGGCGCGCTTGCCTTCCTTGATGTCGACCACGATGTCGACCTTGTTGCCCGGCAGATCGGTGATCTTGGTGTCGACCCGCACGGCGTATTTGCCGCGGCTGAAATATTGATCGGTGAGGTACTGTTTGACCTCATCGAGCACCGAGCGGTCGAAGGTCTTGCCCTGGGCGAGACCGACGTTGCGCAGGCTCTTCTGCAGATCCTCGGTCTTGATGTCCTTGTTGCCCTTGATCTCGAATTTGGCGATCGAGGGCCGCTCGACCACGACGACCAGCAGCGTGTTGCCGTCGCGCCGCAATTCGACGTCGCGGAAAAAACCGGTGGCATACAGCGCGCGCATGGACTCGCCGATGCGCTGCTCATCGAGGTGATCGCCGATGTTGACCGGCAGGTAGTTGAAGACCGTGCCTTCGGAGATGCGCTGCAGACCCTCGATGCGGATGTCGCCGACGACGAAGGCGCCGGGCGCCCCCTCGGCGGCGGCGGCGGCCGGTGGGGCCGCTGCGGGTGGCGACGCAGGCTGGGCGGCCGGCGGGGTCGCGGCCGGCGCAGGCTCGTTCGCCGACGGTGCGGCGGGAGCCGGTGTAGCGGGAGCCGGCGGCGTGGCGGGCGACGGCTGGGCATGCAATGGGCCGCTGCGGGGCAAGGCGGCCAGCGCCACCAGGCCGATCAGCCGAAGGTCAAGCCGCACGCGAGGACCGCATGCAATCTCGATGGGCAGCGCCGAGCACCCAGCGCCGCTCCTGCGGCCCAAACTTGAAGTAGATCATGATTTCCCGTTAGTTCAGATGTCTGGAGATATCGTTATAAAAAGCGAGGCTCATCAACAAGACCAGCAAGGCGATCCCCACCTGCTGGCCGAAATTCTGGGCGCGTTCCGACAAAGGGCTGCCCTTGACGGCTTCGACCAGTTGATAAACCACCTGACCGCCGTCCAGTAGCGGCACCGGCATCAAATTCAGCACCCCCAAACTCACGCTGATGATCGCCAGAAAGCCGAGAAACGCCGTCAATCCGAGATACGCGCTGATGCCCGCGAACTCGGCGATGCTGATCGGACCCGAAATGTTCTTCGCCGAAACCTGGCCCGTGACGATGCGCCACAGCATCTGCACGGTCATGGCCGACATGTCCCAGGTCTTCTCGACGCCGAGGAGCAGCGCATCGAGCGGTCCCGCCCGGTGCATCTCGATCAGTCCCGGCGGCCAGCTCCTCGGACCCTCCGCGATCGTGATCCCGAGCCGCCCGATCGCCCGGCCCTGCTCCATCACCCGCGGCACGGGCGCTACGATACGCAATCGCTCGGCTCCGCGCTTGAGTTCGATGTCGAGGTCGCGGCCCGCCGCGCCGCTCACCGACGCGATGAAATCGGCGCCGTTGACGATGGGCTGTCCATCGACGCTCAGCAACCGGTCGCCGGCCCGCAGGCCGGCGTGCTCGCCGGCGCTGCCGGCGGGCACGGATTGCACCTGGGTTTCGGCGCTCCAGGTGGCCAGATCGATGCCGAGGCCGGGCAGCAGCCTGCCGGGTTCGGTGAGCGAACGCTTGTCGTCGGTGACCGTCAGGATGAGCGCGAGTTGCGCGCCGCCGCGGCGCACGTCGAGGTGCACCACGCCATCGTCGGAGACCTGCTGCAACAGGTCGATCTGCAGCGCCTCGGTATCCGCGACCCGATGATCGCCGACGCGCACGATCTCATCCCCGCGGCGCAGGCCCGCGAGCGCCGCCGGACTATCCTTCCGCACCAGGCCGACCACCGGCTTGACCGCCTCGGTGCCGACCATGGCCAGAATGGCATACAGCAGGGAGGCGAAGATCAGGTTCATGGCGGGCCCGGCCAGCAGCACCGCGATGCGGTGTGCGATCGGCCGGCGCGTGAACGAGCGCGGCAGCTCCTCGGCCTTCACCTCGCCCTCGCGCTCATCGAGCAGTTTCACATAACCGCCCAACGGGATCGCCGCAATACAGTATTCGGTGCGGTCCGGATCGCGTCCCACCCGCATCAGCAGCGGCTTGCCGAAACCGATGCTGAAGCGCAGCACCTTGAAGCCGAGTTTCTTCGCAACCCAGTAGTGGCCGAACTCGTGCACCGCGACCAATATTCCGATCGCGACCAGAAAGGCGGCGACGATAATCAGCATTTTCATGCAAGAGCTCCCTGCGCAGGTTCTATCAAGGCGATTGCCATGCGTCGCGCAGCGGCGTCGGCATCCAAGACATCGCCTAGAACCTTGACCGGGGACGCATCGAGGCGCTGCAACACTTTGTCAATGACCGTGGTAATACCCGTAAAGTTCAAGCGGCGGTCCAGAAACGCCTGAACCGCGACCTCGTTGGCCGCATTCAGCAAGGCCGGCGCCGTACCGCCGGCGCGCGCCGCCGCCCGCGCAAGTCCGAGACTGGGGAAGCGCTGTTGATCCGGCGGCTCGAAATCCAACCGTCCGATCTGACCGAGATCGAGCGATTGTACACCGGAATGCACCCGCTCCGGCCAGGCAAGCGCCTGCGCGATGGGCGTGCGCATGTCCGGCGCGCCGAGCTGCGCGAGCAGCGAGCCGTCGGCATATTCGACCAGCGAATGCACCAGGCTTTGCGGGTGCACCACCACGTTCACCTGCGCTTCGGGCAGGCCGAACAACAGGGTCGCCTCGATCACCTCGAGCCCCTTGTTCATGAGCGTGGCGGAGTCGACCGAGATCTTGCGGCCCATTTTCCATTTGGGGTGGTTGCACGCCTCGTCGGGCGTGACGCTCTCGAGGCGCGCGAGTTCGGTCAGGCGAAACGGTCCGCCCGAGGCGGTGAGGATCACGCGCAGCACGCCGCGGGCGGCGGCGCCCGGCAGATAGCCCGCCGGCATGCACTGAAAAATCGCATTGTGCTCGCTGTCGATCGGAATCAATTCGGTCTTCGCGCGGCACACCTCCTCCATGAGCAGGTGCCCCGCCATCACCAGCGCCTCCTTGTTGGCGAGCAGCACGCGTTTGCCGGCACGCACCGCCGCGAGCGTCGGCAGCAGGCCGGCCGCGCCGACGATCGCCGCCATCACCATCTCGCAGTTGCCGCCGGTGACGGCCGCGGCCAGCGCCTCGACGCCGCTTTGCACCTCGACGCGCGCGCCCGCCGACTTGAGCGCCGCGCGCGCCTGCGCCGCGGCCGCGGGGTCGACCAGCACCACCGTATCGGGGCGGAACGCGAGCGCCTGCTCGACCACGACCTGCCAGCTGCCGTAGGCCCCCAGGGTGGCGACGCGAAAGCGCTCCGGATGCAGCGCGATGACGGCGAGGGTGCTGCGCCCGATGCTGCCCGTCGATCCCAAGATCGCGATGCCGCGCGGCGCGCTCATGCAATCACCCCGGATCCGAACAAACCGAGCGCATAGAGCGGCGCGGCCGCGGTCACGCTGTCGATGCGATCGAGCATGCCGCCGTGGCCCGGCAGCAGCGCCCCGCTGTCCTTGAGTCCGGCCGCGCGCTTGAACATGCTTTCGGTCAGATCGCCGATCACCGAAAATATGCCGATCGCGCCGCCGAACGCGACGCACGGCAGGATGGCGAGGCCGAAGTGCACGGCGCCGGCGCTGGCGACCAGGGCGACCGCCGCGAGACCGCCGAGCGCCCCTTCCCAGGTCTTGCCCGGACTTACGCGCGGCGCCAACTTGTGCCGCCCGAAGCTGCGTCCCGCGAAGTACGCGCCGATGTCCGCCGCGATCACCAGCAGCACCAGCCACAGCACGATCTGCGGACCGCGCACCGAACCCGTACCTGCGATCTCGAGGTGGCCGAGGGCGAGGAACGCGGGCACCAGCACCGGTACGCCGCACAGAAGCGCGAGGCGCTGCGAATACCGTCCGGGCGCGGACACCAGCCACAGGAACGCCACGGCCCACCACACGCAGGCCGCCTCGAGCACCATCAACAGGTTATCGGGGTCACGCGTGAAGCGCCAGCCGAGCAGCAGCAGCACCGCGATGGCCGCGGCGTAGGCGAGCCGGGCGCCGATTCCCTGCACACCGCCGAATCCGGCCCATTCCCAGGCGCCCAGGGTCAACAGGGCGGCGAATCCGAACACCATCACCTGCGCGGGCAGCAGGAACAGCCCGACCCAGAGCAGGCCGCCCAGGATCACGCCGGTGAGGATGCGCAGCTTAAGCATCGGCCCGGGCGGCGAGCTGCGCCGAGGTCTTGCCGAAGCGGCGTTCACGCTGCGCAAAGAAGTCGAGCGCCGCCTCGAGGGATGCGCTGTTGAAGTCCGGCCACAGCACCTCGGTGAAGTAAATTTCGGTGTAGGCGAGATTCCACAGCAGGAAATTGCTGAGGCGCTGCTCGCCCCCGGTGCGGATCAGCAGGTCCGGATCGGGGATGCCGGCCAGCGCGAGCCGCGCGCCCACCTCGGTCTCGCTGATTGCGGCCGGGGCGAGCCGGCCGGCGGCGACGTCGCTGCCGAGCGCCCGGCAGGCCTGGGCGATGTCCCAGCGACCGCCGTACGCCACCGCGACCATGAGGCCAAGGCCGGTGTTGCCGGCGGTCAGCAGCTCCGCCTCGTGCATGCGCCCGGCGAGTTCGGGGCTTAGGGCGGCGCGATCGCCGATGAAGCGCAGACGCACCGCGTTGCGGTGCAGGTTCTCCACCTCCCGCACCAGTGCGTCGAGGAACAGGCCCATCAGCATGCCGACCTCGTCGGGCGGCCGGCGCCAGTTCTCGCTCGAGAAGGCAAACAAGGTGAGGTGGCCGATCCGGCGCTGCGCGCACTCCTCGACCACGCGGCGCACGACCTTGAGGCTGGCACGGTGACCGGCCACCCGCGGCAGCCCGCGCGAACGGGCCCAGCGGCCATTGCCGTCCATGATGATTGCGACATGTTGCGGCGTGTCGGCCATGCTGTGCGTGAAGAAGCTGTGCGGGTCCTGGCAGCTCAGACCTGCATCAATTCCTTTTCCTTTTCCGCCATGGCCTGATCGATCTCGGCCACGTGCTTGTCGGTGAGCTTTTGCACCTCATCCTGGGCGCGCCGATCATCGTCCTGCGCGATCAGCTTCTCCTTGAGCATGTCCTTGAGTTCGTTCATCACCTCGCGGCGCACGTTGCGCACCGCGACGCGCGCGCCCTCCGCCTCCTGGCGCACCACCTTGGTGATGTCGCGGCGGCGCTCTTCGGTGAGCGCCGGCATGGAGATGCGGATCAGCTGTCCGGCGGTGTTCGGCGTGAGCCCGAGATCGGATTTGAAGATCGCCTTCTCGATGATCGGCACCATGGCCTTCTCCCACGGCGTGACGGTGAGCGTGCGCGCATCCTCGGTGGCCACGTTCGCCACCTGATTCAAGGGCATCTCCGACCCGTAGTAATCGACCTTGATGTGTTCGATCAGGCTGGTATGCGCCCGGCCGGTGCGCAGCTTCTTCAGCTGGTCTCTGAACGTTTGAACGCATTTCTGCATGCGCAGCGTCGCGTCCTTCTTCATGTCCTCGAGCATGGGTTCCCCTCTTTTACGGTCCGGCGGACACAACGGTGCCGACGTCTTCGCCTTGGACAATACGCACTAGATCGCCTGCGTGGAACAGGTTGAACACCCGCAGCGGCAGGTTGTTTTCCCGGCACATCACGATCGCCGTCGCGTCCATCACGTTCAAGCGATCGTTCAAAACCTTGTCGAAGGTCAGATGCGTGTAGCGCTTCGCGTCCGGATTTTGCAGCGGATCCGAATCGTAGACGCCGTTCACCTTGGTGGCCTTGAGCAATATCTCGGCATTGATCTCGATGGCGCGCAGCGAGGCGGCCGTATCGGTGGTGAAGAACGGGTTGCCGGTGCCGGCGCCGAATATGACCACCCGCCCCTTCTCCAGATGCCGGATCGCCCGGCGCCGGATGTAGTCCTCGCACACCTCGTTGATGCGCAGCGCCGACATGACGCGCGCGTAGGTGCCGAGGCTCTCGAGCGCATCCTGCATCGCGAGCGCATTGATCACGGTGGCGAGCATGCCCATGTGATCGGCGGTCACGCGGTCCATGCCGGCGCGCGCGAGACCCGCACCGCGGAAGATATTGCCGCCGCCGAGCACCACGGCGACCTGCACGCCCATCTGCGTCAGATCGCGGATCTCCCCGGCAATGCGCTTGAGGATCTTCGGATCGATGCCGTAATCCTCGCTCCCCAGCAGCGCCTCGCCGGACAATTTGACCAAGATTCTGCGGTAGCGCGCCGTGGGGATTGTGTCGGTCATAATCGGGTACCCTACTATAAAAGACCCCGCCGGGGCGGGGTCTCGAATCTTCACAGGCCGCGAACTACCTGGGGCCGTCGGCGCCGCCCGGCGCCTTGTCCTGCGCCTTGACCTGCGCCATCACCTCGCCGACAAAATCGTCCTGTTTCTTCTCGATGCCGGCACCGACTTCGTAGCGCACGAACTGCCGCACCTTGGCGCCGGCCTGCTTCACCAGCTTCTCGACCGTGGTGTCCGGGTCCTTCACGAACGGCTGGCCGAGCAGCGTGATCTCCGCCAGGAACTTGCGCAGCCGCCCCTCGACCATCTTGGCGATGATCTCCGGCGGCTTCTTCTCGGCGCGCGTCTGTTCGGCGAGGATCTCGCGCTCCTTGTCGAGCACCGCCGCCGGGACTTCGGCCGCATCCACGTAGCCGGGATTGATGGCCGCGACGTGCATGGCCAGATCCTTGGCGAGCGCCTCATCGCCGCCCTCGAGCACCACCAGGCTGCCGATCCGGGTGCCGTGGATATAAAAGCCGAGCGCCCCGGGCGCCGTCAGGCGCACGAAGCGGCGCACGGCGATGTTCTCGCCGAGCTTGGCGATGAGCGCACGACGCTGTTCGTCGAGCGTGCCCGCGCCGTGCCGGACCTGCATCAACGCCTCCAGATCCGCCGGAGCGGCGTCGAGCGCCGCCTGCGCCACGTCGCGTGCAAAGGCCTGGAATTCGTCGCTGCGCGCCACGAAATCGGTCTCGCAATTCACCTCGACCAGCACCGCGCTGTTGCCCGCGCGCAGCACGGCGACCGTGCCTTCCGCGGCCACGCGGGCGGCCTTCTTGTCGGCCTTGGCGAGGCCGCTCTTGCGCATGAGCTCGGCGGCGGCGTCGAGATCCCCTTCGGTGGCCACCAAGGCCTTCTTGCACTCCATCATGCCGGCGCCGGTGCGCTCGCGCAGTTGCTTGACTGTCTCTGCCGTAATGTTCATTGGTGTCTCAAAACCGCCGCGGGCGGCAGTTTTCCTCTACAGGTGAATCGATGCAATTGAGCCGCACCGGGCGCTTCGAAGTCGCACCCGGTACGGCCGCGTTCGATCAAGGGCCTCGCGCCGGTGTGCGCCGGCCCACGGGACGGCGCCGCGGAGCACTGGCGGGCCGCGTCTCGGCGGGCGCCGCATCGGTGGTGTCGACGTCGTCGGCTTCGACTTCCACCTCATCGATCTGCGCCGCCACCGCGCCCGCACCCGGGATCACCGTGACCGGCACCTTGCGGCGCGGAGGCGGCTTCTTGCCGCGCGGTCCGGCCGGCGGCGCGCGCCGCGCACCCTGGGAGCGCTTCTTCGGATTGCCTTCCTCGTCGAGCTCGACGAACTCATCCTCGCCCACCGGCATTTCCGGCAGGGAGGCCTTGCCTTCCAGGATCGATTCGGCGATGCCGCCGGCATACAGCAGGATGGCCCGCATGGCATCGTCGTTGCCGGGGATCACGTAGTCGATCCCGTCGGGCGAGCAATTCGTATCCACCACCGCGACCACCGGAATACCGAGCTTGCGCGCCTCGTGGATGGCGATCTCCTCGTGGCCGACGTCGATCACGAACAGCGCATCGGGCAGCGCCGTCATGTGGCGGATGCCGCCGAGACTGCGCAGCAGCTTGTCCATTTCCCGGCGCAACATCTGCGCCTCCTTCTTGCCGCGCCGATCGAGCGAGCCGTTCTGCGCCATCTCGTCGAGCTCGTTGAGCCGCTTGATCGACTGACGGATGGTCTTGAAATTGGTCAGCATGCCGCCGAGCCAGCGCTGGTTCACGTACGGCATGCTGCAGCGCGTGGCTTCCTTCTCGACCGCATCGCGGGCGGAACGCTTGGTGCCGACGAACAGCACCTTGCCGCCCTCGGCCGCCACACCCTTGATGAAAGCCGCCGCCTGCGCATAGAGCGGCTGGGACTTCTCGAGGTTGATGATGTGGATCTTGTTTCGTTCGCCGAAAATGAA
>Ga0181534_10002511_pt1 | contig 11279 bp, 5 predicted proteins | sample PEATcosm2014_Bin_37_FD_119758 | JGI IMG/M metagenome (GOLD analysis project Ga0181534, IMG submission 119758) | Peatland microbial communities from MTU Mesocosm Facility, Houghton, MI, USA - PEATcosm2014_Bin17_10_metaG | ecosystem: Environmental > Terrestrial > Soil > Wetlands > Peat | place...
GCTTCAAGTGCGGCGTCACCGCCGCCCTCACATGGTCCGGGGTCAGGATGGTTCGCTACTCCTTTCCTGCATGACTCTTTCATTCACTACTTCACGCCGGTTTATCCCGACGCTATCCAGGCTAAACGCCCGCCCCAAAACAGCGTCACCAATTGGCTTCCTCCCGCGTCCAATGGATCAGGTATACTCAAGGTGAGGATGGTTTCCCGGATGCCCCAAAAGCTGCGCTCGTTGTTTCTGTTTCTGGGCTTGATCGTGTTGTGCGCTCTGATCGGCGGCATCTTCGGACCGCAAGTCCAGGCGGCCGCGACCGTGGCCGACGGCGACGACATCGGCGCCAGCCTGAAGACCTTTACCGGCATCTATGGCCTGGTGGAGCAGAACTTCGCGGATAAGGTGGATCCCGACAAAGCCATCTACAAGGGCGCCATTCCGGGCATGCTCCGCACCCTCGACCCGCACACCAATTTCTTCGATCCCCGCGACTACCAACTCCTCCGTGAGGACCAGAAGGGGCATTACTTCGGCGTGGGCATGAAGGTGCAGCCTTTCAACGGAAAGACCATCGTGGTCGCGCCGTTCCCGGGTTCGCCGGCATACAAGGCGGGCTTGCGGCCGGGCGACATCATCATGAAGGTGAACGACAAGCCCACCGATAACCTGACCACCACCGAGGTGGCCGACCTGCTGAAGGGTCCGCGCAACACGCAGGTGGTCATCGTGGTTTCCCGGGAAGGCAACGATCAGCCGCTCACCTTCACGGTCATCCGCGACGAAATCTCGCGCGACAGCGTGAAAAACGCCATCTGGCTGAAGCCGGGCATCGCCTACGTTTTCATCGAGCAGTTTAACGAGACCACCAGCAAGGAACTCGAAGACGCGCTGAAGAAGCTCGGCGAGAATAACATCCACGGCCTGGTTCTGGATCTGCGCGGCAACCCCGGCGGCCTGCTCAACGAAGGCGTCGCGGTAGCGGACAAGTTCCTGCAAAAAGGACAGACCATCGTTTCGCATCACGGCCGCTCGTCGCCGGAAAAAGTATATACCGCGCGCAACGGCAACCACGGCCATGAGTACCCGATTGTGGTGCTGGTGAACCGCTCTTCGGCTTCCGCGGCGGAGATTGTGGCGGGCGCGCTGCAGGATCACGACCGCGCCTGGGTCCTGGGCGAGACCACTTTCGGCAAAGGCCTGGTGCAAACCGTTTATCCGCTCTCTGAAAACACGGGCCTGGCGCTGACCACGGCGCATTTCTATACGCCCAGCGGCCGCCTGATCCAGCGCGATTACTCCAATAAGTCGTTCTTCGATTACTACTATCACAAGGACGAGCCCAAGGACATGCAGGATGTGAAGATGACCGACGGCGGGCGCACCGTCTATGGCGGCGGCGGCATCACTCCCGATGAAAAATACGCTGCGCCGAAGCCCGACCATCTGCAGACCGAACTGTACGTAAAGTCGGCGTTCTTTAACTTCACGCGGTTCTACTTCGGCCAGCACGACGCCAAGCTGCCTAAGGGCTGGTCGCCCGACACCACCACTTTGAACGAGTTTCACGACTATCTGTTGAAACAGAACTACGATTTCACGGAAGCCGAGTTCACCCAGGACGCCGACTGGATCAAGCGGCTGCTGAAGCGCGAGATGTACATCACCGCTTTCGACATCGATGAAAGCGACCGCGTGGCCATGGAAACCGATCCCGAAGTGGAGCGCGCCATCGAAGCCATGCCCAAGGCCAAGGCGCTGCTGGATTCAGCTCGTAAGGTTCTGGTGCAGCGGGTGCAGCCTCAAGGTACGCCCGCGATCGCCAGGTGAAAACCGCCGCCCAGATTGTGGTGCTGGATGCGGGCGGGCAGTATTGCCACCTGATCGCGCGCAAGGTCCGGGATCTGGGAGTCTATTCCGAGGTTCGCGCCAGCGAAACTCCCGCGACCGAGTTGGCGGGCGCCACCGGACTGATTATTTCGGGCGGCCCCAATAGCGTTTACGATCCATCCAGCCCCACCGTCGATCCCGCCATTTTCCAGAGCGGCGCGCGCGTGCTGGGTATCTGCTACGGCCAGCAGCTCATGGCTCACCTGTTGGGCGGAACCGTCCAGTTGGGCGAAAAAGGCGAGTATGGCCTGGCCATGTTCCATCCGGATGGCTGCTCTAGCGCCCTTTTCGATGGCATTTCCGGCCCGCAGCAGGTCTGGATGAGCCACCGCGATCTGGTGACCGCCGCGCCGCCTGGATTCTCCGCGTTGGGCGGCACCGCCACATGCGCCATCGCCGCCATCGAATCGCCCGCCCGCGGCCTGTACGCGGTGCAGTTTCATCCCGAAGTGGTGCACACCTCGCGCGGCCGGGAGATCCTGTCCAACTTCGTTTTCGGCATTTGCGGGTGCCGGCGGGATTGGGATCCGCGCGGTCGCGTGCCGCAGATCGAAGAAGAAATCCGGCAGGCCGCCGGCGGCCGCAACGTTTTCTTCTTTGTCAGCGGAGGGGTGGATTCCACGGTGGCTTGCGCGCTCTGCCGGCGGGCCTTGGGCGCGGATCGCGTGGAAGGCGTGTATGTCGACACGGGCTTGATGCGCGAAGGCGAGACCGACTCCATGCGGCAGGTGCCCGGCCTGGCCATCGAATCGGCCGAAGCGCAGTTCCTGGGCGCGCTGGCCGGCGCGCGCGAGCCGGAGCGGAAACGCCACATCATCGGCGAAGAATTCGTGCGCGTGCAGGAGCGCATCCTGGAATCCCGGCACCTGCTGGATGGCCACTGGATTCTGGGCCAGGGCACCATCTATCCGGATACCATCGAATCCGGCGGAAGCGAAAAGGCCGCCATGATCAAGACGCATCACAACCGCGTGCCCGGCATCCAAAGGCTGATCGACGCTGGCCGGATCATTGAGCCTCTGCGGGCTTACTATAAAGACGAGGTGCGCGAGATCGGCCGAGAACTTGGGCTGCCCGCTGAAGTGATCGACCGCCATCCGTTTCCCGGACCGGGCTTGGCCATCCGCTGCCTGTGCGCGGAAGCCGACGCCGACCTCGAAGCCACGGCGGAGGGCTGGATCGTGCCGGTCCACTCGGTGGGCGTGCAGGGCGATAGCCGCAGTTACGCGCCCGTTTTATGCATCGAGGAGTTGGATCACGCGCGCGCAACCGAGCTAATCAATCGGATTGCCGGCGTCAACCGCGTGATTGCGCGCGTCGGCGCCATCGGACCGATGGCGGATCTGCGCGTGAGGGTCAGCAACCTCACGCCTGAGCGTCTGGCGCGGCTCCGGCATGCCGACGCCATCGTGCGCCGGCTCTCGCATGCCAGCGGTTTCGACCGCCGAATCTGGCAGTTCCCGGTGGTGCTGATTCCGCTGGGCACAGCCGAGGCCCCGGATTCGGTGGTGCTGCGTCCGGTCGATTCGGTGGACGGCATGACCGCCCAGTCGGTCGAGATGCCCCAAGACTTACTCGACTCTATATCCGCCGAGTTACTCGCAGTCCCGGGGATCGGCGGCGTGTTCTACGACCTGACTCACAAGCCACCCGCTACCATTGAGTGGGAGTAAGTTCACTTCTTCTCATCGCCGGTGCACGGCGCGCTCACCCACTTGGACATGCCCGTAGAGACGATCTTCATGGCATGAGAGGCATCGCCAGAGGCGATTTCCGAGGAAATCTTCACATGCTCCCTGTCGATGGCTTCGAAGCGGATCGTTCCGGTCGCTTTGATGCCTGAATTGCCGCAGTCCAGACGGATCTCCCGCTTGCCGGACGACGCTCTCAGGACGGTCTGCTTGCACGACCCGTGATCGTCGCCGAACGACAGCCCTTTGGCGAGTTCCTCCTTCGTGACGCAATGCTTGCGGACGTCGGTGTGCGGGCCGTGGGGCGTGCCCGCCTTCACCTGCGCCTCCAGCCGGGCCTGCTGCTCCGGGGTCATCCGGGCCAAGAGCTCGGGCGGGATCGCCGGCGAGCCGGTGGTCTCAGCGGTGGTGGTGGTCTCCCATAGTCCGGGCTTAATATCAAGCGGCGTGGGGGCGTCGGCGGCCCAGGCGGCCGTGGCCAAGAGGGCGAATCCAAGCGCATATCCGGCAGTCATCAGGGTCATTTTATCAACCTTCGCATGCCCCTGGAGCGCTGCCAGGACATTGCTGCCAGGACATTTTTGTCCGACAATAGGGAGGCGAGGGGCAAAGATTGCGCACGTTCGTATATCCAGCGAGGTTCGATAAGGGACACAAGCCTGGAGTCCTGGTGATCGGGTTCCGGGACGTCCCGGAGGCGATCACGCAAGGAAACGCAGAGAGAGACGCTCTCTGGCAGGCGGCGGATTGCCTGGAGGAGGCGATTGCCGGAAGGATTGCCGACGGGCGTGAAATTCCGAAAGCGTCCAGAGCGGCGCGAGGCGAACGGCTGATTCCGGTCGCGGCGCCGATGGCTGCGAAGGCGGCGCTCTATCTCGCGATGAGAGAGGCCGGCATGACGAATTTGGAGTTGGCGCGAAGGCTGGGATGCGACGAGAAGGAAGCGCGGCGCATGCTCGATCCCCGCCACCCCACCAAGTTGCCCCGGATCGAGGAAGCGCTCGAGTTGTTCGGAAAGCGTCTGGTGGTGAGCGTAGAGGATGCGGCGTGAGCCGCTTTTAGGCGAGCCATACGGCGGCAGTCGCTACCGGTCCGTGAATGGATCGGCCCCGATGGTCCCCTCGAGTTCCGCCAGGTACGCCTCGGCGCTAACCCGTGCCATCTGCGCGCGAGCTTCCACCAGCCGGCTGCGGACGTCGAGATCCCGCGAGGAGGGACCGGCGGCGAAGGCTTCCAGGGCCGCGATGTGCCGGGTCCACAACGCGATGTCGCGTTCCTGCTTGGCGCGCAAACGCTCTTTGTACCAATCGCTGGCGACGACCGATTCCCGCGTGAACATGGCGCGGAATTGCGGGTCTCCAATTCCCTTCCCTTCCCACTCCCCGTGCGCCATGATGTGCAACAGCGCCCTGAGCGGCGGACAGGCCGCCTCCACGCTGCCGTCGTAGAAGTAGTTTCCGGCGACACGCGTCTGCGCCGCCACGATGGCATCCACGCCCGCCGCGAACGCATCCATATCCTGTTTCTCCGGTCGCAGAATCTCCTCGGGGAAAACGGTGTCTGGCGACTCGAAAATCCGCCCCAGGAAGCGCTCCGCGAACAGCGCCGTAATGCGATAGCCCAGGCGGCTGGCCTGCACTTTTCGGCCGCGCCATTCAAAGTCGGCGATCTTCTCCAGGAAGCCGTTTTCGATGAGAAATCGCGGATCGCGCTCGGGCACACGCACCCGGCACCAGACCTCCGGCACCAGCATGCTGATGTCATGATCCACGCGGTAGTTCGGACCAACGTGTCCGGCCGCGGTGGTGAAGCCGGCGTACTCGGTCAGCACCGCCGCCACCAGCGCGTTGTTCAGGTCGACCACGGGCGAAACCGAGTTGAACGGACCTTTGGTGAGCGCGCCTTCGCTTCCGAATCCAGTGGTGGAGGGAGACTTGCCGGTCAGGCTGCAAATGAAATCCATGAACAGCTCGGGCAGTTCCTGATAGTGAATCGGGTTATAAACGGCCAGGGGAGGCAATCCGATCTGGGGATCGGCCGGATTGCCGCGGCGCCCCGCAAGCACCGAATTCACCGGGAAACGCAGGGGCCGGCCGGCCGGAATCCCGCGGTCGAGGCGCGCGCATACCTCGGCCACGTACCGGCCCAGCGGGTCCGCCAGGTCCGGCCGCTTTTGCAGATAGCGCGGGTTCTTCGAAGGACGGCCATCCACCATGCGCGGGTGCGCGGAGGAGACGGCGTAGTCCACTTTCGCATCGTTCACGAAACCTCGCAGCAGCGCCTGCATGGGCTCGGTGTACTGGTCGAACTCGACCACGCGATCCATTAGCGCCTGGACCTGCTCCCTGGTCAGCGGCTCGAAGTTCGAGAGGAACGTCCCCGGCGTTGCGATGTCGGCCTCCGCCTGGGCGTCGAAGCCGCGGTGGATCGCGTCATCCGGGCGCTGGAACAGGAAGGCCTCGCAGTTCTCCACCAGCTTGGCGCTGCGGTTGGGATACTTCGTGTCGAAGTCCTTCAACCCCTGCCGCGGCACCACCACCGATACGGTGATATCGTCCTCGACTTGCACCTTGCCGGCGGGATGGAAGTCGGGCCGCAGCTTGTAAATCCGCCAGGAGCCTTGCGGATCGAAACCCACCCGTAGATAATTGCCGACCAGCTTCTGATCCTCGTATTTCAGTTCATGGCCGAGGTACCCATTGATCCGGTCGACCGTGAAATGCTCCCGCCATTTCTCGCCCCACTCGGGCCGGTAATATCGTTTAACCGCGAACACGAGCTGGCGGATGGTCTGCGGCAGGCTGCGTAGCCACTCATTGTGCGCGTCGGTGTAGTCGGACGAGACCGTGAGCAGCTTGATCACCGACCCCAGCGAGCGCTCGGGGCTCAAGATCGGCCGGCTGGCGCGGTCCGCGGGTTGCTTATACGCCGTTGAGTAATCCCTGGCTAGGATGGCGGCCGCCTGATCCATGTCGTGGTAGTAATCCCTGACGAAAACCGGCCCCTGCAACAGAACGTTGGAGATGGATTTTGAAATCTCCGACTTGCCGCCGCCCGACACCGTCGACGGTTTGTGACAGAGCGTACCGTGCGCGACCGAGCCCACCAATCGCCAGGCGGCTCCGCCATGTTGCCGCTCGAGCCTGACCTGGTAGCCGGAAGGCCCAATGTAGATCCGGCCCGGGAGAAGCGTGAGCTCGCCCGATCCACCTTCGCGCGGCCACCGCACCGAGCCGCGCCCCAGGTGGAACTCGGCGTTCTCCGGGATATAGAAGATATTCGGAAATCCGCGGTCCACCGCATACCCTTCCGGCCTGCGCTCCACGCGATCTCCCAACAGCCGCATGGCATCCTCGAACTGATTTCTCTTGATGGAACGGGACCGCTCGGCGTGAAAGTCCTGACCCAGCACGTACGACGGAAAAGCGATGGCGCCGCCCGCGTGCTCTTCCTCGCAGAGGCCGAAAAGGTTGGCCGCGAAGCTGATTTGGCTCTTCACTTCTTTCTTGCAGTAACCATAGTAGTTGTCGGCGATCAGGGTAACCACGACGCCGCGCCGGTCCCGGCAGACCAGCTTGAATGCGCCGCCGTTGTTGTAAAGGTCGCCCTCCTCCCGCCAGCACATGCCGTCGCGCCTTTGGCGCTCGGTGGCCTCATCGCAATGCGGCAGGCCCAGCTCCTTCTTCCGGATACCCACGATATGTGGAGCCAGAATCACGCAGCCGGTGTGTCCGGTCCAGTGCAGCACGTCCAGCGCGGCGTCGTTTTCCGGCAAATACGGGTCCCCGGCGTTGCCGAAGATGGTCTCCACAAAATCCAGGTTGCTGACCAGGTTTCCGGGCGCGAAGAAGCGGATCTCCATGGTCTTGGCCGGGTCGGTGCCGGTAGCCGGGCAAACCATGGGCCGGAGCAGCAGCGACACGAAAAGGCGGGCTTGATCTTCCTGATCGGCGGTGAAGGGCAGCGCCGCGGATTCCGGCGGCGGCCGGAGGGCTTTGGCGAGCAGCCTGGCGAAAGCCGCCTTGGGAACCGCCAGTTTGTCCGCGGGTATCGGGAGCCCGCCTTCCACGATGTGGAAGATGCCCTCCGTCGTGCGGCGGTCGCTCTTGGGATTGTGCAAGACTCCTTGCACCGTGCGATAGGAGTGCAGGTACGGCGATGTGAAGTCGCCGGCGCCGGGCGGCAGGGACATGGCGCGCGCCAGTCCGGGCCGGTCGAGCACGAAGGAATTGGAAGGCAGGCGGGCCGCGCCGCCGGGTGAGACATCCTTCAAGTACGCATCCAGGAATTGCTGAATGCGGGTATCGGCGGGGCACAGCCGGTCGCCGAGCAACTGATCCTTCTGATAGTAATTCCGCAGCAGCGGACCGGCGATTTCCAGGAAGTAGGGATCCGCGGTGCTGTGGCTGGAAGGCTGTCCGAGAGCCACAAGTTTCAGGTTTATGTACCGGAGCAGTTCAGAGGGATCCGCGCGAACCATTCATCAATGTAACATGGCTGCCCTGCCGGAACGAAAAAATGGCCGGGGGGTTAACCCCGGCCATCCAATTGGTTTGCTTTTAACGGCGGTGCGCCGTATGGTTAATTCACGGTGAAGGCGCTGGCCGAACTGGTGGCCGTAGTGGCGCCCAGGGGGAGGGCCACCTGGACCTCGAGCGGGTGGCCGGAGACGGTCTTGGTCGCGATTGCCGTATCCGGCACGGTTACCGTCACGCTGGTGGACGTAATGGCGGACGGCACCAGGCCAGTGGTCGTGCCGAAGCTCACCGTGGAGCCGGTGACGAATCCCGTCCCGGTTATGGTCAGTGTGAATGCCGCGCCGCCATGAGTTTTCGATGTCGGGCTCAGAAGCGTAAGCGTGGGCGCGGCGGTGGTGGTGAACGTGCTGCCCGTGGAGGCCGGGGTTGCGCTACCATTCACCACGGTGACGCTGGGCGTTCCGGCCGCTGTTACCTGGGTACTGGTGACCGCCGCCGTGATCTGGGTGGCGCTGACGAAGGTCGTGGTCAAGGCTGTCGAACCCCACATTACTACGGAGGCGTTTGCGCCGCTGACGAAGTTCGTTCCAGTGACTGTGATGGTGAAGGCGGCGCTTCCGGCGGCAGCCGTAGAGGGGCTCAGCGTTCCGATGGTGGGAGCGCTGACCGTGAAGGTGCTTCCGGAAGAAGCGGGCGTGGCGCTACCGTTGACTACGGTGACGCTGGGCGTTCCGGCTGCCGCGACTTGGGCGCTGGTCACGGCGGCCGTGATTTGGGTGGCGCTGACGTAGGTGGTCGTCAGGGCCGTGGCGCCCCACATTACCGTGGAGGCGTTGGAGCCGCTGACGAAGTTCGTTCCCGTGACGGTGAGGGTGAAGGGGGCCGCTCCGGCGGCGGCGGCGGAGACGCTCAGCGTTGCGAGCGTGGGACCGCTGACCGTGAAGGTGCTGCCCAAAGAAGCCGGAGTGGCGGTACCGTTCGCTACGGTGACGCTGGTCCCTCCGCCGGCCGCGAGCTGGGCACTGGTGACGGCAGCCGTAATCTGCGTAGCGCTGACGTAAGTCGTGGTCAGGGCCGTGGCGCCCCACATCACCGTGGAGGCGTTCGCGCCGTTGATGAAGTTCGTCCCGTTGACCGTGAGGGTAAACGGAGTCAGACCGGCGGAGGCCACAGCGGGGCTCAGCGAGCCGATGGTGGGCGCGCCGACGGTAAAGGTGATGGCGGCGGAAACCGTACTGCCGCCAACGTTCTGGACAGTAATAGCCGGCGTGGCCGCGGCGGCCAGTTGCACGCTGGTGACTGCGGCGGTGAGCTGCGTGGCGCTGACGAAGGTGGTGGTCAGTGCCGTCGAATTCCACATCACTTCATATCCGCTGACAAAGTTGGTTCCGTTAACGGTGAGCGTGAAGGGGGTCGCGCCGGTGGCGACCGCAGCCGGAACCAGCGTTTCGATGGCAAGGCCCACACCGAACATCGTGGCAGGCGAGACCGCACTGGCGTTCTGGACCGTGACGTTGTGCGTGCCGTTGGTCAAATTGCCAGACAGCACCGCGGCGGTGATTTGGGTGGCGCTGCCAGGGGTCGTCGTAAGAGCCGTCGAATCCCAGTAGACCACGGACGGGACGGTGCCCACGCCGCTGACGAAGTTCGTTCCCGTGACGGTGAGCGTGAAGGCGGAGGCGCCGGAGGCCGCGGAAGTGGCGCTCAGCGATCCGATGGTGGGACCGCTGACCGTAAAGGTGCTTCCGGCGGAAGCGGTGGAAGTGCCGTTCTGGACAGTGACGCTGGGCGTTCCGGCGGAAGCCAGTTGCGCGCTGGTCACGGGGGCCGTCACTTGGGTGGCGCTCACGTAAGTGGTGGTCAGGGCCGTGGCGCCCCACATGACCTTGGAGGCGTTCGCGCTGTTGATAAAGTTAGTTCCGGTGACGGTGAGCGTGAAAGGCGCGCTGCCGGCGACGGCCGCGCTGGAGCTCAGCGCAGAGATCGTCGGGGCGTTAACCGTGAACGTGCTGGCGTTGGAGGCGTCCGTCATGGGACCGCTCTGGACGGTGACGCTCTGCGGTCCGGCCACCGCGAGTTGGGCGCTGGTGACTGCCGCGGTGAGCGAGGTGGCGCTGGCGTAAGTGGTGGTCAGTGGCGTGGTGCCCCAGTACACCGTGGAGGGCTGGGTGCCGAAGCCGTTGACAAAGTTCGTTCCCGTGACGGTGAGCGTGAACGGGACGCTGCCGGCGATGGCCGAGACGGAGCTCAGCGCAGAGATGGTCGGCGGGCCGACCGTGAATGTGAGCGCGGAGGTAATGGCGGTGGCCGTGTTCTGAACGGTGACGCTCTGCGCTCCGGACACCCCCAGTTGAGTAGAGGTGACTAACGCGGTGAGCGAGGTTGCGTTGACGACGGTGGTCGCCAGCGCCGTGGATCCCCAGTAGACCGTGGAGGCGGCCACAAAGTTCGTTCCCGTGACGGTGAGCGTGAAGGGCGCGCTGCCGGCCACCGCCGAGACCGAACTCAGCGAAGAGATCGTCGGCGCGTAGACCGTGAACGTGCTTCCCGCGGAGGACAACGAGACGGAGTTCTTGACCGTGACGCTGGGAGTTCCCGCGGAGGCCAGTTGGGTTGCCGTGATGGTGGCCGTGAGTTTAGCCGCGCTGACATAAGTGGTCGCCAGGGCGGTCGAACCCCACATCACCGTGGAGCCGCTGATAAAGTTCGAGCCATTGACCGTCAGCAGGAGGGTTGCGCCGCCCGTGACAGTTCCAGCCACGGCCGCGGACGGAGCCAGCGATTCGATGGTGAGGCCGACACCGAATGGCGCCGCGGACGAGATGGCGTCGCTGCCGTTCTGGACCGTGACATCCACCACGGCGGTGGAGGCGAGTTGGGGGGCCGTAAGCGGCGCTGTGAGTTGCGTGGCGTTGACGAACTTGGTGGTCAGCGCCGTGGAGCCCCAGTACACCGTGGAGACCGACTTAACGAAGCTCGAACCGTTGACGGTGAGAGTCAGGGCGGCGGCGCCCGGGGCCGCGGAAGCCGGACTCAGCGATGAGATGGCGGGCGCGTTGACAGTGAACGTGCTCCCGGAAGATACCACGCTCCCGTTCTGGACGGTAACGATATTCGGGCCGGGGGTTTCGAGTTGAGTTGCCGTGACGGCCGCTTTGATCGCGGTCGCGCTGACGTAGGTGGTGGTAAGAGCCGTCGCGCCCCACATCACCGTGGACGCGTCGGTACC
>Ga0181534_10002514_pt1 | contig 11274 bp, 9 predicted proteins | sample PEATcosm2014_Bin_37_FD_119758 | JGI IMG/M metagenome (GOLD analysis project Ga0181534, IMG submission 119758) | Peatland microbial communities from MTU Mesocosm Facility, Houghton, MI, USA - PEATcosm2014_Bin17_10_metaG | ecosystem: Environmental > Terrestrial > Soil > Wetlands > Peat | place...
GCCCGGAGTTCCTTTCTAGTTACCGAGGTACGGCGACTCGAGACCGCGGAAATCAGCCCGCTCGAGGTGTTATTCTGGGCTTGATTTGCCCAGTATGAAATGAGCTCATCCGCAAGGAAAAACACTTTCGCTTTGACGCAGAGGCGACTGCTGCGAGTGGTCGCTTCTTTCGAGTTCCTCAAAGGCATCTTCGTCCTGCTGATCGGTCTGAGCGCAATCCTTCTAGTGCATAAGGATGCATGGGTTTTGGCGGAGAGGCTCCTGGCGTTGCTGCACATCAGCACCGACCGGCACTGGGCGCAGCTTTTCCTCGACTTTGCGGATGACATTACGGATGCGCGACTGTGGGCGGCGGCGCAATTAGCCCTCGCCTACTCCGCCTTGCGCTTTGCCGAGGCTTACGGATTGTGGAAGCAGCGCACCTGGGCGGAGTGGGTTGCATTCGGGTCGGGCGCCTTGCTCATCCCTCTTGAGATCCGCGAACTTTTGCGGGGCGTGACTTTGTTGCGCTCGGCCGTCTTGGCCGGAAACCTGGTGATTGTGGCCTACATGCTGTACCTGCTGCGCAGCGGACGGCTAACGGGTCTTCCTTCGGCTCAGGGGGAACGCAGGGTTGGAAGCAGCAAGTAGAGTCCAACCACTCTGCCGGTACGGGGCTGGCCTGCATCATAATCAGAGTCACAAGAAGCCGTGACATCAAGAATGGAGGGTTTATGCGAATCAAGTTGGATCGCCGATGCTTGATCCTGGCGCTAGGGCTGGCGGGCACGGCTTTTGCGCAGGAGACCAACTTCGCAAGTGGTCCGCAGTATTTGATGACGACGGGTTCGGCAATGTTCGCCCGTCCGATTTCCACTCCATCGACCTCGCTCTCCGGGCCTCCGCTAGAGGTGGGCGCGAGCGATGCGACCGGAGTTCTGATCGCCGGGGCGGCTACACACTACGAATTGCCGCCAGTAGCCGTTGTACTGCCGAAAATCGATTTGTTCCCTATTTTTTATGGAGACGCCCCCGTGAGCGATATTGAGGTTCGTTTTCCGAAGGCGACGGAAAATGCTGGGTCGGGCCCTCAGCTTCCGCCCCGTATTGGGGACGGCGGAGTCTGGCAAGCCACCACGGCGCAAGAGCTTCGGGAAGGGGGCTACGGTATGACCGAGGCGGAAGCTGCGGCCGAAAACAAAAAGTCTGGCGCTCGCTCGACCCGGGTTTATACGAATGCGGATATCGAGCGTTTACGCGGCGGCAGCTAGGCGACGCGGCATCTCAGGGAAGCGAGGGGCTGACGGGATCGTCCGTGAGATGACACACTAGGCCAAAGCAAAGAGCTGCAACGATGGCGGCGGTGCCGAGTCCCTTCGCCCAAAGGCTGTTGAGGATGGCGCCTTTCGCGGCCACAATTTCAGTTGGCGGGGTAGCGGCTCCGCAATTCTCCTCGCGGGTGGCCTGTTCGCTCTCCCGCACCACCATTTCGACCTCCCGTTCTTTCGATTTGTCGTACTTCCCAGCGCGATGGCGGATTTTCACGTCCCGCTGGACCGCGATTACTTTCACTTTGCTGTCGACACCGATCACTTCGTATTGGGTGCGGTCCGTCGTCACGGGAATGATGGTGATGCATCCGACTCGCACTCGCATTCCGCGTCCGGTGGTGAGTTGCAGATGGCCATGGTCAAGGATGAGTTCGTCGGCTTCGAATTGTAGGGCGGTCTCAGGGAATAGAGTGACCTGTGATCCGTTCGCCCCTAACAGGGCGAGGCTTCCGGCCTGAGTTTGCAGGAAGTCGTCGGGAAAAACCGTGGAGGAAGCGGGCGCCAGAATGCCGTTGAGCCAGGTTCCGCCATTGTTGTGGAGCAGGGCACGGTCGCTGCCTTGCGCCGCCAGAGATGCGGGCAGCACGGAGATCATCACGCCGCAAATCAGTTTGCGCAATTGGAGCAAACAGTATTCCGCCTTGGCTTCTAAAGCAGTTTCTTTAGAAAGAATAGCGGCCAGAATTGGCCGGGGGTATTGCCTCCCGTGATGACCACGAGTGGCCCAAACTTACGGATGGAGACTATTCGGTGACGACCGCCTTCACCAGATTTCTCGGGTGATCTACGTTGTAGCCTTTTTGGGTAGCGACGTGATAGGCAAACAGCTGAAGCGGAATGACCTCGAGAATCGGCAGGAGCAGTTCGGGGGCAGCGGGAACGAAGAACACGTCGCCGGCCAGGCTCGGGATCTCGCGGTCACCCTCGCTGGCAACGGCTACCAGGCGCCCGTGGCGGGATTTCACCTCTTTTATTACTTCCAGGGTGCGGCGATAGCGCAGGAGGGAATCGGGATCGTGCTGGTCGCGGGTCGCGATGACGACGACGGGAAGTTTTTCGTCGACCAGCGCGTTGGGTCCGTGTTTCAACTCTCCCGCGGGATAGCCCTCAGCGTGCGCATACGAAATTTCCTTTAATTTAAGCGCCCCTTCACGGGCGATGGCGTAGTGAACCCCGCGTCCGAGGTAGAGGAATTTTTCGGCGGTGAATTGCTTGCCGGCAAATTGCTGAGCCAGATCGTCCCAGGCGGGCAAATTTCTGTCGATGGCTTCGGGTAGCCGCAGGAGGTGTTGGAGATGGGAGCGAGTGACTTCGGAGGTCATGCGGCCTCGCTTGCGGGCAAGGAACAATGCCATCAGATAAAGCACGGTCACTTGCGTGGTGAAACTCTTGGTGGCGGGCACGGCGAGTTCGGGGCCGGCTCCGGTGATTAATGCGGCGCTGGCTTCGCGCGGGATGGTGGCCTCGGCAACGTTGGAGACCGCGATGGTTTTTACGCCGCGAGTGAGAGCCTCGCGCTGGGCGGCAATGGTGTCGGCGGTTTCGCCGGACTGTGTGACCACCATGACGATGGGCTCGACCGCGGCATGAGTGGAACGGTAGCAATACTCGCTGGCGTACTCGACGTCGACGGCGACCCCGGAAAGGTCCTCGATCATGATCTCGCCCGCCAGTCCGGCGTGACGACTGGAGCCGCTGGCGGCGATGATCAGCTTTTCGAAGGTGAGCAGGGCGCTCTCGATGGCGTGCAGCGCGCCGGGGAAGAGCGTGTCGTTAAGCACGTGCTGGTCAATGGTCTTGGCGATGGCCCGGGGCTGCTCGTAGATCTCCCGGCGCATGGCGTGGGCGAAGCGGTCGATGGCCAGGTTGGAATTCATGTCAGGTTGGAACTCATGTTGGACTGCGCCGAGGGTAAATCATTTGCGGCGTGGTCGGCAAACCCGCGCCCCAATTCCATCGATTGCTCCGCCTAAATCAAAAACGGCGCTCCGGAGGTGACCGGAGCGCCGCTGCTGATGAAAGCTCAGCCGCTTGACGAGTTGGGGAGATACTTAGCGGTCTCCGTAAATGCTCGCCATGGCCGCGTCCGCGCTGGTTAGGGCGGCGCCCCAGACCACGGAATCCGCCAGGTCCGTCGTCGAGCCCCACACCACGCTGAAGCCCTCCAGCGTGCTGCTGCCCCATACCACCGACGATCCCCACACGACCGAACTACCGCTGACGTTGGCGCCCCAGACCACCGAGCTTCCCCACACCACCGAACTGCCCCATACCACCGAACTGCCAGCCACCGTGGAAGTGCCGTTCGAGAGCGTGACCTTCTTGGTGGAAGAGTTATAACCGACGCTCGGAGACGCCGCCGACCCGACCGTGGCCGGGGCCAGGTCGGTGTTGGCGAGAGCGGCGGCAATGTCCAGATATCCCGCTCCGATGGTGAACATGTCGTTGTAGGAGGTGAAGGTTTGTCCGGTGACCGGATCGGTTTCCACGCTCGAAGCCGGGAAGGCTTTGTACGCGGTTTTCATCAGTCGCGCCTTAACCTGGTCCGGGGTCAGAGAGGGATGAGCCTGGAGCAGCAGGGCCACCGCACCCGCCGCCGCCGGAGTAGCCATGCTGGTCCCGCTCAACGTGAAGTAGTCGTTGGAGTAGCCGCTCACCATGTTGCTGGAGAAGCAATTGGCCAAAGTGCTGTCCAGGTCGGCCAGCGAAACCACGTGATTTCCCGGAGCCACGAGATCCGGCTTCACCACGTGGTCGTACATGGTCGGCCCCTTCGAGCTGTAGCTGGTGATCGTGTCGTCGGTGCGGGCCAGGGTCGCAAGCGTGTTCATCGCGCCCACGGTAATGACCAGTGGGTCGTTGCCCGGAGCCACGATAGTGCTATAGCCGTCGCTTCCGTTCACGCTGATTCGGCCAAAGTTGCCCGCAGCCGAGACCACCACGATCCCTGCCTTCCAAGCCGCCTCGACTGCCTGGCAGAGCGGATCCTGCGCGTAGGGCACGTAAACGCCCCGGCCCAGCGAGAGGTTGATGATCCGTATGTTGAACTTGCTCTTGAGCGCAATCGCCTGCTGGATCGCGGCAATCACGCTGCTGTCGGTGCCGTTGCCGTTTCCATCCAGCACCCGCAGGTCGATCAGGTTTACATTGGGCGCAACCCCCGGGAACACCCCACTGGAGGCGTACCCGCTGCCGGCGATTATGCCCGCCACGTGGGTCCCGTGCCCGTAAGTGTCATAAACCAGCGCTCCGTTCGAGTTGTAGAGGCTGGTTCCGGTGAAGTCCTGGTGATAGAGCACCCGATTCGCCGTGCCCGCAACGTTCCAGAAGTCGACGTGATTCGGGTTGATGCCGCTGTCGATCACGGCTACGCCGATCCCGCTGCCGTTATACCCGGCGTTCCAGGCGGCAGGGACGTTCATGGCAGCGTCCGTGTATTCGTCCAGCCCCTTCACCGGATGGTCCACGCTCACCGAAACCACTTCGGGATCGTTTTCCAGAGCGGACAATGCGCTGGCGGGGATCGTTAAGGCGACGCCTTTGACCGTTCCCAACCGGGAGTTCACCCGCGCGCCCAGAGCCGTAACCCTGCTCTCCTGCTCGACCTGCGGAGATTGTCCGTACTGCACAATCACGTCCACGGTCTTGTTGCCGGCGTTGCCTTGCCGGGCCTGTTCCACCACGGACGCCAACTCCGCGGCGAACTTGCCTTCGGGCTTGTAGGCGCTTTCCCAACTCTGGGCAAAGGCGGTCTCCGCAACCAGAAGTAGCACCAGCATCTGCAGGCGCTTCCCCCATGCCGCGCTGTGGCGTTCGCCGCGCCCGGTTTTTTGCGGTTTCAACTGCTTCCTCATAATTCTCGCTCCTGGATGGCACCGAGTTTGTGCCAATCCGGCTTTAGCCTTGCACGGACCGGACCAATCGGAGTCTCGGTAAGTTGTTGATTCTGTTAGCCATTGCTAATAACTGAGTAAGAGTTGTTGGGCCCTTTTGTCCGCCGCCGGTGGCCATCGGCCAATTTGTCCCGGCGCTGCTCTCACAGTCATTGGGGTCATCAGCGCGGTGGAAGGGCCCGCTGCAAAAGCGAAGGCGGCGCCTGAGCCGAAGCTCAGACGCCGCCTTGGTGGTATCGCTTAAATCGCGAGTTAGTTTTCGCCAGCCAGAGACAAGGCCAGCGATTCTCCGTCCGTCGTGGAAGTGGTCGCGCCCCAAACCACGCTGGTGGCATCCGTTTTGGTGCCCCAAACTACGCTGAAGCCGGTCGAGGTGCTGGAACCCCATACTACCGAAGATCCCCACACCACCGAAGTGCCCGAAACATTGGCGCCCCAGACCACCGACGTGCCCCACACCACCGAGGATCCCCACACCACCGAACTGCTGGCCACCGTCGAGTTGCCATTGGTGAGCGTGACCTTGCCGGTTGTGGAGTTATACGCCGCCGTCGGAGACAGCGCCGAACCCACCGTCGCCGGCGCCAGCGTGCTGTCCGCCAGTGCCGCTGCGATGTCCAGATATCCGGCTCCGACCGTGAACATGTCGTAGTAGGACGTATAGGTCTGGCCCGTCGTCGGATCAGTGGCAACGCTGGAGGTCGGAAAGGTCTTGTACGCGGTCTTCATCAATCGCGCCTTGACTTGATCCGGGGTCAGCGTAGGGTGCGCCTGCAGCAGCAGAGCGACCGCCCCGGCGGCCGCCGGAGTCGCCATGCTGGTGCCGCTCAGGGTGAAGTAGTCGTTGGAGTTGCCCACCACCAAATTGTTCGGGTACATGGTCGCCAGGGTGCTGGTCAGATCGGCCAGAGATACCACCATGTTGCCGGGAGCGACTAAGTCGGGCTTCACCACGTGGTCATAGTTGGTGGGCCCCTTCGAGCTGTAGCTGGCAATGCGATCGTCGGTGCGGGTCGCCGTTTCTTCCGTCTTCATGGCGCCCACGGTGAGCGCAAAGGGATCGTTGCCGGGGGCGGCGACGGTGCCGTAGCCGTTGATGCCATCCACGTTGATGCGGCCGTAGTTGCCGGCGGCGGCGACGACCACGATGCCCGCCTTCCAGGCCGATTCCACCGCCTGGCAGAGAGGATCCTTGGTGTAGCTCTCGAAGATTCCGCGCCCCAGCGAGAGGTTGATGACCCGGATGTTGTAAGTGCTTTTCAGGGAGATGGCTTCTTGAATGGCGGCGATCACCTGGCTGTCGCTGCCCGATCCCAGGCCGTCGAGGGCCCGCAGATCGATCAGGTTCACGTTCGTGGCCACGCCCGCGTATTGGCCGTTAGACTTGTAGCCGCTTCCCCCAATAATGCCCGCGACGTGCGTGCCATGACCATAAGTGTCATATACCAGCGACCCTGCCGAGTTCAATTCGCTGGCGTCGGTGAAGTCCTGGTGATAAACCACTCGGTTCGACGTACCCGCCGTGTTGTACCAATCGGCATGATTGGGGTTGATGCCGCTGTCGATGACGGCGACCCCAATCCCGGTTCCGTTGTAGCCGTCGCCCCAGGCGGTGGCCACGTTCATGGCGTCGTTGGTGTAGTCATCCATACTTTTCACCGCATGATCGACGCTCACATGCTCCACTTCCGGATCGTTCTCCAGCGTGGCCAGCGCATTCACAGGAATGGAGAAGGCCGCGCCGCGGACCAGATCCAGCTTGCGGTTGATCCGGCCGCCGACATTCTGCACCCGGGCCAGAGTTTCGGCCCGCGGCGAGTTGTGGTACTGCACGATGACTTTGACGTTTTGGTTGCCGCCCTGCCCTTGCCGCGCCAGGGAGAGCTCGTGATTCAGCTCGAACGTGACTCGCGGCGAAAGTGGGGTCCGCTCGATCTCCGCGCGGTCGAATTCCTGCGCGAATGCCATCTCCGCCACCAGGACCATCGCCAGCGCCGCCAAGCGCTTACCCCATGCCGCGCTCTGGCGCTTGTTGCGGCCGTTTTTCTTTGGTGTTGGTCTGTTCATGGTTATCTCACCCTGCCTAGTTCCGAGAATACGTAATGCCGCAACGGATCATTGCACGGGCGTGCCCAATTGACCCTTCTTAAGTCCCTTTCTATGTTAGACATAAGAATTAGTCAAAGAGGACTTAGCGAGCCATTCTGTCTGCCCGGCGGGGGCGTGGGCCATTTTGTCTCAGACGTTCGGGGCCGGGTTACTTCAGTTCTTTAGGAGGGTTACGGCCATTGCATCAAGCTGCAGGCAGCCTTAACGTCCAGCCACCGAGGCATCGGCGCGAGTGCGCTGGGCTGCGCCATGCTGCGATGCAGCCCGGATTTGCGGCAATGCCGACATCAGGCGTCTCGTGTATTCGTGCTGGGGATGAGAAAAAATCTGCTCTCTGGCGCCGCATTCGACGATCTCGCCCTGATGAAGGATGGCAATGCGGTCGCAGATTTGCGCCACCGAGGGCAGGTCGTGGGAGATGTAGAAGATGGCCATCCCGGTCGCTTGGTTCAGTTCGCGGAACAGCGACAGGATTTCCGACTGGGTAATCACATCGAGGGCGCTGGTGGCTTCATCGGCGATCAGCAGGGCGGGGCGGTGCATGATGGCCATGGCGATCAACACACGCTGGGCTTGTCCTACGCTCATCTGCGAAGGATATTTTCCTTGAAATTCCTCATCGCAGGGGAGGGAAACGCTATCCAGGGAGTTGCGAATGGCATGGTCGCAATCTGCGCCGGAGCCCGCAGCATGAGCGCGCCAGGCTTCTTTGAGTTGCGTGCGGATCTTCAGCGCGGGGTTCAAAGACGAGAGGGGGCTTTGCAGGACCAGCGAAATGGCCCTTCCCCGCAGGCCGCGTAACTCGCGTTCGCTGAGTTGCAGCAGGTCGATATCCTCAAATTGAATACGGCCTTCAATCCGGGTTCGCTTGCGATCCAGAAGTCCGAGAACCGCCATAGCCAGAGTGCTCTTGCCGGAACCACTTTGTCCCACCAATCCCAGGATTTCCCCGGACCCAATTTGAATTTCAACGTTGCGCAGAACCGGCGGCTTCCCCGCATACCCAATCGATAGTTGGGCGGAGAGCAAGGGTTTCTGCGGGCGCTTTTCAGTCAGCGAAGGCATCTTTGAGTTCTTTCGGAATGGTTTGGAATCCGCGAAATCCGCGCGAATCCGTGGTTCGTTTTGTCCTTCTATCTTGCTGAAACCGTGAGCCGCTCCGCGTTCCAAAACGTTTGCGGAGAAAGAATCACCGGCACCGCGCCATGCACCGCCGGAGAGATGGCCGAAAGCGCGTTTTTATTAATCAGGAAGATGAACGGCTCCTGCTCCACGGCAATTTCCTGCACACGATCGAAGGCCGCCTTGCGCTTTTTGGGATCGATCGAGGACGCCTGAATCCGCATCAACCGGTCGATCTCCGCCTCCCAGGTGGTTTCCGGCGTCTTCTGCAGGGGATTCCACTGATGATTTTCCGCGGAACTCAGCCAGACATTCATCTCCCCGCTGGGATCGAGATCGACATTCGAGAGTCCGAGAATGATCGCCTCGTAGTCGAAGCTTTGCGTCATGCGCTCGATGAGGGAAGGGAAGTCGAGAGTGACCACATTGACGTGGATGCCGATCTTTTGCAGATCGTCCTGGATCAGCACGGCCATGCGCTCGCGCGGTTTGCTGCCGGCGTTGGTAATGATGGAAAAGATGACGGCGTTTCCGTCTTTGTCCTTGAGCGTGCCATTTTCCAGGCGGAAACCATCGCCTTGCAGGGCCTTCAAGGCCGCCTCCGGGTTGTAGCTTTGCGGCTTGAGGTTGCTGTTAAACCAGAATTTGTTGGCTGGGGAGAATGGCCCCAGAGCCGGCTGAGCGTGGCCGTGGTAAACCACCCGGCTCAAGTCTTCGCGATTGATGGCCCCTGAAATCGCCCGCCGGAAGTTGGCGGAGCGAAACCAGGTTTTCTTATAAGCCGGAATGGGCGCCTTGGCCACCTGGTTGAACCACAATTGCTCGCTATCCAGCGATGGACCCGCATCATGCACCAGTTGGGGCGAGCTGGAGGCTAGCTTGTCGAAATATTCGCTGTCGAGAGAATTGATCAGATCCAGTTCTCCCCGCCGAAAACGCAACAGCTCGACATCGCGATTGGCCTGAATATCCAGGCGGATGGAATCGAGGTACGGGAGTCTTCGTCCCTGCTCGTCGCTCTTCCAATAGTTGGGATTGCGCTTGAGCAGCACCTGGGAGCCAGGCTTGTAATCGGCCAGCATAAAGGGTCCGAGCACGGCTGCCTCTTTCTTCGAAGAGTGTTCCGAAAGAATGGCGACCTGATCGAAGAGCCGATCCAACCCGGCAACGGGTGCGGGAAAAGTAATCAAAATCTGAGTGGGAGAGATCACTTTGGCGTCCACATTCCCGGTACCTGAACGGAAGGCGTCGCCGGTCTCGGAGTGCAAGGCTGGGTCCAGCACTTCCCGCATGGTATAAGCAACATCAGAGGCGGAAAATGGAGTACCGTCGGAAAAGGAGATCCCCGCCCGAAGCTGAAAGCTGATCTGGCGGCCGTCCTTGGAAACCTTCCATGACTTTGCCAGCTGGGGTTCTAATTCCTGGGTCTGCCGGTTGATGCGCACCAGCGTCCCGCCGGTCAAATAGCGGATGAAGCCGGAAGCATCGTCATCAACCTTGAGCGGATCGAACGTCTTGGGCTCGCTTCGCAGGCAGAATCTAAGTTCGCCGCCGGATTGCGCGGCTGCGAAACTAGCCAGGCTAACGAGGCAGAGAGTCGCCAATGCAAGTCTACGGAAGTGGTTCTCAATAATTTCCTTGATCAAATTTCTCTCGCAGCCACTCATGCGGTCACCTCTTCCTGCCTGGAAAGCAATAGTTGAAACGACATTACGACCACCACCAGCAAAAACAACGGTACGAACTTCCAGGGCTCCTCACGGACGGAGACCATGCCCTCCAGTTCCCGCAACAGGCTTCCCCAGGAAGGCATAGGCTCAGCCACTCCCAATCCCAGAATGCCCAGGTTGGCTTCGCTCAGAATGAAGACGGGAATCGAAATCCAAAACTGTGCGTATAGGACCGGAGCCAGATTCGGCAGGATATGCCTGCAAAACAATCTGAAGCCGGGAATTCCCGCCGCCCGCGCCTGCCGCACAAAATCGGCGGAGCGGAGCGATGCCGCGCTGGTGCACAAAACCCTTGCAGCCGTGGTCCAGCCCAGCAGCCCCAGTAGAAAAAAAGTCACGAGCACGGAGAGCAAGGGAGAGACATTTAGCGGCATCAGGGCGCGCGCCGTGATCAGCAAGAACAGCCAGGGCAGCGACAAGAACAAATCGGTCACCGCCATCGCGATGCGCGCCCACATACCTCCGCAATACCCAGCCAATCCGCCGATCACCGCGGCCATCAGGGTGGAAAGCAGCGCCGCGGCCGGGGCCAGCAGCAGCGAAATCCGCGTGCCATAAAGCACCCGAGCCCAGCGGTCGCGGCCCATCTCGTCGGTTCCCAGCCAGTGGCTGCGCGAGGGAGGGGCGTCCGTGGCCTCGCGGTATTGCCGGGCATAGCCCGCCGGAGCTAGCCAATTGGCTGCGCCCGAGGCCGCGAGCACGGCCGCCAACAACATCCAAGCCAGCTTTCGCCAAACCTTCATGATTCCCGAACCCGCGCCATCTGACCAATTACATCGGCGCCCGAATTGGCCAGCAAGGTCACCAGGGTCACCAGGATCGTGATGTTGACCAGCAGCGGCAGGTCCCGCGCCAGGGCGGCCTGCCAAGCGAGCTGTCCAATTCCAGCCAGTCCGCACAAAGCTTCCACTGGGATGGCCGCACCGATGGCCATGCTGACAGAGACTCCGGCCACAGCTAGTAATTGCGGCGCGACCCCCGGCAGCACATGCCACAGAAAGATGCGAGCTTCTCCTAGACCCTTGGCTCTCGCGGTGATAATGTGCGGCAACGAGTACGACTTCGCCAGAAGATTGCGGGCATAACGATAAAGGCGCGGAAAGACGATCA
>Ga0181534_10002515_pt1 | contig 11274 bp, 5 predicted proteins | sample PEATcosm2014_Bin_37_FD_119758 | JGI IMG/M metagenome (GOLD analysis project Ga0181534, IMG submission 119758) | Peatland microbial communities from MTU Mesocosm Facility, Houghton, MI, USA - PEATcosm2014_Bin17_10_metaG | ecosystem: Environmental > Terrestrial > Soil > Wetlands > Peat | place...
AATTGTTGAATCGTGAACTGGCTTTAAGGCCGAAACTATTTAACAATTCAGCCATTCAACGAATTACAAAATGAAAACACCAGCGGAACTTTTTTCACTCAAAGGCAAAGTGGCGGTCGTCATCGGCGGCACGGGCGTGCTGTGCGGCGAGATGGCCGAGGGTCTGGCAATGGCCGGCGCAACGGTGGCGCTTGTCGGGCGCGATGCGGCGAAGGCCAAAGACCGGCTCGACAAAATCGCCAAGGGCGGCGGCAAGGTGGAATTTTTCTCGTGCGACACGACTTCCAAGGCCGGCTTGCAGCAATTGCTTGCCGACGTGCTGAAGAAGTTCGGCCGTGTGGACATTTTGGTGAACGGCGCCGGCGTGAATTCACCGACGCCGTTCTTCGACATTCCCGAAGACGAGATTGACCGTATTCTCACAGTGAATTTGAAAGGCCTCATGCTGTCGTGCCAGATATTTGGCAAACATTTGGTCGAGCAAAAATCCGGTAGCATCATCAATCTCGGCTCGGCATCGGGACTGACACCGCTGTCGCGTGTGTTCACTTATTCGGCATCGAAGGCCGCCGTGCATAACTTGTCAAAAAACCTCGCGCGCGAATGGGCGGCTTCCGGCGTGCGCGTGAACATTCTTGTGCCCGGATTTTTTCCGGCCGAGCAGAACCGCAAGGTGCTCAATCCCGAACGCATCGCGCAAATCATGGGCAAGACGCCGATGAAACGCTTTGGCGAGGCGCATGAACTTGTTGGCGCGACGTTGCTGCTGGCGTCGGACGCTGGCAGTTTCATCACCGGCGCGGAAATCGTGGTGGACGGTGGATTTGACGCAATGTCAATCTAGCCAAGTGAAGCCCGTCCCGGCTATTTGGAAAAAATGGGCCGCACACTATCAGCAAGGAGCTTGTAACCCTCGGCGTTGAAATGCAACTGGTCGGCCACGAACAGTTCCGGGCGCGGCCGTCCGTCCGGGCCGAGTGGCAGATCGTAAGTTTCGATGTATTTCAAGTGCGGTGTCTGGCGGACAAAATTTTCCACCAGTCGGTTCAATGCTTTTTCCTGCTCATGCTGTTTCCAGCGCGACGGCGTCGGATTCCAGGAAATGAAAACAATTTCCGTCGCCGGAAGTTTCGCGTGGGCGACGGCGACAAATTCCTTGAAATCCGCAAACACCTGTTCCGGTGATTTGCCGGCCGCCAAGTCGTTGCCGCCGGCGCGAAAAACAATCATCCGCGGCGCGTAGGGGAAAATGACGCGCGGCGCGAAATGCGTGGAGTCCACTATTTCCGAGCCGCCGAAGCCGCGGTTGTAAACCGGCTGGCCGGGAAAATCCTGCGCCAGCGTCCTCCAGCGCGCAATGGTTGAGGAGCCGATGAATTCCACCGCATTTTTGGGCGGAGGATTCGTGATGTCCGACTGTTCAAAGGCGGCGATGTCCGTTTCCCATCGGGCGAAATCATGGTTCGTTTCCGCGGCCGGTGACGGCCCGGTCAGCAAAAATAAAATTAAAACGGCCAGTGAAAACCCCCGAATGGATTTCATGATTGTTAGATTACGGCCAGCCGGGTTTGGTGGAAACAAATTTTGTTTCCGAGCCAGTTCACGCATAACCAAAGTGCCGCATCGTTTGATACACCACCAGCGCGGCGACGTAGGCCAGGCCGCTCATGTAGGCGATTTGAAATAGCGGCCACTTCCAACTGTTTGTCTCGCGCCTGACGACGGCCTGGGTGGACAGGCATTGCGCGGCCAGGATGTAAAATACGAGCAGGCTCAGGCACGTCGCGGCGGTGAACACCGGCGAGCCGTCCGTGCGCTTCGCCTGACGCAGCGTGTCGTAAAGTGATTTTCGGTTGTTGTCGGCGGCGTCCTCGCCCACGCCGTAAACAATGGCGAGCGTGGAGACGATGACCTCGCGCGCCGCGAACGAGCTGACGATGCCGATGCCAATCTGCCAGTCGTAACCAAGCGGCCGGATGGCCGGCTCGATGACGTGGCCCATTTTCCCGGCATAAGAATTTTGCAGCGAAGACTGAGCAGTCAGGCGGTCAGCGTTGGCGCGCAATTCGTCAGCTTTCGCTTGTTCGCCGGATTTTTCCAGTTGCAAAGCTTGCGTCTGCATGGCCACCGCCGTGGCGGGCGGTGAAGATTTCGGATAATGCGACAGCGCCCACAAAACCAGCGAGATTGCGAGAATGATGGTGCCGGCTTGTTTTACGAAAATTTTCGCACGGTCAAACGTATGCAGCAGCGCCGTGCGTAGCCCGGGCAGGCGGTAGGGCGGCAGTTCGATCATCAGCGGCTTGCTGCCGCCGGGCAAAATGGTGTGCCTGAACAGCAGCGCGCAGCCGAGCGCGGCGAGGATGCCGATGGCGTAGGCAGAGGTGAAAATCAGCGCGGCTTTGAGCGGCGAATTCGGAAAAATGAGCGCCGTAACCATCGCGTAAACCGGGATGCGCGCCGAGCAGGTCATCAACGGCGTGATGAGGATCGTCACCAGCCGGTCGCGCGGATTTTCTATGACGCGCGCGGACATGATGGCGGGAATCGCGCAGGCGTGCGCGGAAAGCATCGGCACGAACGCCTTGCCCGGCAGGCCGAACCGCCGCATCACCTTGTCCATCACAAACGCCGCGCGCGACAGGTAGCCGGTGTCTTCCAGCAGCGACAACGCGAAAAATAGGATGCAGATCTGCGGCAAAAAAATCAGAATACCGCCGACGCCGGAAATGACACCGTTTACAATCAGGCTTTGCAAATCGCCCGCCGGCAGCAATCCGCCAGCCCGGTTGCCGAGGAACGTAAACAGGTGGTCAATCAAATTCATCGGAATTTGCGCCACCCAGAAAATGAGCGCGAAGACCGCCAGCATCACGGCCAGGAACACGGCGACGCCGATTGAGGGATGCGTCACGATGTCGTCAATTTTTTCCGTCCAAGCCGAACGCCGCGCCAGCGCCGCGTCCATGACTTTCGTGGAAATCTGTTCCGTCCATTCGTAGCGAGCCTGAAAGGTGCAGCCGGTGCAACTGCCGCAATCAGGCTTGCTGTGCGCCACGGACTCGGGCATCGCGCCGCCAACCAGCCGCGCGAGTTCGCGCTTCAATTCTTCAAGGCCGGTTTCGGCACGCGCGGAAATTGGAATGACCACGCACCCCAGTTCGGCACGTAATTTTTTAACGTCAATGCGGATGCCGTCGCGCCTGGCCATGTCCATCATGTTCAAAGCGACGATGACCGGGCAGTCGAGATCCAAAAGCTGGCTGACGAGAAAAAGATTTCGCTCAAGATTGGTCGCGTCCACGACCACGAGCGCGGCGTCCGGCGCGGTGTGCTCCAATTTTCCCTGCAACGCATCGGCGGCCAGCTTTTCATCCGGTGATTTGCTGTCAAGGCTGTAAAGACCCGGCAGATCAACGACGACAATCTGCTGGTTTGCGAGGTGCAGCCGCCCGACCTTGCGCTCGACCGTCGTGCCGGGGAAATTCGCCGTCTTGGCGCGCAGGCCGGTGAGCGCGTTGAACAAGGTGGTTTTGCCCGCGTTGGGATTGCCGACCAGCGCGAGCGTGAAGGCGTGATGGGGATGGGCCGCAGCGGAAGGCTTGGCTGGAATGTCGTGGCACGCGCTCATGCGCAATCGGTTTCGCGCAGGGCGCAATGGCCCGGCTGGCAGACTTCCACCTGCACGTTGGCGGCGAGCGCTGCGGAGATTCCCAGCCGCGAGCCAAACACTTTCAGGATGAGCGGATCGCCGAGCTTGACCAGTTCCACGCGGCGGCCGAGGCACACGCCCAGCGTTTTGAGGCGCTGCATTTCCTCGTCGTCGGTTGCGATCTGGCGGACAACGGCGCAGACACGCGGCGGGAGCAGATCCATCCGGACGAGTCCGGGCGCGGTTTGATTAGCGGCAGTCACAATGCTGTTAAAATAAACTGTCCGACATGCAAGTCAACCCACAGACGACGGCGGGTTGACGCAAGCCAGCGGAACCTGTTTGTCACCCGTTTGCAAGATAGCTGACGCCCGCCCGCTGCGCTGCCGGTGGCTTGCGATTTTCTGTCGGTGAATTGCGGCAGGGATAGATGTTTTTTACGGTCTGCACCTAAATCTCGCCGTCCTTTCAGTTGTGAAAGAGCGCCGCGCCAAAATTCAGCATTGCCTTTTTGTATGACTAGAGGCAACCTCTTTAGCCCTGTGTCGGGGCGTAGCGTAGCCTGGTAGCGCGCTTGTTTTGGGTTTGAGGAACGGATTTAAGCCCCACATGGACTCACGAGGGATCACCAATATTCACGGGCCTATCTCCAACATTCGAACATTTGGCAACATCCCACAAACACCCCTAAAAAGACCCAAAAACAAGCAACCAGTATCAGATGGCAGTATCAGATTTGGGCTTTTGACAACGCACTTGGTTTTTTCCAGTCCCAGCAATTCACGACCACACATTTGGCCGGCGTAATTGACAGTTCAATCAGGAAACATCAATCACGCAAACGCAAACATCCGCTGCTCATCTTTGGTTTGCGCCGTCACCGATTTCTGGCCAATCCGTTCTAAAGGGAAATCTGCCAAAGCCTCCAAATCCGCCTCCAACCAAGCAATTTCAAATTGAGTCAGTTTTGCATTCGTCTGTTTTCGAACCCAGTTGATAAATCTTTGTGTGCCCGTCTCGTTTAATGACTGCATCAATTCAGCAAGTTCCGGTGCCTCACCATTGCATTTGATCAGCGCCTCTTCCTCAATTTTCCCTTCATTCCAACCCGCAGGCAATCCATGAATTCCAGCTTCTGAATGTGTCGCCGTCCAAAGTAATCGAGCCAGTGTCAATCTCAGCCACCGCACACCTTTCAACGGTCCAATCCCCTGCCAATCCAATTCAACAGATTCAGCGATTTTGAGATGCAGCCCAAATTCGCTTAAGAAAATGCCGTGCTAAAGTGCGCTCAATTTATGAGCAACGATGTCACCCAAACAGTGCTGCTGGCGACCTGGGCTGCGAAGGATTTGCCGGCGCGACTGGATGTGGCGCGAACGTCCAAGCTGCTCGGCTTCACACAATCCGACATTCAGATTTTGATGGCGATGGGCAGGTTGACTCCGCTCGGCGACCCGGCACCCAATGCGCCGAATTGGTTTGCTGCCGTAAAAATGATTCGTTTGGCTGGCGACCAGGACTGGCTGCACAAGGCCACCAAGGAGATTTCAAAATATTGGCGCAACAAGCGTGGGCGTCGGCTGACTCCACAGCCCTTGTCGCGTTCGACTACTTGTCGAACTTGAACCTCAAAGGTTTCTCAGTTTTTATTCTCAACGAACTGCGCTGGCTTCGGTCTGCGCTCGGTTGGGCGGGCAACGGCAGCGCTTTTATCGCCGATTCATATCTGCCTTTTTGATTGACTTTTGTTAATACTTTTGTGAAGCTTTACTTAACCACAGGAAAACTCTATCATGAAAAAAACTGTCTGCCAGTTTCTGTCGTCATTCCGTTCCGTCACACTGCCCCCGGCCGCCTCCGCCCTGTTGCTGTTGCTGGGAGGATTTGTGCTTTTCGGGTGGCTCACGCGCGGCCGCGCGAACCTGAATCTGGACATCGCCCCATCCGGAACCAACGCGTTGGTCTATTGGACAAATGCCGGCGTGACGCTGCAAAGTTCCCTGAACTCGACCGGGACGTGGAATGATCTAACCGGCGCAGTAAGCCCGTATCTGACGCCGACGACCAACAAAACGGCGTTCTTCCGCCTCCGCCAGACCTCTTCGTCACCCGCCCTCATCACCGACATCGAGCCCGCGTTTCTGACGACCAACGGCGGCACGTTTTATCTTGTCGGCACCAATTTCGGCTCCGGCTCCCAAGTCTATCTGAACGGCAACCTGGCCAGCGTAACCTTCATCAGTTCAAATTTGCTGAGTGTTAGCATCAGCACGCTCGGTGCGGGCACCTACAGCGTGAGCGTGGTGAATGGCGGGCAGACCAATGCAGTGCTGGCAGATGGCCTGACCGTGGAAAACACCCCGCATGCGAGCCTGGAAGTGCCGCCGGGAATGTCGCCGGCGGTCACGGCGTCGGGTGAAGTCAAGCAAAGCTTCGTGGATCTCGTCATCCCCTCCGGCGTTGGCCCCAGTTTCACGCTCGCCCGCAGCTATCGCTCGCGTATCGGTCCGACGAATTCGCCGGTTGGCAACGGCTGGGATTTCTCCAGTGACATTTTCGTCCAGACGAACGGCGCGAATGTGGTCGTGAATGACGGTTGGGGCCGCTCGGACACGTTTTTCCTTCAGTCGGACGGCACGTATTCACGCGCCGGGTTTTTCCGGCAGGGCACGCTCTCCAACCAAGTCTTCACCCTGGTAGCCGGCGACAAGAGCCGTTATGAGTTCAACGCGCTTAACGCCACGGTCGCACCCGGCAAGATTGCGCAGAACATTGACCGCAACGGCAACGCCATGACTTATGCCTACAATTCCATCGGCCAGTTGACCAACGTGACGGACGCGCTGGGCCGCCCGACACAATTCTCCTACAACGGCACCGGCCAGTTGACCAGCGTTCAGGATTATGCCGGGCGCACAACGACCTATACCTACGACGGCAACAACAATCTTTCGAGCGCCACCACGCCCGCCGTCACCGGCACGCCGAACGGCAATGATTTTCCGGAAGGAAAGACCACCACCTACACTTACGACAGTAATCATCACATTACCAGCGTGATTGACCCCACGGGCACGGTGGTGCAGACGAACCAGTATTCGCCGGACCCCAATCCCGCCGACCTCACGTATGACCACGTGACCTCCATCGCCCTCGGCACGAATCCGCCGACCGTTTACAGTTATCAGGCGCAGACGCCCACCCCGGGCAACCGTTATGTCACGACTGAAATGTATGTCAACGACCCGGTGGGCAATGTGACCGTGGTGTATTATGATTCCCAAAACCGGCCCCTGCAAATCTACGAATACACGGGTCGCGCCACACCCGGAGTGCCGGTAACGGCGACATCCAACCAGCCCACCGGCCAGTTGCGTCCAACCGACCCGGCTTATTATCAAACTACCTGTTCCTACGATCTGAATTCACTCCCCACGCAAATCACCGAACCGCGTGGCAACACCCTGGCGATGGTTTATGAATACGATGCAAACAACGCTGCACCAGTGCGCGAACGCGGCAACCTGCTGACGATGACACAGACCCCGGCCCCCGGTGCGCCCGCCGACCAGATCCAACGCGTCGATCAATGGCAGTATCTGCCTGGATTTGGCACAGACGAAGGAGCAATCGTCTCTGCGGGAAAGATGATCCCGGGACGGTCGTCCCCCATTTTTAGAGAAGTCGACGCAACAGGAAGGCCATCCTCCATGGTTCATGGAGGAAAGCTTAGTTTATTTAGAGAAGTCGACGCAAAAGGAAGGCCGTCCTCCCTCTTTCGAGAAGTCGACGCAACGGGAAGGCCGTCAGCTTGCCTGACAGAATTTGATTATAGGCCCCGGATTCCAAATACGGAAATTGTTCTCGAAGGCTGTATCAGCTCTTTCCCAACGAATCACACCGACCCGCGCGGCAATGTCACCACTGCCAGTTATGACGCAAATGGCAACCTGCTGACGGTCCAGCCGCCGGGCATTGCCACGGGTTATTCGTATGGCTACAACACCGCCGGACAGTTGACCGCGCAAACGCATCCGGCCGACGCCAATGGCCGGCGCCAGCAGGACACTTTCAGCTACTACGCCAGCGGCGGCGCACAGAACGGTTATCTGCAAAACGCCGTGGTGGACGCGGGCGGCCTCGCGCTGACCACCAGTTATAGTTATGACGCCTTCGGCAACGTCACGAATATTGTGGACCCGCGCGGAAATAACATTGAGATGGCCTATAATCAGTTGGACCAGGTGATGCAAATTTCATCGCCGACCGGGCCCGCCGGCCTGCGCAGCCAGACAACCTTCACATATGATGCGGCCGGAACCGGAGGTGGCCGGGTCATCAACAAGTCCGTGCTGAATTTCGACCAGAACGGGAATGTGGAGGCCAGTTCGCCGCTTACCACCAGCTACAGCTACGACACGATCAGCCGGTTGACGAGCGTGACGAATGAAGTCAGCGCGTCAGCCTCCACTGTGATGCGCTATATCTATGACGCCAACGGGCAGGTGACCAGCGTGATGTCTCCGCTGGCGGTGAGTGGCGCGGATGCATTGAACACCATGCAATATAGCTATGATGAACGCGGGTTGCCGTTCCAGCAAATCTCGGCCCCGGGAAGCGCCGGCCAGAGCACCACGCAATACAACTACGACGCCAACGCCAACCTCGCCTCGGTGAACGAAGGTCTGGAAGGAACACCCCGCACCACCACAGTTGTGGCGGATGGATTTACAATTTCCGGCGATGCTTGCCTCACGATTGCGGAATTGATCTCTGGCCCGTGCCTCACGGTGCCAACCGGTGGGCCGGCACCTACACCTGGCGGCGATGATATCATTATGGGATCGTGGCTGAAGCATCCCGGATCATTCAGCCCGTCGCCCGCTGCGGTCGCGGACTTGAACGGTGATGGGATTCCTGACCTTTCTATCATGATGTCTGCATGTCTGAAACATCCGACTCAATTCACCCCGGCGCACCAGGCGGTCGCAGACTTGAACGGCGATGGAATCCCCGACCTTGCCGTGGCGATGGGCGCGGTGTTGAGGCATCCAACAATATTCTCCCCGGCGTCCGTTGCGATTGGAGACTTGAACGGCGATGGAATCCCCGACCTCGTCGCTGCGATGGGTGCGTGGCTGAAGCATCCTGGAAAATTCACCCCTGCCGCCGTTGCGATTGGAGACTTGAACGGTGATGGAATCCCGGACTTGGAAATCGCGGGGGCGGAAGAAGTGACGGCCGCCACCGACCCGGATATAGGTTTGTGTTCTCCAGCAAGCATCACCGACCCGATGGGCAATGTCACAACTTACCATTACGACGCCAATGATAATCTCGTCAGTTGCACTGTGAATGGAACCAACGGCATTCCCGGCGGCCAAGGCAACGTGCTCCTGTCTTTGGTCACGGCCCAATATGATGCACTCGACCGGCTCACCAACGCCACAGTTTCGATTCTCAATGCCAGCGGCACCACCACCGGCAGCGCCACCACCAGCTTGGCTTTGACCGACAACGGCCAAACAATTGCCCATACCGACGCCAACGGTCATACGACCAGCTTTGCCTACGACACGGTCAGCCGCTTGAACGGCGAAACTGATCCGAAAGGCAATTCAACCAGCTACACTTACGACCCCAACAGCAACGTCATCGCCGTGACCAACCGCCAGAAATCTGATTTGGGCACCCCCGATCTGGTTTTTGTTCGGACCTTCAGCTACGACGAACTTGACCGCGTCACCAACTACACGGACAACGTCGGCAACACGACCAGCTGCGCCTACGATTCGCGTGACAACGTCGTTCAAACCACCGATGCGCGGGGGATCGTTTCGCAATACCAGTATGACGGCCTGAGCCGCCTGACTGCCGCCGGCGTGGACATGAACAACAACGGCAATGCTTTCGACACCGGTGATATCATTACGTCGTATGCCTATGATGGCAATTCGCGCCTCACCTCGCAAACCGATCCAAATGGCAACGTGACCAGCTACGCCTACGATTCGCTCAACCGATGCACCGCCACGACCAATGCCGATGCAACCGTGTCATCCGTCACTTACGACCCGCATGACAACGTGATTACATCCATGGACGCCAACGGCACAGAGGTCGCTTATTCTTATGACCCGCTGGACTGCATCGTGGCGGCCAGCATCACGCCGGGCACCGGCGTCGCGACCACCACCACATCCGAACAATACAGCTACGACGGCCTGAACCGCGTGATTTATGCGGCGAACAACAATGCCACCAACTCGTTCACCTACGATTCGCTCAGCCGCAAGCTCACCGAAACACAAAACGGACTAACCGAGACAAACACCTACGATGCCGTGGGCAATTGCCTGACTATCTCCTATCCAGGCGGCCGCCAGCTCGGCTATGCTTACGACACGGCTAATCTGTGCCGCGCCGTCACGTTACTGGCTGACCCGACCGGCGACACCCTCGGTTTGATTTCCACCAATGCCTATGTCGGCAGCCTGTTCCAAAGCTGCAGCAACCGCAACGGCACTTACAGTCAGATAACTTATGACGGCGGCGGCGCGGCCAATACAAAAGGCGATGATGGGTGGGGCCAGATCAGATCAATCCGGCAATTTGGCACCAATGGAACAGTGATTGACGCCATTTCGTTGACCTACGACGCTGCACAGAACAAAACCGGCCGGACAACTGGCTTCCTTGGACTGACCAACGCACTGACCTGTGTTTACGATAATGCCGACCGCCTGACCAATGCCGTGGTGTCGACCAATTCTGTGCTGGTGCGCAACACGGTTTACAGTTTCGACAAGGCCGGCAATCGCACGAATGTGACTGGCGAGGCTTGCTCGGGCGCTTACACGATGAATTCCACGATACCACCTGGGGATTTTGAGATGAACCGCTATACCACAACACCGTGCGATTCGCGCACCTACAACGACGATGGCGATCTCGTGAGCGTCAGTTCGACTGCCGGCCCGTCGACTAACCAATATGACTATGCCAACCGGCTGGTGCAGGTGCAGACGGTTAATTACGGAACCGGCGTCCCGGTTTTGACGACAGTGGCCAGCTATGCCTATGACGCGCTGGGCCGACGTGTTTCAAAGACCGTTTTTTCCGGCGGCCTGCCGCCCACCACGACACAATTTCTTTACAACTGCGGCAACGTCGTCGAGGAACGCAATGGCAACACGACAACGGCGACTTATGTTTATTGCGATGGACATAATGACGGCAACGAAACCGACGTGGACGGAGTTCAAAATGGAAATGAAACCGACGTTGCTGTAGTTAAAGATGGCAGTGAAACTGATGTGGCCGGCGGCGTTTGTTTCATGATGAGTCGCGCCGGACAGGACTATTATCTACACACAGATGACCAGGGCAACACACTCGCTCTCACCGCCACCGGTAGCACCGTCATCGAGCGTTACGACTACGACGATTATGGCGCAATTACTTTTCTGACAAGTGCTGGCTATCCGAGCACCGCGACTTCCTCCACCGTTGGCAATCCGTATTATTGGGGTGGCCTCCGTCTCGACGCCGAGACCGGTCTGCAAAACGACAACGGCGGAGTTTATTTTGAACCGCAAACCGGACGGGAATTAATGGGG
>Ga0181534_10002516_pt1 | contig 11273 bp, 10 predicted proteins | sample PEATcosm2014_Bin_37_FD_119758 | JGI IMG/M metagenome (GOLD analysis project Ga0181534, IMG submission 119758) | Peatland microbial communities from MTU Mesocosm Facility, Houghton, MI, USA - PEATcosm2014_Bin17_10_metaG | ecosystem: Environmental > Terrestrial > Soil > Wetlands > Peat | place...
CACGAGGGGACCGGGGCGGCCGGGTCCGCCGACGCGAGCGCGTCCGCAAATCGGTCAATCTCTCGATCCAGCTCGTCGCAGTGCTCGTCGTGCGTCATCGGACGATGTTACTGAGCCTCCATGACATCCGCGTCGTCACGCGACGAGACCACGTGGTACAAAGTCAGGGAACGAAATGGGGTGGTAAATGGAATCGTGGCTCAACAGCGTCGACGTCATCACTCTCTTTGTCGAAGATGTGCAGCGGGCGAAGGCGTTCTACCATGACGTCTTTGATCTCTCCACGGTCTATGAGGACGAGCATTCGGCGGTCGTGAATTTTGACAACCTCACGATCAACCTCTTGGTCAGCACCCAAGCACCCGATCTCATCGCGCCGGCGAAGGTCGCCCCCGCCGACGCGGGATCACGATTCCAGTTCACGATTCGCGTCGATGACGTCGATGAGGCGTGCGCGGAGCTCGGGGCGCGCGGCGTGACGCTGCTGAATGGACCCATGGACCGTCCCTGGGGTATCCGAACGGCCAGCTTCGTCGATCCCGACGGTCACATCTGGGAGGTCGCGGACGGTTGACCTCGTCGCAGATCGAACTGACAGAACGTCCGGTCGATTTTCGACAGCGACGGATCCCGGACGGACCTTTTCAAGCGAGCGAATGTCGCCTCTAGTCTCGGGGCAATTCCTTCGCTACACTCAGCCTCGTGAGCCTGTCTGATGAGAAGTACGTCCTCCTGACGACCTTTCGCCGCGATGGAAGTCCCGTTGCCACGCCCGTGTGGGTTGTCTCTCTCGAGGGTGACACGTTCGGCTTCGCCACCAGTTCGAAGTCCGGGAAGGCCAAGCGCCTCGCCCATACGAGCCGCGTCACCGTGCAGGCCAGTGACGTTCGCGGTCGAGTGAAGCCCGACGCGCCGATCGTCGAGGCGACGGCGCAGTTGACGACCGGCGCGCAGTACCCCATTATCAAGGCGAAACTCAAGGCCAAGTACGGCGTCATGGTAAACATCACCAGATTCCTGGGCGTGGTGGGCGGGATCATCAAGCGAAAGCCGATCCCCTACGCCGACCTGGGCGTGGTCATAACTCCCTCACCCTGAAGGGCGGTTCGTCCACGATTCAGTCGCGTCCGTGGGCCAACGTATCTAACATGTGGCAAACCTCGTGGACCGGGCCACCAAGCCGTTCCGCAGATGGGGGGAAGTGTGCGACTCCTGGTTCGAATCGTGACCACCACGTGCGTGGCCACCACGGTCGCGGCATCAACGTCAACGATCGTGGCGAGCGCGTCGCCCGCGTTGAGCACCCAAACGATTTCAGCCTCATCGATGCCGCCGGGGTGGTCGTTGGAGGACAACGCCGACACCGGGGTTGGCTGCCTGCACAACCTCTTGGAGCCCGCGGGAATCAAACAGACGTCCGCCGCGGAGACCTACTACGCGTACGCCGGTGGGATCCCTTTCCTCGACGAGAAGCTCGCCACGTATTCCAACGCCAAGGAGGCGTTCACGAAGATCGCCCGCACCATCGCGGCGTGCCACCACCCGTCGGGTCCCTTTAAGGGCTATCAGACGACCGGTACCGTGACGCCGCTCGCTTACGCGAAAGTCGGAAGTCAGAGCGTCGCGTACCACATGGTCTTCACCACCTCCACCAATGTGACGATCTACTACGACTACGTCATCGCCCGCAAGAAGAAGGTCATCGTGGCCGTGCTGGAAGGGAGCTATCCCGCGGTGAGTGCATCTCAGTTCGGCGGATTCGTGACTCTCGCGCTGTCGCACGTCACCTCGTAACCGACCACTAATCGAGAGAGACCTGGCGGACGGACACGGCTCGGTGATGGGACCGAGACCGCCCTCGCGCGTCGAACAACCAGCTCGCCAGCGCACGTTCAGCGTGAAAAGCGACGGGGAGCAACCCCCGATGAGCCAGCGCGTGAGGAGCCAGTGACGAACGATCGCCCCGCCCGCAAAAGTTGCGTGAACCGTCATGTGGAACTGAGGGGGGCGCATTGCCACGAACAGTCTCCTCCGATAGTGTTTCGCCGAACGCCACAAAATGGCGTCAATAACCCCATTGGGAGGGTATTTACATATGGCACCAAAGAGAATAAGGACGGTCCTGCTCGCCGGGGCAACCTTGGCCAGCGTCGCGGCCATTGGTATCACCGCGGGCACGGGAGCGGCGAGCGCCTCGTCGAGCGTGAACTGGGCAAAGGTGACTCACCTCACCAAGACCGGTCCCACCTCGATGAAGTCACTCGTGGCAGCGGCCAAGAAGGAGGGCACCCTCAACGTGGTGGCTCTCCCCGACAACTGGGCGAACTACGGCAACATCATCAAGGACTTCACGAAAAAGTACGGGATCAAGATCAACTCCGAGAACCCCGAAGGTTCCAGCGCGGAGGAGATCACCGCGATCCAACAGGACAAGGGGCGTTCGAGCGACCCGGACGTCATCGACGTGGGTACCAGCTACGCGGTGACGGCCAAGACAGAGGGCTTGCTTGCTCCCTACAAGGTCCAGACCTGGAGCGAAATTCCGGCCGGACTGAAGAACTCCGGGGGATACTGGTTCGATGACTACGGCGGGTACGTGGCCATCGGTTGCAACACCACGACCGTGACCAACTGCCCCACGTCCTTTAAGCAGATGAGCACCGAAACGGGTGCCGAGGGATACAAGATCGGCCTGAACAACAGCCCGCTCACCTCCAACTCGGCCCTCGCGGCCGTCGAGGCGGCAGCCGTTGCGAGCGGTGGCTCACTCAACAACGTGGCCCCCGGAGTGACGTTCTTTGCGAATCTCAACAAGAACGGCGCCTTCGTCAACACGATTGCCGACTCGGCGACGGCCGAGAGTGGCACCACCAACGTGATTATCTGGTGGGACTACCTCATGGCCAACGGTGGCATCGACGTGCCCGGCTGGAAGATCGTCATTCCAAGTGACGTTCTCTTGGGCGAGTACTACACCCAGGGCATCAACTCCAGCGCGCCGGACCCCGCCGCGGCCCGACTGTGGGAAGAGTTCCTGTACTCACCGCAAGGCCAGAACCTGTGGCTGGCCGGTGGAGCGCGTCCTGCGGAGCTCGCGGCCATGACCGCCAACAAGACGGTCAATACGGCACTGGAAGCGAAGTTGCCCGCGTTGCCATCGGGTCAGACCGCTCAGTACCCGACGACCGCGCAGATCACTGCGGCGGCCGCGACGGTGAACAGCACGTGGGCTACCCAAGTGGGCGCGAGTTCGTAACTAACGCGGACGCACACCGCCCATGACAATTGATGTGACCAATGCTTCAGACCCGGGTGCCAGCGCACCCGGGTCTGAAGCATTTGTCGTAAAGCGTCGAAACTTTAGAAACGTCCTGCGCGCTTTGGAGCCCACCTTCGTGGTGACTCCGTTTGTTATTTATTCGTTCCTCGGTCTCGGAGTCCCGGCCCTCGCCGTTTTCTATCTGGCCTTCCATGGCGAGACGGGCGGATGGACCTTTGAGAACATGCGCTTGATCTCCCACGGCATCTTCCTGATTGGTTTCGAGAACAGCATCAAGCTGGGCCTTCTCACCTCACTCATTCCCGGTGTCATCGGCGTTTTCGTGGCCTACGCCATTCAAACGTCCAAGAGCAACGTGCTGAAGCGTCTCACCTCCACCGGCTCGGGGGTCCTCGCGAATTTCGGCGGCATCAACCTCACCTTCATGTTCATCGCCACGCTGGGCTCGGCCGGAATACTTACCGCGTGGCTTCACGCCCTTGGCATAAGCCTCACCAGCATTGGCTTCAACCTCTATACCTTCTCTGGCGTGGTCGTGGTGTATATGTACTTTCAACTTCCACTCATGGTGCTCGTCATCACCCCGGCCCTGGCGGGACTGCGCCAGAACTGGCGCGAAGCGGCCGAGAACCTCGGCGCTTCAAGTTGGCGGTACTGGATCCACGTAGGCATCCCCGTCCTGATGCCATCCATACTTGGAGGAATGCTGCTGCTCTTCGGCAGCGCCTTTGCCGCCTACGCGACGGCGGAGTCGTTGACCCTGGGCCTCGTCGCACTGGCGCCGATTCAAATCGGTAACTTCCTGAACGGCAATGTCATCGCCGGCGAGACGCACGTGGGGTACGCCATCGCGGTGGGCATGCTGGTCATCCTGGCGTTCGTCATGCTGCTCTATAGCCTGGTGCGAAAGAGGGCGTCCAAGTGGCTCCAGTAAGCGTCTACGAAGTCGACCGGGCCGAAGACGAGGCCGTCCCGCCGTTCTCAACGGGTAAGCCCCGGCGCAGATTCCACTTTCGCTGGTGGCGGTTTCTGATCCTCCTGATCGTCGGCGCGTACATCTTGATTCCGCTCTACGCGGGCATAAAATTTTCGCTGCAGAATGACACCGGCGGCTTCTCTGACCTCGCGTACAAGAGCCTTCCCTCCGCGCCCGGCTTCACCGCCGCACTGACGCTGTCGCTCAAGTTGGCCATCGCCACGGCTGTCGTGTCCACGCTGCTCATGGTGCCCACCTCGGTCTACGTGCACTTGCACATGCCACGTTTTCGCCGGGTGATGGACGTGGTGACCGTCTTGCCCATCGTGATTCCCCCGATTGTGCTCATTTTGGGGGTGGAGGGCGAGTACCCGCTGTGGGCGAGGGCCTCCCCGTACCTTCTCAGCTTCATGTACGTGATCTTGGCGATGCCCTTCGTGTATCGATCCCTCGACGCCGGACTCTCGGCCATCGACCTCAAGACCCTCACCGAGGCGTCGCGCTCTCTCGGTGGCAACTGGTTAAAGACGATGTGGAACGTCATCTTGCCCAACATTCGCCCCGCCTTACTCTCGGCGACCGTGCTCACGCTCGCCCTCGTCTTTGGCGAGTACACCATGGCCAGCCTCGACCTCTGGGTCACGATCCCCGTGTGGATAGTCCAGGCCGGGCAAACCAGTGACGGTCACATCCAGGTGGCCGCCTCCATGATGGGACTCATCGGTACCTGGATACTTCTCATTTTGGTAGTGTCCCTCGATCGTTCGCAGTCTCGTCGTAGCCGTAGAAGGGCGTCGTAATGACCCAGATAAAAGAGAACCCCGTGAGTGAGTCGAGCGCCGTGGGAGCATCGGTCAGTCTCGAGAATCTTGTTCGCACCTACGGGAAAGTGCGGGCGCTCGACGGTCTCACGCTCTCCATTGAGCCCGGTGAGTTTATGGCGCTACTCGGACCTTCCGGATGCGGCAAGACCACGGCTCTGCGCGTTCTCGCCGGATTCGAGACGCTCGACAGCGGCCGGGTCGTCGTGGACGGGATCGAGCTCTCCGACGTGGCGGCCCGTAAGCGCGACATGGGCATGGTCTTTCAGAGCTACTCACTCTTTCCCAATATGAGCGCTCTCAACAACGTGGCCTTTGGACTACGGATGCGCAAGCAGTCGGGCAGCGTCCGCCGCGCGAAAGCCGCCGAGCTTTTGGACATGGTGGGGCTGGGCGACCAGCAAGCGAAGTACCCCCACCAGATGTCGGGAGGACAGCAGCAGCGCGTGGCACTGGCCCGAGCTCTCGCCATCGAACCACGGGTGCTGCTGCTGGACGAGCCTCTCTCGGCCCTGGACGCCATGGTGCGGGCCGAACTGCGCGATCAGATCCGCTCGCTGCAGCAGCGCCTGGCCATCACGACGGTCTTCGTGACCCACGACCAGGAAGAGGTGCTCTCGATGGCGGACCGCGTGTGCGTCATGTCCAAGGGTCACATTGAACAGGTCGCCTCTCCCGCCGAGCTCTACTCGCGCCCCAAGACGGCCTTCGTCGCTCAGTTCGTGGGTATCTCGAGCCGCTACCCCGTCGAGGCGAGCGGTCAGCAGGTGGGACTCTTCGGCCAGACCTGCCCCGTGCGCAGCGGCGAAGGCTACTCACTCTCTGGTCCGGTCGACGCCCTCCTGCGCCCCGAGGACGTCACCCTCGAGGTCGACCCCGAAGGTCAGGGCTTTGTCACCCGCAAGAGTTTCCTCGGCGCCATGACCCGCCTGGTGGTTCAGGTCGGAGAGATCCCGGTGCGGGTGGACGTGCGCAGCGACCGGGCCAACGACATCGACCTCGGTACCCGCGTGCGACTAAGTATCGTCGCGCGCGACGTCCTCATTGCCGCGCGGCGACCCGTCGCCGACGACCCCGCGAACTAGGGACTAGATCTGAGGGGTATGTACGGCCCCAGGAGATTTCGCGCGCGGCGAACCACATAGTGGATGAGTCTCACGCCCCTCAACCATGTTTGACGCGCCCCGCGATAGTCGCGTAAACCTGAACCACACTTCAAGGCGACAGCAGCCGTCGAAGTCGCTCATGGAGGGCTCGTGAAACGAACGCAGTACGACTTTGTCATCGTCGGCGGAGGTTCGGCGGGCAGCGCCCTCGCCAATCGGCTAAGCGCCGACCCCTCACATCGGGTCCTCGTCCTCGAGGCGGGTCGCCCCGACTACAAGTGGGACGTCTTCACCCATATGCCGGCCGCGCTGACGATCCCGATCGGCAATCGCTTCTACGACTGGAAGTACGAGTCCGAGCCCGAGCCTCACATGGGCGATCGCAAGATCTACCACGCGCGCGGAAAGCTACTGGGCGGGTCCAGCAGCATCAACGGCATGATCTTTCAGCGCGGCAACCCGCTCGACTACGAGCGCTGGGCCGGCGACGCGGGCATGGGCGAGTGGGACTATCGCCACTGTCTGCCCTACTTCAAGAAGATGGAGAACTGCCTCGCCGGGGGTGACGAGTACCGGGGGACGTCCGGTCCACTCATTCTCGAGCGGGGCCCCGCGACCAATCCCCTCTTCGGCGCGTTTTTCGACGCGGTGCAACAGGCGGGCTACTCCCTCACCGACGACGTGAACGGCTACCGCCAGGAAGGCTTCGCCGCCTTTGACCGCAACATCTTTCGGGGGCGCCGCCTCACCGCGTCCCGCGCGTACTTGCACCCCGCCATGAGTCGCGCGAATCTCGAGGTCCGCTGCCGCGCCCAGGTATCCAAGGTTCTCTTCGAGAAGAATCGAGCCGTCGGGGTCGAGTTTCTCGAGCGGGGCCAACGTCGTGAGGTGCGCGCCGAGGAGATCATCTTGTGCGGCGGGGCCTTTAACTCACCGCACCTCCTCCAACTGTCGGGCGTGGGAAACGCCGACGAACTCAGCGCGCTCGGCATTGACGTCGTCGAGAATCTGCCCGGCGTGGGCGAGAACCTTCAGGACCACCTGGAGGTGTACATTCAGCACGCCTGCACCCAGCCCGTCTCTGTGGCCCCGGCCCTCAAGATGCGTAACCGCCCCTGGATCGGGGCGCAGTGGCTGTTCGGACGCACCGGACCAGGAGCCACCAATCACTTCGAAGGCGGGGGGTTCGCCCGCAGCAACGACCAGGTCGCCTATCCCAACTTGATGTTCCACTTCCTGCCGATCGCCATTCGCTACGACGGCTCCTCGCCAGCGGGGGGACACGGCTACCAGGTACACATCGGACCGATGTACTCCGACTCCCGCGGTTCGCTGAAGCTGACATCATCGGACCCGAAGGTTCATCCGGCCATTCGTTTCAACTACCTTTCGACCGAGCAAGACCAGCGCGAGTGGGTGGAGGCGATTGGGGTCGCCCGCGACATCCTCGGCCAAGGCGCCTTCGCGCCCTTTAGCGGAGGGGAGATCTCGCCCGGCTCGAACGTCACGACGGAGCGGGAGATCCTCGACTGGGTAGCCCGTGACGCCGAAACGGCGCTACACCCTTCGTGCACCGCCAAGATGGGCACCGACGACATGTCGGTCGTCGATCCGGCCAACATGCGCGTCCACGGTCTGGAGGGAGTGCGCGTCGTTGACGCCTCCGTGTTTCCCTACGTCACCAACGCCAATATCTTCGCGCCCGTCATGATGGTCGCGGAGAAGTCCGCCGATCTCATTCTCGGTAATACACCGCTCGCCCCGCTCGACGTCGACTTTTATCGCCACTCCGGCCACGCGAATCCACCGACCCACGAATCATCCCGCTCGCCAGACCGTTAGGACTTTTGACGCGACCTGATCGCCTCGCTGAGCGCGGGCACGATGACACCGAGATCGCCGACCAGCGCGTAGTCGGCGCGCGAGAGAAACGGCGCGTCGGCGTCGGTGTTGATCGTCACGACGTGTTTGGCGCTACGACACCCCGCCAAGTGCTGCGTGGCCCCGCTGATGCCGCACGCGAGATAGAGCTCGGGTGAGATCTTGGTTCCCGTTTGGCCAACCTGTTGGGCGTGCGGGCGCCAGCCCGCACTCGTGACGGCCCGTGAGACACCCACCGCCGCGCCCAAGAGCGCGGCCAGTTCGTCCAGGGCGCCAAAGCCCTCTTCGCTGCCAACACCGCGTCCCCCGCCCACCACCACGCGCGCGTCAGCCAGTGAGACTCCCCCGCCCCGAGCGATCCACTCCGAGACGACGACCCGGCGATCGAGATCTCTGGGGGTCGAACGATGCGTGCGGATCGTGGCCGCAGTGGGCGAGGGCGATCCCTCGGCGAGTACACCGTCCGCGGCCACCGTGAGTAGGGCCGGCACCCCTTCGAGGGTGGCGTCTTCGACCAAGCTCCCTCCCCATCGCTGTCGACTCAGCTCTAGAGAACGCGAGTCGGTCCACGAGGCGCTGAGACAGTTGGCGGCCATGGGGAGCCCGGTCCTCGCTCCCACGTGGGCCAGGACCTCCTGTCCGCGGTCCGACCCCGCGGCCACGAGGACGTCTGAGCCCAGCACCTCCACCAGTTCGAGCAGCGCCGTGGCCCAGGCGGACGGCGAGTATCCCTCGAGGTCGTCGAGCACGACTTGGTACGCGTCACCGACGCCAAAGTGGGTCAGCGTCTCGGTCTCTAACTCGTCGAGCTCCCCCATCACCGCGGCGACGAGCGTCCGGCCGACGACGCCGCAGAGTCCGCGCGCGAGCGTCAACGCCCGCAGCGAGGCATCCGCCAGACCGTCGTCGTCGCGCTCGACGAAACAGAGCACGCCGCCCCGGGCGACCTCGGACTGCGTCTGGGAGCGCACCACGCTCACGCCAGAATCCCCCACTGTTCGAACAGTGTCACCAGGGCTCCCACGCCGTCTACTCCGACGCCGAGGATCTCCGCCCGATCGCGCGGTTCTTCGGGTACGCGCAACCTCACCGTGCGCAGTGAGCCCTCGCGCCACTCAACGGGGATCTCCTCGATGATCACCTTCTTCGCGCGCATGCGGCCGGGCAGCGACGGGTAGCGCGGGAGATTGATGCCCTCCTTCACCGCGATCACGCAGGGCAAGGCGATCTCGTACCGCTCCTCACCGCCGCGGTACTCTCGCCGGGCCTCGAGGGTCTGCTCACCCACGTCCAGGTGCTTCACGCCGCTGATCGAGGGACGGCCGAGAGCTTGGGCCACCCGCACGCCCACTTGATAGTCGCCCGTGTCGGCCGCCTCGTTTCCGAACAGGATGAGGTCGAAGGGGCCGCTCTCTCCCTCGAGAGACCAGACCGCGCTGACCAGGGCCTCGGCCGTCGAGACGGGGTCCCACTCTCGCCCGTCACTCACGAGGTGCACCAACCGGGTGGCGCCCAACGACGCCGCGTCTCGCAACTGCTCGGACGCCTCAGCTGGACCGAGCGTCATCACGGTGACGACCCCGCCGCAGCGTTCGACAATCCGTATCGCCTCCTCGACCGCGCACTCCTCGTGAGGACTCATGGTGAAGCCGAGTTGGCGCACGTCAACCTCGCGCGCGTCGGCCGTCAGAACAATCCGGGAACCGACCATCGCCACTCGTTTTACGCAGACGAGGACGTTCATGCTCAACTTCGTACGCGAAGGTTCTCGGGGTCAAAGAGCGGCGTCGAGCCCACCACGTCGACCGTGACCGGGTAGCTCTCGCCCAGGTACTCGACCATCAACTTTCGACCCACCTCGGCCACCCTGAGGGGGAGATAGGAGAGAAGAATGTGCTTGCCGAGCGAGGGCCCCGAGCCGGCGCTCGTCACGTACGACGGACGACCCTTGTCGTCGACCAGTCGCTCGCCGTCGCTCGTCACGATGGGCTCGCCCCCGAGCATGTAGCGCGCTACTCCACTGGACGAGCGATGATCGTCGACGGTCAGCGTGCACAGGTGCGCCACGGGCGTCTCCGCGCGCTGGGCCAGGTACGCGTCACGTCCGATGAACTCTTGGCGTTTCACGGTCGGTCGGGCCATGCCGGCTTCGACGATGCTGTAGTCGGCCGTCAGCTCGCTACCGAGGGCCCGGTACCCCTTTTCGAGTCGGCCCGTCGTGGCGTAGACGCCAATACCCACGGGAGTCAGTCCGTGGTCCCGACCGGCGGCGAAGAGTGCGTCCCAGGCCCTGGCTCCTTCTTCGCTCGGCACGTAGATCTCCCAGCCGAGCTCACCGATGTAGGAGATGCGCGACGCGAGGACCCGAATGCCTCCGAGTTCAATGGTGCGACAGGTCGCAAAAGGGAAGCCCTCGTGACTGACGTCGTCGGAGGTGCACGCCGCCAGGACTTCGCGCGCGCGCGGACCCCAGAGCCCAAACGTCGACCACGAGGACGTCAGATCCGTCAGCTGCGCCGACCCGTCATCGGGCAGATGATCCACGAACCACTTCTTCTCCGTCATCCCGCTATGGGCGCCCGTGACGACCCGGAAGCGGTCGTGGCCGAGCCGCATGATCGTCAGGTCCGAGGTAAACCCGCCACGCTCATCGAGCAGCGAGGTGTAGACGACCCGACCGACGGTCACGTCCAGCTGCGCGACGGCCAGGTACTGGAGCGCGTCGAGGGCCCCCGGCCCGGTCACGTCCATCACCACGAAGGCCGAGAGGTCGGTGATGCCGCACGAGTCGCGCATGGCCAGATGTTCGGCGTTGATGATCGGTGACCACCAACGCGACTCCCACTCGCCGTTACGCGGCATGAGACGTCCTTCGTACGTCTTCAAGAGTCCCGCGTTGCTCTCGTACCAGTTCGGCCGTTCCCATTTTTTTGCAAGAAGAAGGCCGGATACGAGATCGCGCTCGCGCTCAAACACCGGACTGACGCGCGTCGGACGAAGCGACTCCCACTGTTCCGCGGGATGCACGATGCCGTACATCTTGTTGAAGCTCTCCTGGGCGCGCGCCGTGACGTGCACCCGAGTTCGTTGATGGTCGTAGAAGCGCGCCACGTCCGCCTCGTGCAGATCAATCTCGGGGACGTCGCCGTTCATCCACTCCGCGACGGCGCGCGCGATGCCCGGACCCTCCTTGATCCAACTGGCCGCGA
>Ga0181534_10002517_pt1 | contig 11273 bp, 7 predicted proteins | sample PEATcosm2014_Bin_37_FD_119758 | JGI IMG/M metagenome (GOLD analysis project Ga0181534, IMG submission 119758) | Peatland microbial communities from MTU Mesocosm Facility, Houghton, MI, USA - PEATcosm2014_Bin17_10_metaG | ecosystem: Environmental > Terrestrial > Soil > Wetlands > Peat | place...
CGATTGCCGGACCCTTCGTACTGATCGTCCTCGGCATTGTCTTCCTCTTTGGCAACCTGCACATGCTGTCGTGGGCGCGCCTCGGAACCTGGTTCGCCCACTACTGGCCGGTGCTGCTGATCCTTTGGGGCGTCATTAAGCTGATCGAGCACCAGCAGGCCCAGCGTGACGGATTGCCCTCCCGCGGCATCGGCGTCGGCGGAGTTTTCCTCGTCATTTGCATCGTCGTCTGCGGACTCATCGCTACCCAAGCCTCGCGCTTCAACTGGGGCGAAATCCGCGACAACATGGGAATCGACGATGGCGACCTGGATAATCTGTTCGGCGAGAAATACAACTTCGACGATCATCTGGAGCAGGTCATTCCTGCGAATGTAAACAGCCTGCGGGTAACCGACGAATACGGAGCGGTGCGGGTGAGCGACGCCCTCGACAATAAGATCACCGTGGTGGTCCGCAAGCGGGTGGGAGCGAACGATCAGAGCGACGCCGACAAAATCAATCAACAGACCAAGCCAACCATTACCTCCGCGGGCAACACGATGATTCTCGATGCCCGGACGCAAGCCTCCAATCGTCCCGTGGAAAGCGATTTAGATATTTCCATACCCCGCAGAATGGAAGTGCACATCACCTCGCGGAAGGGCGACGTTTCGGTCACGGGCCGCGATGGAACGGTCGAAATCGCCAGCCAGCACGGCGATGTCTCGGTGGAAGACATTCATGGAAACGTGAAACTCAATTTGGAGAAGAGCTCGGCCAAGGTGGAGCAGATCAGCGGCGACGTTCACATCGATGGCCACCTGAATGAAGTATCGGTCACGGATGTGAAGGGGTCGGCGCAACTGGACGGCGAATTCGAGGAAAGCGTGAAGCTCGCCCGGATTGGCAAGAGCGTGGCCTTCAAGTCGGCCCGCACCGACATGGAATTTTCTCGTATCGACGGCGAACTTGATCTTGACTCCGACGACCTGCACGCCGATCGTATCTCGGGTCCGTTGCATCTGACGACGCGCTCCAAACAGATTCGCCTGGAGGATGTTTCCGGCGACGTTCGCCTGCAAGATGAGAATGGCGGGGTGGAAGTGGCCATGCGTTCGCTGGGCAACGTGCAGATCGACAGCCGCAGCGGCGACGTGGAGTTAAGCGTGCCCGACAAAGCCGGCTTCCGCCTGGACGCCCGTACCCGGGACGGCGAGATTCAGTCGGATTTTCCCGAGCTAAAAATTGCGAATGGAGACCGCGAGGCGACCGCCAGCGGTAGCGTGGGCAATGGAATGGCGCACATCGTGATCAACAATCAGCACGATGGCATCGAGATTCGCAAGGCCTCGCTGGCGGCGCCGGTGCCGCCGGGGCCTCCCGTCCCGCCCGGCAAAGCATTGCCTGCACCGAAGGCAAATGTGGTGCCGACGGAAAACTGAAATCGAAAACAGCTCCATCCCTTCAACTAAACATTGGCCCTTGCCTGGTTTCTGGACTATTACTGCTGGGGATCCGATATATGGGTGGCGACAGCCTTCGTCCTACCGCTTGCAGTGCTTGCCTTATATTTGGCGCGGAAAGTAGTTGTTTCGGTGTGGGCAGTGTACCTGCCATTGTTTATCCATTACTGCGGCTGGGATCCTTACTTGTGGTTCCATTCGTTTATCGGGTTCGCCTCGACGCCCATCCCGGCACACACGTATGCAATTCTGGTGTGGCCTGCCTTCGGTCTGGTTTGGCTGATTCGTGTTCTTGTTTCGCAAGAATGTAACGACCGGCAGACCGCTGGGAAACGCGCACCGCAGGCGCTGAACGGCGACTGATTTTAAAGCACTAACGGCACGAGTGAACTCGTGCCCTTCCCAAGCACGGCTCGAAATTAGACTCCCATTTTCTCCGCCGCCAGAGCTTCCGCCTTCGCCAGAACCTCCGCCTCGCTCATGGCAGTCGAATCGATGACCACGGCGTCATCCGCCGCTTTCAGCGGGGAGGCGGCGCGGGTGCGGTCGCGATGATCGCGTTCGCGCAGGTCGGCGGCGAGGCTGGCGGCCACGACACCCTTGATCTTGTTCTGCTCCATGCGGCGCTGCTCCCGCACCACGGGGTCGGCATCGAGAAAAATCTTCAAGTCCGCATCGGGAAAGACTTTGGTGCCGATGTCGCGGCCTTCCATCACCACTCCGCCGCAAGCGCCCATCTCGCGCTGCCGCGCCACCATCCAGGCCCGCACCCTGGGATGCACGGACACCCGGGACGCCGCCTCGGTCACATCGCGCTCGCGGATGCGCGCCGAAATGTCGTGCCCGTTCACCAGGGTGCGGTTGCCGCCCATGGCGGGCTCCAGGCGAATGTGCGACTCCTGCGCCAGTTGCAGCAGCGTGGCCTCGTCATCCAACGAGATATCCTTTTCGATGGCCTTCAAGGCCAGCGCGCGGTACATCGCGCCGCTCTCCAGGTTCACATAGCCCAACTTTCGGGCAAGGCGCGACGCGATGGTGCTCTTGCCCGCACCCGCCGGACCATCAATGGCGATGATCAGTTTGCGTTGCGGACAGTCTTGACGAGAAGGCTGAGTCATTGGCGAGTCGATTGTACACGGCGAGGTTCCTGATTTTCCGCCTTCCTTCAGCATAAAATGGTGGGGTTCCGATGCCCTGGAAAACTCGCATTGCTTTGGGCCGAATGCTTGCAGCCCTGCTGCTCGCCGCGAGCCTGTCTGCTGCGCAAAAGATTGCGCACGATCCCGGAGTGCGCGAAGGAGTGAGCGCCGGTTCGGCGATTGCCGGGTTGACGGCGGCGCAGCAGGCTTTTTTCTCCTCCGGGCTGACCACGTTCCGTCAGGCCGCTTCGGTCACGGGATCGCTGCCTAACACTCGCAAGGGTCTGGGGCCCAAATTCAACGCGCTCTCTTGCGCGCAGTGCCACTCCCAGCCGGCGATTGGAGGCAGCAGCCCGGCGGTCAATCCGCAGATTGGCGCGGCCATCGCCAAAGGGGGCACGAACCAGATCCCGCCGTTCATCTCAGCCCGGGGACCGGTGCGGATCGTTCGCTTTCCTTATGGCGCTGACGACGTTCATCCCGATGGCAGTGTTCATGCCCTCTTCACCATCGCCGGCCGCAGTGACGCGCCCGGCTGCAACCTGGCCCAGCCTGATTTTCGACGGGCAGCGGAAAAAGGCAATCTCGTCTTTCGCATACCCTCCCCGACCTTCGGAAGCGGTCTGCTGGAAGCGATCCCGGAAGCGGCCATTCTCGCCAACATGAACGCCAGCGTCGCGACCAAGCGCAGCCTGGGAATCGCCGGCCGTCCGAATCTTAGCCCCAACGATGGATCGATCACGCGCTTCGGATGGAAGGCGCAAAACAAGTCCCTGGAGATGTTTGCCGGAGAGGCGGACAACCTGGAGATGGGGGTTACCAACGAATTGTTCCCCAACGAACTGGATGAGACGGCGGGCTGCCAATTCAACAGCACGCCGGAAGACGCGGCGAGTTTATCGGCGGATGGAACCGTGATACCGGGTGAGATCGCCCGCTTCGCCGCATTCACGCGATTTCTCGATCAGCCCAAAGCGGCGCCGTCCACGCCATCTACTGTGCACGGAGAGAAACTTTTCCTGAAGACCGGTTGCGGCTCCTGCCACACTCCATCCCTCAGCACAGGACAGTCGAGCGTGGCCGCGCTGAGCAAGGTGCAGGCGAATTTGTTTTCCGATCTGTTGCTGCACCACATGGGGCCGAAACTCGCCGACAACATTGTGCAGGGGGTGGCGCAGGGCGACGAGTTTCGTACGGCGCCGCTGTGGGGGTTGGGGCAGCGGATTTTTTTTCTGCACGATGGAAGAACCGGAGACCTAATGCAGGCGATCGACGATCATGCCAGTGTCAAAGATCGCCGCTATGCGGATTCCGAGGCGAACGCGGTGATCGGCAGCTTCCACAAGCTCTCCGAGCAGGACAAGCAGGATTTGTTGAACTTCCTGAGATCCCTTTAGTCGAGCCGCATTCGAGGGGCAGCCGGGTTGAGCGGCAATCACGCGGGACGGGGGCGCCGGCGGGGGACGGAGCTATCCGGCTTGGGCGGATTGGCTGCCTTCTCCGGCGTGATCTGCAGCATCGATCTGCCGCTGACATGCACGAAGCTGAGCTCGCGCGCGGCCAGCAGGGCGTTGACCGCTTCTTTGACTTTCGAGCGCGGCACGAACTTTCCGAAGAAGGCTTCCAGTTCCGACGGCTCGGCGGCGACCACGCAATCCAGATACTTCGAGAGCAGCGCGGAGAGCGCCTGTTGCACGGAGAGTCCCACGCCTTCGCGCACCGCATCCGGCGACCAGCGATACAGGACATCCCAGTACGAACCTTCGCTGGCTTTGTAGTCCACGCGGGTGATGCGCAGCCTGGCCAGGAGCTCGCCCAGGGCCTTGTCGAGAGCGGGCAAGGAGACGCTGCCGCCGAGAGACTCCTGTAATTTTTGTTTCGAGATGGGCCCGTGTTTGCTAACCAATTCGAAGGCGTCGCAGGCCAAGGGAGAATAGGGCGAACGCGGACCCTGCTTGGGAGCGAGTTTGGGATTGCGCTCGCCCACCAGCGCGTAGAAAAATGGAAACGCCGTGGCCGCGACCAGAAAGGGATTGTTCTCTTCGAAGATGTTGGCTTCGTAGGCCGAACGCTCGCGCAGCAGGCGGACCATGAGTTCGGTGGCCTGGGTGGCTCGCGGATCGGAGTAGGCTTGCTGCCAGGTGGGCAGGCGATGATCGGAGCCCACGACGGCGCCGATGAAGGTGGGCACCGGCATTGCCGGCCGAACCGGATAGAGCAGGCAAAATCCGGCGCCCTCGACAAAGGCGCGCGCCTCCTCGATGGTGCGAATGGCTTTGCCATCCAGCCACCATCTCTCGCGTCGATGTTGTTCGAGATCTTGTTCGGTCATGGGGAAGAAGCTGTAAGCTTTCAGCTGTCAGCGAAACCTTGGTTCTCGGCGCGTCATTGATGCAGCACGTCTAAAACCGCGCGGTTTCGAAGCGCGAAACGTAAGCCAGGAAATTCCGGGACAGCCAACTAGATTCTCTTGAACGCCCTCTGAATGTCCTTTACAGAATAGCGCAGAACCACGGGCCGGCCATGGGGGCACGACATGGGATGATCGGTCTTTGCCAGCTCGCCGAGCAGCCACTCCATCTTATTCTGCTCCAGGGGCATATTGACCTTGATGGCCGCGTGGCATGCGATGGACGCGGCGATGCGGCTGCGAACCTTTTCCAGATTCAGGGACTGCTCTTCCCGGGAAATCTGGTCAAGCAGTTCGTGCAGCATCTTCTCCACCGCCCCAGCATCCACGCCCGCGGGCGCTACCTTTACGGCGAGGCTACGGGCGCCGAAGGGCTCGCCTTCGAATCCATTGTGTTCCAGCTCCCCGGCGATCTCGGCAAACACCGCACGCTGCGCCGGAGACAATTCCAGCACGATGGGCATCAGCAGGCGCTGGCTCTCGACCTGGCGCACCGCCCGCTGCTGCAAAACCCGCTCGAACAAGACGCGCTCGTGGGCTACATGCTGATCGACAATCCACAGTCCATCTTCATTCACCGCCAGAATAAACGAGTTGCGAATCTGCCCCAGCGGCCGCAGGGTGGAGAGTGCCTCCAGGGTTGGCTCTTCCTGGCGGACCTCCAGATCAGGGGCGCAACCGTGATCGGGAATGGGGTCAGGCTGCGGTTTTTCAGTGAAATCGCGACTCTCGAAATGGTGAGTTTCGAGTCCACGCGCTGCGGGAATTGCGGCGTTGGTCTCGACCGCAATACCGCCTTCAAATTGAAGCGATGCTGACGCCGGCGCCGGAGCCGGAGCACGTAGGCCAAAACCCGCACCACCCGCCGGATCGTAGAATGGCCGGGCCGGCTCTCCCGAGGACGCCACTAAATCCGACGGGGGCTCCCACTCCCGGGCTCCGGGCGTCAATCCCGAACTGGCGGTGGCGTGGGCGCGAATTTCCGTGATGAACTGGGGAGCCGGGCGCGCCTTCATCAGCGCCGCGCGCACCGTGTCCCGGACAAAATCGTGCATCACGCTCGTTTGCCGGAAGCGCACCTCGGTCTTCGAAGGATGCACATTCACATCCACCTCTCCCGGTGGCATCTCCAGAAACAGCAGCACGACGGGATAGACCGTGGGCGGGATGATGTTTCGGTAAGCCTCGGTGAGCGCATGCTGCACCAGACGGTCACGGATCAGCCTTCCATTCACAAACACGTAAATCGAATTGCGATTCAGCTTCTGGATCTCCGGCTTGGAAACAAACCCGTGCAGCCGCATCTGGCCGGGTTCGACGGGTTCCACGGAATCCGCGGCAGCTTCCCTTCGCCAGGGCGGAGGCTGGGGCAAACCCTCGCGCTCCAGTTTTTGCTCCGCCGCCAGCGGAATTAACTGATCCAGCGTTTCCTTGCCGAACACCTGATACACGCGCTCGCTGTATCCCGCAACCGGCGGGGCCACCAGCATGGCGTTGGCCATGGAGTGCAATTCGAAATGCTTCCCGGGATGCGCCAGGGCGTAATGCGTCACCAGCGAGGCGATGTGCGACAGTTCGGTGGATTCGGCCTTCAGAAATTTCTTGCGTGCGGGAGTATTGAAGAAAAGGTCCCGCACCGTGATCGACGTTCCCACCGGCAGCCCGGCTTCCTCCACCCGCGCCATCCTGCCGCCGTTGATTTCAATCACCGTGCCCGGGCTGCCCGACGGAAGGCCTGCCGCGCTCGAACCGTCCCGGGGCTCGGGTGGGGGCTCGACTGCGGCGCAGGTCTCCAGCCGCAGGCGCGATACGGAGGCAATCGAGGGCAGCGCTTCCCCGCGAAATCCCAGCGTGGCCACGCTCAGCAGATCTTCCGCATCTTTAAGCTTAGAGGTCGCGTGCCGCTCGAAGGCGAGCATCGCGTCATCGCGCACCATGCCGCACCCGTTGTCGGTGATCTGAATGAGCTTCTTCCCGCCCGCTTCCACGGCGATCTTGATGCGGGAGGCGCCGGCATCGAGGGCGTTCTCCAGCAATTCCTTCACCACCGAGGCCGGCCGCTCCACCACCTCGCCGGCGGCGATCTTATTCGCAACTTGCTCGGAAAGTACGTGAATGCGGCCCATGATGCAGTTCTTTCGAAGCTATCCCGGTTGGCAGAGGTTCTTGACGATAGGGTTCAGTTTCGCAGATGGCACGGTAAAAGCAAAGCCTACCCCCGCCATTTCGAGCCAATCATTGTTCGGTTGTGCCCGGTTTGTGTAGAGTGGCAGGCACGGAAGTTCTTATGCATACGATTTCGCGCCGTAGGTTCCTGAGCGCACTGGGCGCCGCCCTGCCGCTCCCCTCGCCCCTGGTTAAAGCAATCCCAAATGGATGGTTGGGCGATCTTTTCGCGGCTGATGATCCTTCTACGACTGAAGATCTTTCTTCGCCGCTCTCCCGGGACCCTTTGCGCCCGCAATTTCATCTGCTGCCCGCCGCCAACTGGATGAACGATCCCAACGGCCCCGTCTTCTACCACGGCCGTTACCATATGTTTTATCAATACAATCCACATGGCGCTTACTGGGGCTCGATGCATTGGGGGCATGCTACCAGTCCCGACATGGTGCACTGGCGGCATGAACCCGTGGCCCTCGCCCCCACTCCCGGGGGTAACGACTCCGATGGAGTATTCAGCGGAGCTACCGTGCTGGATCGTGGCAAACCCACCATTCTTTACACCGGAGTAATGCCGCCGAAAAATCCATCCGAAGCCACCCTCAAAGATGGTGCGCACACCTGGAAGGAGGTGCAGTGCATGGCGATTGCACGGGATGATGACCTGCGAAACTGGACGAAGGCTGCGGCACCCATCCTTGGCTCGCCTCCCCCCGGTCTCGCGGTCACCGGCTTCCGCGATCCCTGTTTGTGGCGGGAGGGAAATCAGTGGAGGATGGTCGTGGGCTCTGGCTTCGCCGGAAAAGGCGGAGCCATTCTGCTGTATGCTTCCGAGGATCTCCACCACTGGACGTATCTTCATCCCCTGATGCAAGCGCGGGTCGGCGGACAGGAGTCGCTGAACCCGGTCGACGGTGGCGAGATGTGGGAGTGTCCTGATTTTTTCCCACTGGGTGAGCGTCATGTCCTGCTGATTTCCACGAAGGGCAAGGTTTTCTGGAAGGTGGGCGCGTACCACGATCAACTTTTCTATCCCGAGAAAGAAGGAACCGTCGATTTCGGCAGCTATTACGCTGCTCGCACCATGCTCGACCGCAGCGGGAACCGCATCTTGTGGGGATGGATTCCGGAAACCCGGCCCGAAGAAGAATACCGCCGGGCGGGATGGGCTGGAGTCATGAGCCTGCCGCGAATTCTTACCCTGGCTGGCGACGGCTCACTCCAAATGCGGCTCGCGCCTGAGGTCGAGGCGCTTCGCGGGCCGGCGGCAGCATTCGCCGGTCCAGAACTCGGTGGTGCAGAATTAGGCGATTCAAAATTAGGCAGTGCGGGCCATTCGCCAGAAGCTCTCGCCGGCATCGCTGCGCTCCGCATTCATAATCTGGCGGCGGAGCTGCAACTGAGTTTTACTCCGCGCCCCGGTCAACAGTTTCAAGTGGAACTGCGTTCGGAGCAAAACGAGCTCTTCGCCTCGATCACCTATCAACCGCTGGCGGGCGGCGGAGACCTCAGCCTCAACCGCCGCCGAGCTGCGATGCCATCGTCCCCAGGCGTGACTCTCTCCCTTCGCTTGCTGCTCGATGGTTCGGTGTTGGAGCTATTGGCCAACGAATCTGTGGCGATCACGGATCGGGTTTACTTCTCGCCAACAACTCCGTTGAAGATCGTCCTACCCTCGGACACGCCAGTTTCCTCCCTTCATCTGTGGCCCATCCATCCGATTTCACCCGACCGCCTCACCGGCTGAGGCGGATAGCTCCCGCGTTGCGCAACTCCGGCCCCGACACTCCGAAACCGGCAACCCCGGAAGCCGGGGCAGAGCGCGACTGCTGGTAATATCTTTGTTCAGCCTTAATGATTCTGCCATGCGGTGGAGCGATGGAATGATTCGGTCCTTCAAAGGCGTGCGGCCCATGATTCCCGGAACCTGTTACGTTGACGAATCGGCGCAGATCATCGGCGACGTGGTGCTGGGCGAACACGCCTCGGTATGGATGAATGCGGTTCTCCGCGGAGATGTCTATGCCATCCGCATCGGAGCGCACTCCAACGTGCAGGATTGCAGCGTGCTCCATGGCATGAAAAATACTTACGGGGTCACACTTGGCGAGTTCGTAACGGTCGGGCATTCGGTCACGCTGCATGGTTGTGAGATCGAGGACCGATGCCTAATCGGCATGGGATCGGTCATTCTGAATGGCGCAAGGATCGGTGCGGGATCGATCATCGCCGCCGGGACTTTGATTCCCGAGCGCACGGTGGTCGAGCCGGGGTCGTTGTGGATGGGCTCTCCCGGGAAGTTCCGCCGCAAGCTGACGAAAGAAGACGGTGAGACCATCCTGCGCTACGCCAGGAATTATCTGGGGTACACGCAGGAGTACCTTCGGGAGCGGTGAGACCGGAGTACCGACCGCCGAGTGTTGTGCCGAGTGTTGTGCCGATTAAGACCTTGGCTGCAAGATTCGACGAACGATCAACGACCAACGACGAACGATCGCATGATCAAAGCCGCACGAGGAACCCGCGATCTGCTGCCGCCGGACACGGCGCTGTGGAACTTCGTCGAATCGGCGGTGCGCGATGTGTTTCGCGCTTATAACTTCCACGAAATACGCACGCCCATCTTTGAAGCAACCGAATTATTCGCACGCGGGGTGGGGGAAGAGACCGACATTGTTTCCAAAGAAATGTTCACCTGGGAGGATCGCGGGCGCGCCGAAAGCGATCGAGGAAATTCCCTGACGCTTCGCCCGGAGAATACGGCGGGCGTGGTGCGCGCCTACATCGAGCACAAACTTTGGGATCGCGGGCTGAACAAGGTCTACTACATCGGCCCCCAATTCCGCCGTGAGCGCCCGCAAAAAGGCCGCTACCGGCAGTTTTATCAGATCGGGGCCGAAGTCATCGGGCCGGCTTCGGCGGGCAGCGAATCGCCCGCTCGCGATGCCGAAGTTCTGGAGATGCTGGCGACGCTGCTGGATCGGGTGGGAATCAGGGACTGGACGCTGGAACTCAATTCGGTCGGCTGCCCCAGGGACCGTTCCGCCTTTAATGAGGCGCTGCGCAAGGCTCTCGAACCGGTTAAAGAAAAGATGTGCGTCGATTGCCAGCGCCGCGCCACCACCAACCCGCTGCGGGTCTTCGACTGCAAAGTCCCCGAAGACCAACCCATCATCGAAAATCTGCCCCGCGTCGGCCAATTTCTCGATGAAACCTGCCGGAAGCATTTCGACGCGGTGAAGGAAATATTGACCAAGGTTGGGGTGCCGTTCGCCCTGAATGATCGCCTCGTCCGCGGCCTCGATTACTATACCCGTACCGCCTTCGAATTTACTCACGGTGCGCTGGGCGCTCAGAATGCCATTCTCGGGGGCGGGCGCTATGACGGTCTTTCCGAAGCGCTCGGCGGTCCCGCCGCTCCCGGCATCGGCTTCGCCATCGGCGAGGATCGGCTGGTGATGTCCCTCCAGGAATCGACTCCGGCGGAAAGTGTTTTAAGGAAGCCGGACGTCTACGTTGCCCCGCTGGGTGCCGGTATGGACCCCGAGGCCGCCCGCCTGGTTCGCGACCTGCGACGGCAGGGTTTGATCGTCGACTTGGGGGACGAGACTTTCCGGCTGAAAAAGTCTTTTGAGGCCGCGACCCGAGCAGGCGCAAAATATATTTTGATCGTCGGCGAAAACGAAGTTAAGACACAGGCGTTTTCGGTGAAGAATCTATCAAGCGGAGAGCAGGTGGCCGTGCCGCGCGACGATCTGCCGGGGAAAATTCGGGAATAGACTTCGAGTATAGATATGGCTAAGAGTTCTACCTCCATCGACGCCGCCGCCCGCCGCTTCCTGGAAGCGCAGAAAATATTCTTCGTCGCCACCTCGCCACTCGACGCCTCCGGGCACGTCAACCTTTCGCCGAAGGGTATGGACACCTTCCGCGTTCTCGCCCCATCCACCGTGGCCTATCTCGATTTCAACGGCAGCGGCATCGAGACCATCGCCCACTTGAAAGAGAATGGGCGTATTGTTCTGATGTTCTGCGCGTTCGAGGGGCCGCCCAACATCCTCCGACTGCACGGCCATGGTCGCGTGATCGAACCCCTGGCCGCGGAGTTTCCTGATC
>Ga0181534_10002518_pt1 | contig 11272 bp, 8 predicted proteins | sample PEATcosm2014_Bin_37_FD_119758 | JGI IMG/M metagenome (GOLD analysis project Ga0181534, IMG submission 119758) | Peatland microbial communities from MTU Mesocosm Facility, Houghton, MI, USA - PEATcosm2014_Bin17_10_metaG | ecosystem: Environmental > Terrestrial > Soil > Wetlands > Peat | place...
CACTGTGCGACGCCTTGCGTCACCGAATAAGCCAGCACAGCATGGATTGGCTCCGCGCCGACGTGCCGTGCAATCACAATCGATGTTAGCAAAGCGGCGAAGCGCAGGGCATCCAGCGCGGCGGACAAACGCTGCCTTCCCATTAGCAACAAGGTGTGATTCACCGGGATTGCGGTCGCCGTGGGAAAATAGCCGATCAGCATGACGTCAATGTACAGGGAAGCTGGTCCCCAGGACCGCCCGAAAATGAACGGCAATGCAACGCGCGACGACACATATACGGCAGCCAGCCAAGCTGCGGAGATGGCCGCTTGCTTCCAAAGCACGCCGACAAAGAGCCGCCGGAATTCCGCCGGGCTGCGCGCTAAAACCCGTCCGGCCTCGCCGATGAATACCTGCTGGAACGCATTGCCCGAAACGCGCAGTGGTTGCATCAGCACACGATCGCCGAGGAACAAAAAGCCGCCGATTGCGGCGCCGTAATAACTGGCGAATACAACGTTTCCCATGCTGGCGGACCCCGCCAGGAGAATGCCGGCCCAACTCGAAAAGAGCGCGAATCGACGAAATCTGTTCGCAGCCGCAATGACGCTTCGCAGAGTGACGCCCGTGAACAACGGTGGCACCGTGAACAGCAGCTTGCGCGAAAGTCCGACTGTGCCGCCCAATAGTCCAATGGTGAAGCCTGTCAGCAATCCGACGGTCCCACCTGAGGCGAGGCCCAGCACGATCTGGATGGCCGGTCCCAGAGAGGCTTGGGACACCCGCGTCCTGGCAATCTCGGCATAACGTCCGACGCGAGTCGCCTCGTAGTTGAGCACATTAAACGTACCAAAGGCGAGGAGGGCGAGTGGCAGGAACATCCGATAGGGTGCACTGGGACCGATCTGAGCAAGAACCGATGGCGATGCTACGAGGAGGGTGATGGCGATGAACGTCGAGGTCAGTGCGACCACGGCAAAGCACAGCACCAATACACTGCCGGCCTCCTCATTGCTTCGGCAAAGCGGCAACGCGATTTCGTAGCGAAGCGTCGAAGCGGGTGTCAAGATCATCATGGTGAACAACACCACGCTCAAGATGCCCAACTGGTCAGGCGTGTACAGGCGTGTCAGTACGGGATAGGCAGCAAATGTAAGCAGTTGCGCCGCCGCATTGGCGGCGAAAAGCGCAAACACGCTTTGTCCAAAACCACCTCGGATCGGCATCCGAGCCTTGATGCCCCCAAACAGGCGCGCGACTAAGCTCAGCATCATTCAGCACACGCCGCTGATCCAACTGTTCCACGCGTTGAGCGCATTTCAAAGCAAAGGGATCGAAGCTGCAGGAGAACTCCCTATCGAACTTTTAATGAGTCCAATCCGACGGTCGGCGACATAATTCGAGTTTCTACCACCAACTCGAGCGCGACCTCCGACCGTGAGAATCAGCACATGATTATAGCGCTAGGCGCAGGTGGTGACGTGGATCCGTGGCACAAAATCGCGACCCCTTCGCCGCGCCTCTGTCAGAAATCGGAGTTTGTCGTGGCCAATTTCCCGCCCATCAAACCCCGTGCTACCTTCGTCCCATGACCGCTCCCACCGAAACGGATGCGAAGTTCGCGAGCGGGGCGTGGATGCGCGCGTTGCAGCGCACCGCCGACCTCGAGCGGGACCCGGGCCTCACCCTGCCGGTGCTCATCGAGCGCTGGGCGGGCGAATTTTCGAGCGCCCCGGCGTTGGAGTCGGGTGAAGGCTCGCTGAGCTATGCAGGCCTCGCGGCGCGTGCCAATCAATATGCGCGCTGGGCACTGACTCAAGGCCTAAAATCCGGCGATGTGGCGGCGCTCCTCATGCCGAACTGCGCCGAGTATGTGGCCCTGTGGGTGGGGCTCACGCGCGTCGGCGTGACGGTCGCGCTCTTGAACACCCACGTGACCAGCGAAGCGCTGATTCACTCGATCACCATCGTGCGTCCGCGGCTGATCGTGGTCGGCGCCGCGCTCGCGCCGGGGCTTAGCGCCGTGCGCTCGCGCCTCGAGGCGGGTTTACGCATCTGGGTCTATGGGCGCACCGCCGAGGATTTTGCGCCGCTCGAGGCCGCTCTCGCGCCCTTGGCGGGGGCTCCGCTCGCCGCGTCCGATGCGCCGATGCCGTCCCAGGACGCCACCGCCCTGTATATCTACACCTCGGGCACCACCGGGCTGCCGAAGGCCGCCCACGTCACGCATTACCGCTTGGTGCGCTGGAGCCAATGGTTCGCGGGACTCCTGGACACCCAGCCCTCGGATCGCATGTACAACTGCCTGCCGCTGTATCACAGCGTCGGCGGCGTGGTGGCAATCGGTGCCGTGCTCGCCGGCGGCGGGGCCGTGGTGATACGGCCGCGTTTCTCGGCTACCGATTTCTGGCGAGATGTTTGCGAGGAGCGCTGCACGCTGTTTCAGTACATCGGCGAGCTGTGCCGGTACCTCGTCAATTCACCCACCCACTCGCTCGAAACCGCGCATGCGCTGCGAATGGCATGCGGCAACGGACTGCGCCCGGAGGTGTGGGAGACCTTCAAGACGCGCTTTCGCATCCCGCGCATTCTCGAGTACTACGCCTCGACCGAGGGCAATTTCTCGCTCTACAACTGCGAGGGACAGCCGGGCGCCATCGGCCGCATTCCTCCGTTCCTCGCGCACCGGCTGCCGGTGGCGCTGCTGCGCTTCGATCTCGAGGCGGGGGAACCCATTCGCAATGCCGCCGGTTTTTGCGAGCGCTGCGCACCCGATGAGATCGGCGAGGCGGTCGGCTTGATCTCGGAGGACCCGGCAGCTCGTGCCGGTCGCTTCGAGGGCTATGCGGATGCCGCGGCCTCCGAGCGCAAGGTGCTGCGCAATGTCTTCAAGACCGGCGATGCCTGGTATCGCACCGGGGATCTGATGCGCCGCGATGCCGCCGGGTTTTACTACTTCGTCGATCGGGTGGGCGAGACCTATCGCTGGAAGGGCGAGAACGTGTCGACCGCCGAAGTCCTGAGTGCGCTCGCCGTCGTGCCCGGCGTGCAGGAGGGCGTGGTCTTCGGGGTGGCCGTGCCGCACACCGATGGACGCGCCGGCATGGCCGCACTGGTGGTGAACCACGCGTTTGATCTCAAGGCGTTTCGCGCGCACGTGATCGGGACGCTGCCCGCCTACGCGCGGCCGGTGTTCGTGCGGCTCACCGTGGCGCTCGAGGCGACCGGGACCTTCAAGCCGCGCAAGCAGGACTTACAGCGCGCGGGATTCGATCCGAAGACGGTGAGCGATCCGCTCTATGTGGACGATGCGCAGGCGCAGGCCTATGTGCCGCTCGATGCCGAGCGCCACGCGGCGATTCTCGCCGGACGCGTTCGACTCTGAGCGTGTAAGCCCGTGGGTCGGGGCGCTTAAGGGCTCAGGCGGTGTTGCCGGCGTCCACCGTTAGCACCGTGCCGGTGATGTTGCGACCGCCCTCGCCCAGGAGAAACTCCACGCTGCGCGCCACATCCTTAGGCTCCGCCATGCGCTTCAAGGCGCTGCGCCGGGCGATTTGATCGCGCTGCGCGTCGGTGAGCTCGTGGGTCATGGCGGTGTCGAGAAAGCCGGGCGAGATGGCGTTCACCGTGATGTCGAACTGGCCGAGCTCGCGGGCGAGCGAGCGCGTGAATCCGATCAGGGAGGCCTTGGTCGCGCTGTAGACTGATAGACCGCTGTACCCCGTGGCGGCCACGATGGATGAGATGTTGACGATGCGCCCGCTGCGCTCGCTCATCATGGAGCGCACCACGTGCTTGGTGAGTACGAGCGGGGCGATCGTGTTGAGCGTCACCAACGCCTCGATGTCCTGGTCGCGCATGGTGCCGAGCACCCCGGCGGTGCCGAGCCCGGCATTGTTGATGAGTCCGTAGATCGCGCCGACCTCCGCGCGCAGCGTGCGCACGAACGGGCCGATCTCCTTGAGCTTGATCAAGTCGCAGGCGCGAAACTCGATGGCGCCGTGGCCCGCGGCCGCGGCGGCACCGATCGCGGACGTCAATTCCTCGGTCGAGCGGCGGGCGAGGGCGATGACCCGGTAGCCGGTTTGGGCGAGAGCGCTCGAGATGGCAAGCCCGAGGCCCCGGCTGCCGCCCGTGACGATGACGTTACGCACCGGGGCGCACCAGTTTGCCGGCGGCGGTGAGTTCGAGCGCGGGAACGAATCGCAGCATGGCGGGTACCTTGTAGGGCGGCAGACTTTGCCGGCAGGAATTGAGAAGTTCATCTTTGAGGGCCTCGGCCACCGCGGCATCGTGCGCGGCGTTGACCCCATCATTCAGCACCACGTCCGCCACCACCACGGCGCCCATTATGGGACTGCGCCGCGAGCGTACCAGCGACATGCGCACCCGCGGATCGGCGTTGAGCACGCTCTCGACCTCCTCCGGGTACACCTTCTGGCCGCCGACGTTGATGATGCCGCCCTTGCGGCCGCGAAAATAATAGCGGCCCTCGTTAAGTTCGACCAAATCCCCCGTGTCCACCCAGCCCTCGCCGCCGGTGAGCGCGCTCACCTCGGAGCCCAAGTAGCGCGTCGCGGTGCGCTGCGAGCGGATGCGCAGGGTGCCGTCCTCGACCTTCATCTCGATGCCGTTGCGACCGTCCAAGAACTCGGCCGGAAAGCCCGCGTGCCCGTCGTTGACGTCGAAGGCGACCCCGGCTTCGGTGGAGGCGAAGGCATGCGCGATCCGCGCGTGCGGATAGGTCGCGTGCAGCTGATCGAGCAGCACCTGATCCGCCACCTCGCCCGAGAGGCGCACGTAGGCAGGCTTGAGCAGCGGCGCCGCGCCGCTCATGAGCGCGCGGCGCCAGTGCGAGGGCGTCCCTGAAATGTGCGTCACGCCGAGTGCACCGGCACGGGCCAGATATTCGGGCGTGGGTTCGGTGGCGCTCGAGAGCACGAGCGGCGCGCTCGAGAGCACCGCGCGCAAGTAGATCTGCAGTCCGCCGTAGCGGCGGATGTCATAAAAAGTGCTCCACACCGGATCCGTGCCCTCGGTTTGGCGCGGCAGGGTGCCGGCGAGGCTCGCGAGGGTGTGCAGCACCAGTTTCGGGCTGCCGGTGGTTCCGGAGGTGAGCAGGATCCATTCGGTGACGCCGCTGGTGCGCCGGGAAAACGGCGTTTGCCCGGACACGGCGAGGGGCTTAGGTTCGATCAGATACACCGGCGCCTCGATGCCGGGGATCGTGACCGGCGCATCGGCGACGATGGCATCGATCTCGGCGGTGCGCGCGACTTCGGCCAGCCGCTCAGGGCTCAGGTCCGGCGTGCACAGCACCAGGCGGCGGGCCACGCCATCGAGCTCGAGCAGCGCCACCGCGCTCGCGGTCTGGGTCTTGAGCGCGAGCAGCACCGAGCGGCCGCGCAGTGCCTCGAGCCCGGAGCCTAAGCAGGAGCCTTTTTCGAGCTCGGTGAGGGGCAGGGAATGGTGTGGGCCGTGAAAGGCGCCGCGCAGGCCACCGCTCGAATTTGCCACCGAATCCCATAGCGATGTCATGATGCCACTTTAAGTTTTCGGACGCGCCCTGGCAAAGGAAAGTGGTGAATTTCGCGACCCTGTCACCGGCTTTCGCCGGTCTTTTCCCTGCGGGCGTGGTGGCGGCCGAGCTGCGCGGCGCCGGGGATGCGGCCTCGCTCCTGCCCGAGGAGGCGCTGAGCGTGGTGCGGGCGGTCCCGAAGCGGGTGCAGGAATTCGCCGCCGGTCGCGCGTGTGCGCGCCGCGCGCTCGCCGAATTCGGGATCACGGATTACCCGCTGCGGGTCGCGCCGGATCGTCAGCCCCTCTGGCCGCCGTCCCTGATCGGCAGCATTACCCACACCGCGGGACTGTGCGCGGCGGTGGTGGCCGAACGCACGCGATTGCGCGCACTCGGCGTCGATACCGAGGTGGTGGGCGACGTCAAACGCGAACTCTGGCCGACGATTTGCACGGCCCCGGAACTCGAGTCGCTTGCCGCGCTCGACCCCACGTCGCGGATGGCCGCGGTGACCCTGATGTTCTCGGCCAAGGAGGCGTTCTATAAATGCCAATACCCGCTGACCGGCCAGTGGCTCAATTTTCATGACCTCATCGTGAATTTTCCCGAGCTGGCGGAGCGGGGCGAGTTTGTCGTCACCCCGACGCGGCGTCTGGCAATTTTTGACGCTGCCCCCTCGCTGCCGTCTCATATGTCCCTGCGCGGCCGCTATCGATTTCACCAAGGCTATGTGTCCGCCGGTGCGACGCTGGCTTGAATCGTGGCCGCATAGTGCGCTAAATAATGGTCCAGCATTTGTTCAATCGAATGCTTTGCGAGCAGAGGCGCGCCGCCCGTCGCCAGCGATTCAAGCAAATCCGGCTCCTTGGCCAGGCGGACGATGCTGTCGGCGAGGGACTGAGGATTCCCCGCTTCAAACAGCAACCCGTTGATACCATCCTGCACGAACTCGGGAATTGCGCCCAAACGACTGCCGATGACGGGAAGTCCGTAAGCTGCGGCTTCGAGCACAACCACCGGGGCATTTTCATACCACAGCGAGGGCAGCAGTAGGGCGTCGGCATTGGTGAATGCGTGCAGTTTCTCGGGTCCGGCGAGATAGCCGGCAAAGGAGATGCGCGAATCGGCTTCGCAGGCGGATCGCACCTCGCCTTCCAGAGCACCTTTGCCGGCAACGGTCAGCGCCACCGGGAGGCCCCGAGGTACCAGCCGCATTGCTTCGATGATCACCCGGACTCCCTTCTCAGCGGTTAGACGCCCGGCAAAGAGCAGTTGGAAAGGCCGGTCTTGATCATGCGGCGTCCTCTTCGGTTGCCGCACCAATTCTGGAATCCCATTGGGTACCACCGCGTGGTTCTTGGTCGGCAGTCCAGCCGCCAGATGTTGATCAAGCAGGAATTGAGACGGACTGCAAAAAAGATCGATGGCTGAGGCACAGCGCAGATACCACGCTGAGCGCAGGCGACAGGGGATGGATGGCGTGCTGCAGATGGCCAAGTCCCGGGTCAACAACATCGCTCGGGGGCATATCATGTAATAGTCGTGGGCGGTATGGACCACGGGAATTTGCAGCGAACGGGCTGCGCGCCATAACGTCGGGGAAAACCCCTCGACGCCATGTGAGTGGACGATGTCCGGTCTGCTTTGTTCCATGATCGCGCGCAGGCGACGCTCCGATGCCACATTCCACGCGTCGCGCAAGTGCCAGCGCAGCTTATCAAGACCCCGCCGGCCTTCGCGATCGAACAGCCAATAGCGGTTCTGCGGGAAGAAACGGATGACCTCCACATTGTTGCGGAATTCCGTAAGGTAGGGCTCCATCTCAGGTCCACACGTACTCACCACCGTGACGCGATGACCACGACGAGCCAAGCCTTCCGCGAGATAAGAAACGATGAGTTCGGCACCCCCGGCCTGAATGGGTGGGTAGATCGAGTAGCACAGCATTACGTGCATGTGGCACTCCCGCCACGGCGTTGCCGTGCCGCCCAATCTTGCGCTACGCCTGCAGACAACTCGCGCGCCGCGAATGCAACGATGCCCGGTAGCATGGCACGCAGCGCCGTCTCCTCCTGGTCCTCACCGAACCACACCACCGCCTGGCACTCGCCAATGAGCGGCAAATCGTCGCGGTGATCGGTAAAAAATATCCGTGGGCGCCCGACCCAACCTCTTTGGGCGATGTACTCGAGAGTGCGCTGCCGCTTGGTTGCTCCGACGTTGTCCAGTGCAGGGTCGAGGCCGCCGCTCGGGGTGGCGATTACGTGACGAAACCCCAGTCTCTGGGCCAAAGGCTGGGCGTATTCGGCGGCGGCCGCCGTGGTAAGAATCGCATCGATTCGGCTTTTCGCGACGTCCTCGAGCACGTCTTGCAGAGCCGGCCGCACGTGTGTCATCAAGCGGTCGATGAAGGACTCCAGTAACTGGCGATTGGGATGGGCCGCAGTGACTTCGCTCCACAGCCGCTGCAGGCGGGATTTGAACTGCGCGTGGCTTTGGCGAAGAACTTTACGAGCGGCCAGGGCGGCCGCGCAGCGTGCCGAAACGCACAGCCTTGTCATTGGATCGAGGTGCGGTAGTCTTCCGGCGAGAATTTCCATGGTCCACAGAGGGAAGGAATTTGTGTCGATGATTGTGCCGTCGAGATCGAACAGCCACAGTGGTTCAACCGTGGAAGTCATAAGACCAGGGAAAACGACAGTTGATTCGTTGGTACAGGAAGAAGTCCGCTTCGACGATTGGTGCAGGACCAAGCACGGTATATGCGGCCGTGCGCACGATGCTCTGGGCCGGCAGAAGGCTCCTCACCGTCTTGATCACAATTGCGAGAGTGGCACCGGAGTCGAGTGAATCGTCGACGATGAGCACGCGTGCATCGGAACGGAGAGCGGCGACCGCATCTCGAATTCCGGCCAATTCAATCTCGTCCGCAACCCGCAATTCCGCGGCGCCAGTCCTGCGGACGGCGCGGCAGCGAGGCAAGGTCAATGCGTAATACTCCACGAGGCGGAGGAGATTGAGAATTGGGTACGGCAGCACTTTGAGAGACCACAAAAAGAGGGCCGATTTCCCCTTCACGTCGGAAGTCGGTCGGCGACACGTCAACGGTACGAACAGCACCCCGGGCGGATTACGGGCCACTTTCATCTCCTCGGCCACACACCACCCGCCTGACCGGACGCCAACCACCAGGTTCGGCTGAAAGCCTTGTTGCGATATATCCCAGAGTCGTCCACAGCCTTCGCGAAATGCCTGGCGGTCGATCGTTTGTATTTTAATCATGAGCCCTTGAGGGAGGCGTGGTTGCTGGTTTGTAGGACGGTGTCATAGATGTCGAGAAGGCGCGCAAGGTGATTTTCGCGATCCGGAGGGGCGGCCCAAAACTCCTCGTACGCGTTGCGCCCCATTCGCACAAGCCGGGCGGTGTCTCTGGCTGCTGCGAGTCGTTCCGCCAGAGCGGCGGCATTGCCGCTTGGGAAAATCCAACCGGTGATATCGTCGCGAACACGCTCGGCCGCGGCCGAAATGTCCGAAACGATCGCCGGAACTCCCCGGGCAGCTGCCTCGCTGACGACGAGACCGAACGTCTCATACCATTGACTGGGAAACACCAGGCACCGCGCGCACGCAATCTCTTGTTGAACCTGGCTTGAATTCTTCCAGCCGGTGACGCGGTGGCGCCCGGAAGCTTCAACTGCGGAGCGCAGAGGGCCGTCCCCCACGAACACCATCGAGGCGCCGGCCCGGTCAGCCGCTTCGAGAAGCAGTCGCACGCCTTTTTCCGGGTCCAATCGGCCTATGAAGACCAACGAGCTCTCCCCGTGAATGTTGACCGGAGCCTCTTTGTCCAAGTCGATGATATTGGCCAGAGGATAGATCTGAGCGGTTTTCGGAAGGGTGGGGCGCATCAACTCCACTGAACGAATGGACAGTCCAATGTAATGCATGATTCCGCTGGGGAGAAGTCCCGGCCAGTGCTGCATGGCTCCGCGCACCACTCGATAGAGCTTGTGCGCATAGGCGCGCTTATCACAGTGTGTCGAAATGCACTTGATGGACAGCGGTTTAATCGGACAAGGGACTTCTCGAACGTAGTCGTAAAGATTGCCGGTCGGGCACATCGGGAAAAAGTCATGCAGCGTCATGAGCACGGGGAACCGTGCCCGGACGGCCGCGCGTACCGGACTCGTCGTCAATGCTTTGGTGTAGCCATGCAGATGTACTACGGTGTGCGCGGGATCGAGATTTGCGAGCAGGTCGCGGGTGCGTGCGGCCGCTTTGACATTCCACAGACCCTGCCAGGCGACCGCGGGATTCGTGGCCACCGTGGCGAGTTCCGGTTGTCCAAGGCATATGGTCGTTACCCGGGAGGCGGCAAGTTCGGGCCCAATCGGACCTGTCGCGCCGAGAAAGGTGACCTTTACTCCCCGTTCGCTTAATGCAACTGCCTCGTCGATGGCGATGCGGCTCGCGCCGCCCTGCACGAAACAGTGGTCATTCAAAAATAACGCGGACTGAACACGGGTCATGAACCATTATGCCGGGCACAGGCGATCAAAGTCATTGCCGCGTTGGGCGCACACGTCAGCGCTAGAATGCGTTTTGCGGCCGCAACAAATGAAGGGCAGTCAAAGTGAGAATTTGCGCATCGAGAACCAACGAGAAATTCTCGATATAGAAAAGATCCATTTCGACGCGCTTTTGCAATTGGTCCGGATTTTCCGTGGCGCCACGCGAACCATGCACTTGGGCCCAACCCGTGATACCCGGGCGAACACGATGCCGGTGAGCGTATTCTTCGACAATTTCATGATTGAAAAGGTCTTGTGTGCGCATGCCGATGGGCAATGGTCTCGGTCCGACCAATGACATGTCGCCCCGCAGTACATTGAGAAGTTGAGGTAACTCATCAAGACTGCTCTTGCGCAAAAATCGACCGAATGCGCTCACCCGGTTGTCATTGCGTCTGGTTTGCTGGCCGCCGGTCGGATCCGCGGAAGCCATGTGCATGCTGCGAAATTTGATCACATCGAATTCGCAATTATTGTAGCCGTGGCGCTTCTGGCGAAAAAATATCGGTCCCGGGCTGGTGGATTTGATGCCAACCGCAATTGCCAGAAATACCGGTGCCAGCAGCAACAAGAGGGTCAAGCTCACGAGTTTGTCGAATATCGTCTTGACCAGAAAATGGCCTTCCGCGATGGGGCGTGAGGTAATGCGAATGGCCGGCATGCCGGCTTGCATGAGCACGGGCCGCCGCAGCAATTCGAAAGCCCGCAGGTCCGGACAGGCCAATATTTCTGAGGACAGCGCCATCACGCGACGCGAAATCTCCAGGATTCGCGATTCAGCCTCCAGCGGTAACGCCAGAACGATGCGATCGATGTGTGTGCGTCTCCCGAGGGCCAGAAGTTCATCAATCGAATGAACCGAACTTTTAAAATGTTCAGCAATTCGTTCGCGGCGATCGTCGAAAATTCCAACGATGCGCACCTTCGGAATATTCTGCAGCGATAGTTGTGCGCATAAATGCTCGGCCCAGTCGGTTGCTCCGACCACCGCTACGGTTTCGTATAAATCGCCTTTGGCGGCGCGCGCGGCCACCAACCGATTGGCACCAACGCGCAGCGCGAGCGAGGTCGCGATCCACGACGGAAGCCATATGAGCACCCAGATGCGGGATACGTCGCTGAGCGATTTGGTGAGAAACGCGGTGATCAGGCCTATCCAGATAAGCCAGAAAAACGCCGTCAGTACTCGACGCAGCGCATA
>Ga0181534_10002520_pt1 | contig 11268 bp, 7 predicted proteins | sample PEATcosm2014_Bin_37_FD_119758 | JGI IMG/M metagenome (GOLD analysis project Ga0181534, IMG submission 119758) | Peatland microbial communities from MTU Mesocosm Facility, Houghton, MI, USA - PEATcosm2014_Bin17_10_metaG | ecosystem: Environmental > Terrestrial > Soil > Wetlands > Peat | place...
GCGCCTTGTCATCCGTGGCGAAACGGTCAAACAGTTGAATCAGGGTGATGTCTTTCTGCGCGGGCTTCGTTTTCATGCCCCCAATCTACCAGAAACAGAAAGTTTGTCAAGTGCATAATCCCAGTTAATCCAACAAACAGCACGTTGCGCCTGTTCCAGAAGAGCAGCAATATCATTCCCTCCATGCTGTTTGGGACCGATTATCTGGACACGCCGCCCAGTATTGCGCAGGGTGGAAATGGTGATGCGGGTGGATATGCCGCTCCGAGCACATCGTTTGGTCCGAATTATTATGCCCACTATCCCAGCCAGGGGTTTGATGTTCTCTTCGCGGACGGTTCGGTGCAATTCGTCCAGAGCGTCCCAGCGTTTAATTATATTGCCAACGCAGCAACAGATCAATTCACTACTGCCGAGTCCGTTGCTTCTGCCGAGGATTATGCGCAACTTTACTCCTGGCTCGAAAATGGCAACTAGCAGTTTTTGGAAAAGCGCGAACTTTCAGATAGCCAGAAATTTTACATGGAGGCCAGTCCGGTTCTTGAATTTGGCATGGTGTCTGCCTCGGTGCATGTTTGCGTGTCGTCGGGCAAACGGACGCGGTTGCTGATCAATCAGTTTCCCAATGGCTTTTCGCTGGAGCTGACCGGGCTGGCGGCCATTTGAAAAACCGCGAGTGAATCCGGATGTGCCGGGTCAAAACCCTTGAAATCGTCCACGATGTATTTCGCTAGCGGGAGGTTGTCCTGCTCGATGCCCTCGACGACGCATTGCGCGAGTTCGTAGCTGCCATAATTGTTGTGGTGCGTTCCGTCCTGGAACGCCTTGCCAAGGTCGGCGCCAAGCGCCTTGTAGAAAACCAGGCTCATGGCGTTCAGGTCAATCAGCGCGCAATTTTCATCCTTTGCCACTTCGCGCGCGGCATCTGGATAACCCATGAGCGTGGGCGCTTCGATGCCGCCCTTGCGTTCCATCGATGTCACCAGCACCGGCGTGCCGCCGAGCGAGCGCGTGCGTTCGACCACTTTTTTCAAATCCGATTTGTAAGTCTCCAGCGCATTCGGAGCCTTGTCCTTCATGTCGTTGTGCCCGAACTGGACGAACAGATAATCGCCCGGTTTCATCAGGCTGAAAATCTTTTCAAACCGCTGCGCGCGCAGGGAATCGGCGACGGTTTCGCCGGACTCGGAGTGATTGGCGACGGCGATTTCCGGTTTGAAGAAACGGGGCAGCATCTGGCCCCAACTGTTCCACGGCTCGGCGGGCTGGTCGCAAACCGTCGAATCGCCCATCAGAAACACAGTGGACACGGTGACCGGTTCAATTTCCAGCGAGCGCAGCGATGGATGAGTGCCGTTGAATTCCAGGGTCATCTTTTCGTCCCAGGCCCAGATTTCACCGGCCTCTTCACGTGGCTTCAAATGGACGTGGTTGCTTTCGGAAATGAACGGCGTGCGGATGTTGACGATGAACGTGCGCGTCACTTTCTTTCCGTGCGCGACGGCAACTTTTTCCAGCATCAGACGCCGCAGCTCGGCCTTGACGGTCAGGACGGATTCGTTGGTTCCGTCCCCGAGCACGGCAGTGACCTTGTAATTCCCCTCCGGCACCTTGACGGAAAAATAAAACGGCTTGTCACTCGCAACGTAATTGCCGCTCTCCGGTGCCACCACGTCCGCGCCCGGCTCAAAGCCGTAGCCGGCTGCGATGGAATACAAATTGGTTGGTGAAACTTGGGTCCAACCGGGCTTGATCTGGCTCCCAAAGTTAAATTTGAAATTGGCTTGGGCGTGCGCCGCCGGACACGCAACGGCCATGGCCGTGATAATGACGGGAAGGAAGATGCCGGTGGTGAGTTGACGGATGGAATTCATGTGGATTATTGATTGATGGTTTCAGTTGTTGTGCCAGTGGGCAGGCTCAAGTCCGCGGGCGGAATACCGTCCGCCTTTTCGGAAAAGTATTGTGCAAGCGGGTTTTCCTTCAAGCCCTTGAGCGCGACGACGACGCAAAGTGCGTTGGTCTGCGCACCGGCGAGGCTCGTATGCGGCCCGGCTCCGGCAACAAACAATGCCTGCACTTTTTCCCGACCCAGTTCGTCATACTGGCGCGCGATGATTTCGTTGATGTCGAGGAATGGCGCGTTTACGGACTCGGCGGCCTGCCTTGCCCAGCCGGCGGCGCTGTTGGTGCCGTTGCGCACAGCCATGCCGTTGGTCCGCCAACTGTTGCGCGGAATCAAGGAGCAGACCATCGGCGTTGCGCCCTTGCTCCGGGCGTCCGCAATCATCTGCTTTTCATACCAGCCGAACGAGTGGACTGTCTCGAATTTCCCCGTGACCATGTTGGTGATCGCCTGCGTCTCGTCGCCGATGCCATGAAGCTCGCCGCGCGCGCGGCTCGCGTCGTTGACCGCGCCGCCGTTGGTGCCGAATTGCATGATGACACAATCGCCGGGCTTCAACATCGCAAGCACGCGCGGCCACAGATCGCGGTAAAACGTGCGGCTGGTCGTCCCACCCAGCGCGCGGTTGACGACGTTGATTTTGGTGGTGTCGAAGAACGGCGCAATCTCGTCGCCCCAGCCCCACTGGCCGTCATCGCCGCGCCCGCGCCCGTTGCGGACGGTGGAATCGCCGATGAGGAACAACGACGGAAGGTTTGTGTTGGCCGGGACATTTTCGACGCGTGAGTTGCGCGCCAGAACGTCGGTCGGCGGTATGTTGGTTTCCTCGTTCGTTTGCGCGCGAATGCTGACAGGCAGCAAACCGCCGCTCAAAATGAGCGCGAGGCAGAGGATGAGTCTGTTCAATGAATACACTAGGTTTGTGAAATTCTAATTCGCGTTGACGCCGGGTTGCAACTGCGGATTTCCCGATTTTGTCCAAGTCGCCGGATTCATTTTCAAGCCTGTGATTTTGAGCACATAGGCGTATTTGCAGGGCGCAGTGGCTGGAAGCTTCACTTTCAACCCGGTGTCATCCTGCGTAAACTCCAATTTGCCATTGTTGCCAAGCATGGTCACCGTTTTAATTTTTCCAGCCGGGGAATTGGTTGCTGCCAGCGAGGTAATGACCGCCTCTTCGCCCGGCCAGTTGCCGAGGATGATGGCGTAGAGCGCGTCGCCCTTGACGGTGAAGCGGATGTTCAAGCCCTCCTGTCCGCGTCCGCCGCCTTCACCGAACTTGACCCAGTTGTGCGTGCCGTAAATAGCCTCGCCGTTCACACCGAGCCACTGACCGATGCCGAGCAGTGTGTCCTCTTCTTCCTGCGGAAATGTGCCGTCCGCTCTGGGCGAAAGATTCAGCATGTAGACGCCGTTTTTGCTGACGGTGTCTGCTAGCTTGGCGATGATCGCGCCCGCACCGGAGAAATGTTCATCGCTCGTGTAACCCCAGGTGCTGCCGATGGGATCGTCCACCTCCCAGACGCCGGGACGGATGCCTGATGGCGAACGCGTGCCGACCTTTTCAAAATCAAGGATGGCGCCGATGGTCTCCGTGTTTTTATTGCTCGGCGCGAACGCGGCCTTCTTTGCGCCGATGGAAACTCCCTTGCCCCATTCTTTGGCGCGATTGTAATAATAGGCGGCGACACGCAGCTTAAGCGGGTCGAGGTAGCGCTGGTCCACGCCGTTGTCGAACCACAGGATGTCGGGTCGGTATTTGTCAATCAGCTCGACGTTGCGGGCGAACCAGTTGGTGAGGAACCGTTCGCACGCCGCGTCGCTGCGGTCGGCGACGTTGTAAAAATCCGCCCACTTCGGATCGTAAAGGTCTGCCTGCTCGGCCTTCATTTTGGCGGCCATGCCGGCGGGCGGATTGATGAACTGGAAATTTTCGATGCCGTGGTTGGAGACGCCGAATTTCAATCCCTGCTTGCGCACGGCCTTGGACAAATCGCCGATAAGGTCGCGGTGCGGCCCCATGTTCACCGCGTTGAACGGCGTCACCTGACTGTCCCAAAGCGCAAAGTTTTCGTGATGTTCAGCCGTGGGGATGACGAATTTCGCGCCGGATTTCTTGAACAATTCCGCCCAAGCGTTTGGATTCCAATTCGAGCAGGTGAACAGCGGAATGAAATCCTTGTAGCCGAATTGATCCTGCGGGCCGTAATGCTCGATATGCCACTGGCCGTCGGCGCCGTCGGTATACATGTGCTTTTCATACCACTCGTTGTGATGCGCCGGAATGGAATAAAGCCCCCAGTGCATGAACAATCCGAATTTGGCCTCCGCAAACCAACGCGGCACCTGGTAGTTTTCCTTGAGCGAATCCCACGTCGGCTGGAACGGCCCCGGCGGAAGCTTCGTCGGAATCTGCGCGACGGCAGCGTTGACGACTTCCAGCGTCGTCTCCGGGGCCATGTCGTAATCGCCGGCGTTTCCGCCTTCGGCCATCGGGTTGTTGGTTTGCGCCGACGCCGCCAGCGCAAACGCAATAATCGGCAGGTAAATGAGGAGATGTATTTTCATGGATAAATTAATCTGGATGCTTGATTGCTGGTTTGTCAGCGCACAGGCAAAAATCGTTCGCAGAACGGATAGGGAACCGGCACGGTTGGGCCGGTCCGGGTCAGTTTGCCGGTGCTTTCATCCACGCGGAAAACGACGGCGACATCGCTGCCGTGGTTTGAGCAGATAATCCATTTGCTCGTTGGGTCGAAAGCAAAATTACGCGGTGAGTTGCCGCTGCTGGGAACGTGTTCCACCAGCGTCAACCTGCCAGTTGTCTGGTCAATGGCAAACACGGCGAGGCTGTCGTTGCCGCGATTGGAGGCGTAGAGAAATTTTCCATTCGGATGAATCATGATTTCCGCGCTGGTGTTTGTGCCCTTGAAATCAGCGGGCAGTGCGGAGACGGTCTGGAATTCCGCGAGCGTGCCGTTGGTGGAGTCCCAATTGAACGCGGTGACGGTGCTGGCGATTTCGCTGATGACATAAACCCAGCGTCCATTCGGATGGAATTTCACATGGCGCGGGCCGGAGCCGGGGGCAATGGTAGTGAAGGGCGGATCATTTGGCGTGAGCGAGCCGTCCTGCGCGTTGAAGCGATAAACAAATACTTTGTCCAAGCCAAGATCGCAGACGAGCGCGAGGCGGTTGCTTGGGTCGGTGATGATGGAATGCGCGTAAGCATGCGTCTGGCGCTGCGGATTCACGCTGTGGCCGGTGTGCTGCACGAAGGCGGTGCGTTCGCCGAGGCTCCCGTCAGGCTTGATGGCGAAGACGGCGACGTTGCCGCCGGAATAATTCGCCGCGAGCACATAACGCCCGGTCTGGTCGAGGCTGACGTAGCTTGTGTCCGGTCCGCCCGCCGGAACGCGGTTGAGAAATTTCAACTGGCCGGTGTGCGGTTCGATTTCGTAGGCGGACACCGCGCCGGGGCTGCCGGAGTTGCAGGTGTAAAGATGCCGCCCATCGGGATGAATCACGAAATACGCGGGCGAGGGCGCCTCGACGAGAAATGTTGGCTTCGTCAGCACGCCGGTGTCGGTGTCAAAATGCGCGAGTGAAAAGCCGACGTTCGTTCCGGAACGGTGCGTGCCGAAATAGACGAACATGTCCGCCGCTTGAACCGGCATCAGCCCGGAAATAATCAAGGCCACCAGCCACGTCAAAAATCGTTGTGGCCTTGCGGCAGCTCTTTTTGATGAATCCATTCCAGTATCAGCAAAAATCATTGGCCAGCCGTTCTTGGCGTTGGCCTGGTATATTTGTCAAAGACGGAAATGACCGGCAGGGAGTTTCCATTTTCATCAAAAAAACCGCGTGAGCCGAGGCCGCCCCGATTGCCTACCGCCGGTTCCCACCAGAAGATGCCCTTGCAACGTTCGTCGGGCGTGGCCAGCACCACGCGCGTCAATTCGTCGAGATAGTCGCGCTGGCCTTCGGGCGTTTCGGGAAAAGGCCCAACGCGGTCGGAGGTCTCACGCGCCGGCTTCCAGTTGTAGGCCGTCTCCACGACGATGATGTCCTTGTGGTAAGTGTTTGCTGTGAACGCCAGATTGTCCCGTAAGTCCATCAACGTGCCGTGCCACCACGGATAATAGGAAAAACCGATGACATCGTAGTGGATTTTGTAGCGGTTCAAATTGTCGAAAAAGTATTTCGTCTGGGCGATGCTGCCGCCCTGGTCAATGTGAATGAGGATTTTCGGGTGCGTATTTGTGCCGCTTCCGGTGTCAACGCCACTGATTCCAGCACGGATGTAATCGGTGAAATTTTTCCAATTGTCCGGCAACTTGCCGTCCGGCCACAACGTCCCGTGTGTGATCTCGTTGCCGACCTCCACCATGTCCGGCAAAACGCCGGCATCGCGGAACGCGGCGATGGTGTCGCGCGTGTATTCAAACACTTTTTTCACCCGCTCCTTGTGAGACAAAGGCTTCCAAGCCTCCGGCGTTGGCTGCTTGCCTGGGTCGGCCCACGAGCTGGCGTAGTGGAAATCGAGCAGAAACTTATAACCTAGCTTCTTGGCGTCTTTGGCCTCGGCAAGCGTGTAGGCAAGGTCATTCGGCAGATTGCCGCCCACCGGCTCGACGAAGATGCGCAGGCGAATCCAGTTGTAACCGTGATTTTTGAAGATTTGCAGGCCGGGCATCGCGTTCGTGCCGTCCTTGAAAACGGTTCCGCGATCTTCCGCCTGTTTCAGAAACGACAGGTCCGCGCCGAAGGCGAAATCAGAAGCGCGGGCGAGGTTTTCTGCGGTCAAAAAAATGAACGCAGCGGCCAGTATCCTCGCGATGATTTTCATTTGCATTCTCCAATGTTGGCGAAATGTGTGTGCGCGGGTTTATCAGTTGCCGGTTTGGATCAAACCATCTGTGATGGCCACCGGTTGCGATTCGATCTTTACGGTGGCCGGCTCAAGTCCGTCGCGAGTGGCCGTCAGCGTGATGGTGCCGGGCGTCAGCGTCGAGCGGATGGCGACACGGTTGATGCCGCACTCGGTGTCGAGGAATTTGTTGTTGGTCGTATCCAGCTTGTCGCTGCAGAAGCCGCCCCGCCAGGTGGCCGGGCCTTCGACCTGGAAGTCCACGCGCGCCTCGTCGGTCGGGCAGCGGTTGCCATCAGCGTCCAAGACCTCGAAATCCACCAGGACCACGTCGGAGCCATCCGCCTGCAAACCTTTCGGGCCGGTATGCACCGTGAGCTTGAGCGCTTTGGGTGCGCCGGCGGTCTTGAGTTCTTCTTGTGCGACGACTTTGTCGCCCTTTTTCGCGACGGCTTTCAATGTGCCGGGCGCAAAGGCGATGTTCGTGAAGGCGTAAATGTAGCCGGTGTTGCCCATGTCCCTGTTCCCGCCGTTAAACGTATCCACAAAATCATACGGCTGTTTCGCGACACCAAGGGATGTTCCGTTCAGGAACAACTCAACCTGATCGCAATGGCTCGCGGCGACATAGACGGTTTTCACTGTGTTCGACGGATAAGTCCAGTGGCCGATGATATGGATGTCCGGCGTTTCGCTCTGCATCACGCGCGAGACAAAATACAATTCCTTGGGCAGGCGCACACCGTCCATCTTGCCGCTGACGCGCAGGACTTCGCTGCCGTCCTGGCGGCCGTCGGCGTCGGAGTCCGTGAAATAAATGGAAGCGTAACCGGACCATTTCGAGTGCGCGGGATCGGGGTTGTCTATGCGGTTTTGGAAATAGGCGGTGTAGCGCGTCGCGGCGGCGAGGCAGAAGGTCTCGGAATTCCAGTGCCATGTGTCCTGGCCGGCGCCGGGGTTGCGCGCGACGGGTCCGCCCTTGGGCTTGAATCCAAAATGCGGCGGCGAATAATCATCCCAGATGCCACGCGCGGCCTCGTCGCGGAAGTCCTCGGTTTCAACCAGCGGCGCCTTGTCGCGGCGATCCACGGCGTAACCGCGGAAAATCTGCCCCTGATTGGTTATTTGGTCGGTCTGCGGCGCCTGGCCGATCATGACGCCGTAATATTCGGACACGGGAGTGAGCGCTTTGTTCGCATCCGCCGCGTCATTGTCCCGGGTTCCCATCACGCGCCCGCCGTTGGGATCCCACTGCTTGCGCAAGTCCACCATCTGTTGCATTTGTTCCGGGGTGACAATGGTGTTGCCCGCCTCCCAAAAGAGGATGCTGGGGTCATTGCGGTAAAATATCATCGCGTCGCGCATGACTTCGACGCGCTGGTCCCATTGGCGCCCGGTCACGTCCCTTTCCTTGTCGCCCGCCGGGCAGACGATGGCGATGCCGTATTTGTCGCACGCCGCCACGTCGGCGCGCTGGGGCGAGACGTGCATCCAGCGGATGTAATTGGCGTTGCTGTCGCGCACGAGCGAAATGGTAAGGTCGTGCATCCAGTCGGGATACGCGCCGCCAAGTCCCGGCCAGTCATCCGCCGAGCGCTGCGAGTAACCGGTCAGCCACACGAAATGGTCGTTGAGCCACACGCCGCCGGTGCCCGCGCCGCCTTTGAATTCCGCCTTCCGGAAGCCGGTCTGCGTCTTGCACACGTCCACGACCTGGCCGTTCACCGTCAGGATGGAATACACGTCGTAAAGATATGGGTCGGTCACGTCCCAAAAACGGGCGTTCTTGAGCGGGCCGGTGGCGGTGAAAACTTCGGTCTGCCCGCCGACGAGGTCGGAGGTGTCACCTTCAAATTTCGCCCGCACGATGCCATCGGCATCCACCACCACCGCCGAAAGGGAAATGGAGGCGTAATCGCTCGTCTCATTCCGCACCTCGGCCTCGACGTGGATGTCGGCGGTTTTTTTCTTCACGTCAAAGTTGTCCGGGTAGATGTAAATGCCCGCCGTCTGGAGATTTTCATAAAGCGGCAGCGTCTGATAAATACTGCCGGTGACGATGAGCTTCGCGTCGCGGTTCAGCCCGCCGAAGTTCGGGTTGAAATCCTTTACATTCCACTCGAAAGGCGTGCCGGTGGCTTCCTCCTTGTAAGAGGGGCTGTTGTTCACCTCCACCGCCAGGACGTTGTCCTGTCCGCCGAACCTGGCGAACTTCGTGATGTCCAAGCCGAGTGCCGAGACGCCGTTCTCATAAATGCCGATGGGCTGGCCGTTCAGGAAGAAATGGCCCGCCTGCCTCATGCCGTCGAATTCGAGGAATACCTTATGGCCGTCGGCGCTCGCGGGCAGCTTGAAGTGTTTGCGATACCAGCCGATGCCCATCATTTTTTCGCCTTGGTCGCCGCCGCCGTGGCTGATGTAGGTGCGGTAGGAGTCGGTCTCGTTCCAGGTATGCGGGAGGCTGACGTCCGTCCACGACGAGTCGTCGAAACCCGGCTGGTCGGCGTTGGTCTGGTTGCCGAAAATAAATTTCCAGCCAGGGTTGAAATTGTAGATCGCGCGCGGCGAGGCAGGCGGAGTAAATCGCGCGGCAGCGGCGGCGGGTGCTGAAGCCGGTGTGTTGCCGCAGCAACTGCTTGAACTGTTTGACCTGCAGCCGGCGAACGACAAGAGTGTCAGAGCCGCGCAACCGGCGACGAGAGTAAGTTGTTGTTTCATTTGGTGTATAAGATTACATGGTGAAAGCCTATGGCAAGGAAACCCGGTCAATCACGGCTCCGGGATCAACGGCTCGAATTTTGAAGGTGTGCTTGCCGGCGGCAAGCCCCGGCAACGGCACGCGCGCTCGAACGTAGTTGTTCTGAACAGCGAAGCTCCGCACCGGGCCATTTTCGTTTTCCGCGCCGCTGGAGCCGGGCACTTCGATTATTGTCGGGACGCCATCATCCACGCTTGCGGCCACGCGCAGTTTCATTCCCGAATAAATGCGGAATGTCGGCAGGAAATCAATAAACGCCTCTCCATCGCCGCCTTTGGCCTGGAAATCATATTCCAGCGCAGGTGCGTTCTTGTCATCTTCTTTCCACGAAACTACCGAGCTTGCGGGCAACAATGCCATCGCCCGGCCCGACGGTCCGAGTCCTTCAACGATGCTCCAGTTTGCCGCACCCTGTGGCGATTGCCGGTCAGCCGTGGCGACGGCGCGCCAGCCTTGCCCTGCGGGAGGTTCATTGATGACCGGAGAATTGTTCGTGGTCTGACCGGACTGGGACGTCTTTTCACCCCACGGCCATCGCACCTGACTCGACCATTTGGTCAAATCTGTTCCGGTGACAAGGCCGGGCATCATGTAGTTCCATTTTCCACCGGCGATTTTCGTGTTGAAGTTTTCCACTTGTGATTCAAGGTCATTGCGCAGGGCCGTTATTTTGTTTTGGTTGGCGGCGACGTCAATGCCGAACTGAATATTCCGATCCGCCATGAAAATCAGACCCGCCGATGCCAGAACGCGCGCGGGAAAACCGACCAATTCCGTGTAAGCGTCCCGCGCTTCCGCCGGAACTGCGGCCGACAATGCTTCTTCGCGCTTGAGCAAATGGTTGTAGTCATTTTCGAGTTGCGCCGCCCGCTCCGGCGTCAGTGAGAGCACCCACGCGCGATTCATCAACTCGGGCTTGCGGATGGTTCCCAGTTGGTAAAAGTCCATGAGCAAATCCGCCATCGGCTGCGCAAATTTTTCACCGAAGTTTCCCGCCGCGAAATCATGGAGAAATGTTCGCTGCGCGCCGCAGTCGAACCCATCTGGATTCCACGCCAGCCGCGAGAAATAATCAATCCCGATTTCCATCGGCTTGATGTCGCCGACGTTGATGACCCACAAAGTGCGCGCGTTGTTTTCAAACGCCTTGTGCAGTTCTTCCCACATCAACGCGGGAGCTGTTGTGTTGATCCATGTGTAAGAATGCGGCTGTCCATAATAGGAGATGTGCCAATAAACGCCTGATCCGCCGGAACGCTGCTGTTCCTGGGGGTTGCCAAGACGCCGGATGTAGCCAAAGTTGTCATCCGTCCAAACAAGCGTCACGTCGTCCGGCACTTTCAACCCCGCGTCATAAATCGGCAGCACTTCCTTGTAAGGCACGAAACATTGCGCGATAGGCCCCCATTGCTTGGTGACGTATTGATCCAGCAACTCGCGCTGGTCGTGAAAGATCTCGTCCATGAGGTTGATCTTGCCGGGCAGGTCGTTGGGTGGCCGCTCCATGGCCGCGTCGTGGATGCCGCGGATGCCGAGCGTCCAGACGGCCTCATATTGGCTGCGAGCCTTCGCATTTTCCTCCCAGATGGAGTGGATTGCGTCGCGATTAAGACTGTAGTTCCATCGCCCTTTTTCCGTTTCATTCCAATGCACGTTGTTAAAGAGCATCGGCTCGCAATGCGACGAACCCGCGACGATTCCAAACTTGTCAGCCAGCGCGGCATTTTCCGGCAC
>Ga0181534_10002522_pt1 | contig 11262 bp, 5 predicted proteins | sample PEATcosm2014_Bin_37_FD_119758 | JGI IMG/M metagenome (GOLD analysis project Ga0181534, IMG submission 119758) | Peatland microbial communities from MTU Mesocosm Facility, Houghton, MI, USA - PEATcosm2014_Bin17_10_metaG | ecosystem: Environmental > Terrestrial > Soil > Wetlands > Peat | place...
CCAGCTCAAGTTCGGGCTTGATTATCGACGTCTCAATTCGGAGGCCGGACCCGTACCCTACCAACTGCAATATGCTTTCAATTCTCTGTCGAATGTTCTGGTCAATATAGTGCCTAACGCTCAAGTCCTGTCCAGGACTGCGGATGTACAACTGGTCTTCTCTAACTGGAGCCTATTCGCCCAAGACAACTGGAAAGCCACCCGCACACTGACGATCACGTACGGATTGCGATGGGAGTACAATGCCGCGCCCTCATCGCCTAATGGCACTCTTCCGTTCACGGTCACGCAAGTGAATAACCTCGCAACCATGACGCTGGCTCCGCCGGGCACACCTCTGTGGCTTCCGCAGAACGATGATTTCGCCCCGCGCCTCGGCGTAGCCTGGCAGCCGCTCCCGAGTCTGGTCCTGAGGGGTGGCGCCGGCATCTTCTACGACCTCGGATATTCTAGTGTGGCGAATGGGGAAACCGCATTCCCGTACGTTCAGACGAAGACTATTCCAAAAACCTCATTTCCGCTCAGTGCTAGCCAGGCAGCGCCGCCCCCTTTTACGACGGCCCCTCCAGCAGGACTCATGGCGGTTGTAGACCCGAATCACGTCTTACCCAGAACCTATGAGTGGAATGTGGCGCTGGAAAGAGCTTTCGGAAAGGCTGATGTCCTCACTGTGACCTACCTCGGCGCGGCGGGCCGAAAGCTGATGCGGCGGGACCTTTATAACGCCGCGAATCCCAATTTCAGCGGCATGTTGAATGTGCTGTGGAATGGCTCGGACTCCAGCTATGAGGCGTTGCAAGCTCAGTTCCGCCATCGGCTGGCGCACGGTCTCCAGACCCTGTTCTCTTATTCCTGGGCGCATGCCATCGACGATGCTTCCTCCGACGCCTATCCCATAAATTTGCCGGCGAACTACGCGCCTTTGTCTCAGGAGCGTGCTTCGTCCGACTATGACATCCGGCACACGTTCTCGGGCGCAGTCTCCTATAGCATTCCCGCTCCGGGCAGTGGAATAGGGAAGACGATATTTGGGAACTGGTCGACGGATTCGATCGTTTACGCTCGCAGCGCGCCCCCGGTGAATGTGGTCACCGGACTGAGCGCCTCCCCTCTCGGTCAACTTGCGACCGGAGCTACCGGCGGACCACGTCCGAATCTGGCTTCCGGAGTACCCCTCTGGATCGCTAATCCGGACGTAGCCGGCGGAAGGGAAATCAGTCCAGCCGCATTCCCGATACCCAGCACGGCGGTGCAAGGAGATCTGGGACGCAATGCCCTGCGCGGATTCGGCGCCACGCAGGTCGACTTGACGCTGCGCAGGCAGTTCCAACTCCGGGAGCGGCTTTCTCTTCAGGCGCGAGCGGATCTTTTCAACGTCCTCAACCACCCCAACTTCGGCCCTCCCACCAACTACATGAGTTCTCCTCTCTTCGGCCAATCGACGCAGATGCTGGGAGCGTCGCTGGGAAGCGGCGGCCAGAATGGCGGCCTCAATCCGCTGTATCAAATCGGCGGACCGCGCTCGGCGCAACTGGCCCTGAAGCTTCTGTTCTGAGAATCTGCCCGCCCTTCGACATTTCAGACCGATAGCCTTATTTCAGACCGATAGCCTTATTTCAGATCGATAGCCTTCGCAGCGAGTGACCAAGTGAAGACTCGGACTGCCAAGAACCCGAATCATGAGTTCGTCCGTGCCTTTCTTGCAAACAACCGGAAACCGCGGGCAGGAGACTTTCCGTAGGCAAGGGACGCAGGAATACTCAGTTCAACCTGTGTGCCGGATTCCTGCTGACTCCAGATTTCCAGTTGGCCGCCGATGAGTTCGGCGCGCTCGCGCATGCCAGCCAGGCCCCAGTGTCCGGCGCGCCCTTGTTCGTCCAGCACCTCCGGGGCGATACCCTTTCCATCGTCACGAACGCGCAGCCGCAACTGGCGCTCGCCATACCAGATGGTCACCTCGATCCGCCGCGCCTGTGCATGACGGAACGCGTTGCGCAAAGCCTCCCCTGCGATCCGGTAGATTTCATCCCGCAGGATCGGATGGACGTCCCGGGGTGTGCCTTCCACCTCCACAAATGATTCCACGCGATTCGAATTGCTTTCATCGCCCGCCAGTTCTTCTCCCCCCGCCAGTTCTTCTCCTAAAGACCCGATCGCCCGGGCAAGGTCGTTGGTTTCGACCGTGGAGGAACGCAACCCCTGTACCGCGTCCCGGCCTTCCGTGATTGCCTGCGCGGCATGATCGAGAGCGTTCTCCAGTGTCTTCCTGGCTTCCGCCGGACGGGCCGGGAGTTCCTCATAAGCCACTTGAAAGCGCAGCATCAACCCCTGAAAACTCTGCAGCAGCGTGTCGTGCAGTTCGCGGGCGATGCGCGTGCGCTCGCTAACACGCTCCTCCAGGCGCGCGTTGAATTCCCGCGCGATCTTATGGAGGCGGTACCGGTACAGCGCCCAGAGCAATCCCAAAAAAGCGGCCACGCACGACGCCTTGAACCAGTCGGTCTGATAGTATGCCGGGTCGATGGAGAAATCGAAAGATGCACCGGCCTCGTTCCACACGCCGCTGTTATTGCAGGCCTTGACGCGGAAGCAGTAGTTGCGTGGGGCGAGATTCGAATACTGCACCTCGCGGTTGTTGATGACCTCCTTCCAGTCCGGGTCCTGACCCTCCAGCTTGTATCGAAAATGGACCTTCTCCGCCGCTACGAGGCTCAGCGCCGTGTAATCTATCGAGAGATCGCGGACCAGCGGAGGCAGGCGCAACCCACGGGATGCATCGTAAGTCTTGCCGTCCGCCTTCACTTGCTCGATATGGACCGGCGGCGGAAGCTTGTTGACGGGAATGTGACGTGGCGCGATGACGTTGACGCCGTCGAATGGCAAGAACCACAATTTTCCATCGGAGGCCTTGGCGACGCGAGGAGTGTATTCGCTTGTGGCGATGGCACGAAGGCGGACGCCGTCGGAACTATCGAATGTTGTACTTTGAATGATCCGCTTCGGATCGGCCGCCCACGCATCTAGCTCGGACCTGGCAATGCGCACCAAGCCGCAGGCCGTGTACAGCCAGAACGAGTGGGCGTCGTCCTCTAACGCCCAGTGGACCCTATCGCAAGGCAGTCCGTTCTTGCTGGTGAGCGTGGCAACGCGACCGTTTTTCACCCGGCTTAGCCCGCCTGCGGTTGCGGCCCAGAGCGTACCTTCCCCATCGAGTTCAAGGCCTGTGACACGCCCCTCGCCCAACCCATCGGCGCTCGCGTAAGACGCACGGACCTGACCGTCCTTAAAATACGCCACGCCCCCCTGATAAAAACCAAGCCATAGGCCGCCCTGCAAGGAATCGGAGAGTAGAGCAGAAGCGAAGTCCTTCCGTCCCATTTTGGCCCAAGGGATTAGATCGACTACGCTCCCCCCGATCAAGTGAAAAATCCCCCGCTTCTGGTCGCCGATCCAGAGATTCCCCCCACTGTCGCCAGCCATGGAATGCACGATGCCGCCGGGCACGGCGCCTACTGTGATAAACCGGTCATTCTCGAGGTAGGCGACCCCGCGATGGGTGGAAACCCAAATTCGCCCGCGATCGTCCTGAAAGAGAGAATCCACGTTATCATCCGGCAATCCACTGCTCCGTTTGCGGTAAATGGTAATCTTTCCGTCGTTCCATCTGTTCAAGCCATCCCTAGTGCCAAACCAGATGCTGCCATCCCTGGCCGCCAGCACGGACACAACGGAAGCGTCGGACAAACCTTGCTTTACGGAAATCGTTGGGATGGCGAAGTCACGAAAGCGGTCGAGGCCATCTACCGTGGCGACCCAAATATTGCCCTCGCGATCCTCGAAGAGCCTTTGGACGTAATCGGCTGAAAGCCCGTCGGACCGCCCAAACACATCCGTCCGTCCGTCATGCACATGCAAGAGTCCCCGGTCCGTTGTCCCAATCCACAGACCGCCATTGCGGTCCCGGAGCAGCCTGAGAGGCGTGTACTTCCCCACCGGGCCTGGAAGCGGATACGGCTCGGCCTTTCCGTCAACGAGATGTCTGATTCCACTGCGCATGGAGATCAGGAGTGCGCTGTTGTCGCTTTCGATCTCGAGCGGCTGATCCGGCATCGGATAAAGTTTCGGAGGATCCGGCTTCCATCGCAACAGCCCAATCGGCCCCGCCGCCCAAAGACTGCCCCCGCTATCCTCGTGCAAGAAGAAGAATCCGCGGCCCAGACTGCCGTCCTCTCCGTAGCACTGGGCGCTGCCAGCCCGAATCGCGCAGAGTCTCCCGGTGGGCAAGCCGCCGCCGGCCCACACCACTCCCTCGCGGTCCTCTACCAGCGCATGGATATTCTGCCCGGCCAGTTCCGGGTAGTGCGTCAGCTTGCCATCCTTCCAACTTGCCAGCCCTTCCGCGGTGCCAATCCAAAGACGTCCATCGCGCGCGGCCAGCACGCTTCGAACGTAGGTGCTAGGGAGACGGTCGCCCGCGGGCGGTTGCCAGGGGACGCTCCGAACGCCGTCAAAGCGAAACAAGCCGAATTCCGTGCCGAGCCAGAGATAACCGTCGGGTGTCTGAGCAATCGAGTAGATGACGGATTTGAAAAAGCCGTCGCGGATGGTCCAGGCATTGTGAGCGTATTGATTGATGTCGAGAGACGGGTTTAGGGCGGTGGCACAACGGCAACACGCCAGGAGCACGGCCGCGGCAATGGTGGCTCTTCTCTCCACAGTACAAACGATTATATGGCTCTGCAACGGATTTTGGACTGTAGAATACGCCACATCACCACAGAACCTTGAGTGCAAATTGAAGTTGCCGCGACGCAGTCGATGTCGAAGTTAGGTTCCCCGCCGACGGGATCGGCGCCAGAGCCTGCGTGAACAACTGGAGGCTCGTCGAAGTCGGCGGGCCGAAGTTGGTATGATTCAATGCGTTGAAAGTTTCGAACCGGAACTGGAGGTTGCAGTTCTCCGAAATTCGTGGGACGCGAATGTTCTTGAACAGCGATGCGTCCCAATCTACCAGGGCTGGACCTCGCCCGACGTTGCGTCCTGCGTCGCCCAAGCGAGTCGCGGGAGCCGGAGCTGCAAAACAAGAAAGTTTGATATAGCTCGCCGGGCGCCCGGGGTTAATTGGATTGCCGCAACCGGGCAGGTCCAGACGGTCCGGGAAATCGTAAGCGACGCTGCTGTTCAAACCCAGTGCATCGCTGGCGACGGTCGGCGTGAAAGGCAGCCCGGACGACACTTGCAACTGCGTGCCAAGTTGCCAACCTTTCGCAAACTCCTTAAACGGTTTCCACACGCTTCCGGGGCTAGGTAATTCCCACGTTCCGCTCACTGCCAGATTCTGCGGTACATCGAAATCCGACACAGCCCTCCGCAGCCGTGAATCGAACACCGGAAGGTTCGTAGCGGTATTCGTATATGCCGTCATCAGGGAGTTCGACCCGGTGTCGAGGCTCTTGGACCAGGTATACGATCCCTGCACCAGCAGACCGTGGCTGAGGCGCTTCTGTAACCGCACCGGGAGAGCGTTATAAGTCGACGAAACCTCCCATATTATGGCGTTGACGGTGCCCCAGGTGGGCCAGGGCTTGACCCCGCTGCCTCGCGGCGTGGGCCACACATATCCTTCCAGCGTGTGTTCAGCGGGCGGTACCGTATTGATGTCACCCACAACCAGCGGCAAATGCACCCCATGAGTTCCAGAGTAGCCAGCTTCAAACAGCAGGTTCGGCGTGAGTTGGCGCTGGATGCTGAAATTCCACTGGAGCACGTAACTCCGCTTCGGATTTTGCTCGATGAAGTCCGCCCGCGGCCCACCCGCGGCCAGGGACTTATATAGCCCGTCAGGGAAGGATCCCACCGGAACTGAAGTGCTGGAACCCTGCAGGTTGAACGGCGCGCTAATTACCGAGAGCAGCGAGAACTGGCTGGTTAGCGGCAAGTTATCGTACTGGCCGATGGCCGCCCGTACAGACGTTTTGCCATCCCCGAACGGGTCCCAGGCAGCACCCACGCGGGGCGAAAAGTTCCGCAAAGTTGGATTGTGGAAATAAGGCACCCCGGCCTTGAGCTGCTGTGACCCCAAAACCAGTGTCCCCAGCCGGTCGTGCTCTTCCGTCGGCACGGTAGCCATCTCGTACCGCACCCCAAGATTCAGAGTCAGGTTGTGCAGCACCCGCCAGTCGTCTTGCAAAAAGGCACCAACTACGGATTGCCTCAGCCCCTCGGGAACGCTGGTGCCCGGGATGGTCGCCACGAATGACGTGGGCTGATCTGTCAGAAACGCTGCGAGCGAACCGAAACTCGCCGTTCCGTTGTTGGCGCCCGCTCCCAAGGTGTTCGACTGGATCCGCTCGAACGCCGCGCCCGCCCTAATGGAATGACTTCCTCTGGTAATCGACAGATCGTCATCGGCCTGGTAGGACGTGTAGTGAAACAGGTAATCACCCTGGGCGCCGAGACCACCAGGATACGCCGTGACTCCCGCAATCGATATCTGTCCCGCATTCCGTCCTGGCAGAAACCCGTAAGAAGGATCGTCCGCGAGCGGATTGATCGCGGAGAGCGACTGCACCTGCTCAGCGACGTTTCGATTGAACCCGACTCGGGTCAAATTGACCATTGATGGCGAGAAAATGTGGCTTTCCTCAATACTGGCGCTCTGACGTTGCGAAAACGTCCCCAGAAGGATGCTGTCGAAGCCATCCGGTCCGGTTGTCTGGCCACGGTCCAACAGGTAAGTCGCGTGCATCGCATCGTAGTCCGAGAAGCGGTGATCGACGCGCGACGTGACAAAATTTTCCGTCGTTCTGTTCTGTGACGCGAAGGTATACGTTCCGGCGTCGCCCTTGACCGGTCCATTGGGCGAGGGGAAGAAGGCCAGGAACGGAGCCACGAGAGGGCTTACCGTGACAGGTCCCGCAACCAGGTGGCCGATGCGTGCCTCCGCCGAGGGCACTGTGTCCACGGTAGTCACTCCTAACCCCTGGCGAATCCCCTCGTAGTCGAAGAAAAAGAATGTTCTCTGGCGTTTGATGGGACCACCAAGGGATCCGCCGAACTGGTTACGTTTAAAAGGCGGCACGGAGTGGCCATCAAAGAAGTTGCGCGCGTCCAGAGCGCTGTTGCGCAGAAATTCGTACAGCGAACCATGGAACTGGTTCGTTCCCGCACGAGTGACGGCGTCGATGACACCCCCGGAAGTCTTTCCGTAGTCGGCCGGTGCGTTGCCGGTGACCACGGAGAACTCTTGAATAGCGTCCACGCCCAGGCTGATGCCAAGAACGCTGGCGGGTCCCCCACCGTCGTAGTCATTCACGCTCACTCCATCGAGCCGGTAACTGGACTGCTCTGGCCGCGAGCCGGCGATCGCCATCATCGTCCCAAGCCCCCGGTTTCCGCGCGAGTTGCTCAGCGCGGGAGCATTCTCGGTCCGAACGATGGAAACCTCCGGCTGCAAGGCTGCCAGAGTCGTCCAGTCACGGCCGTTGAGTGGAAGTTCCCGCACGACTTCGCCACTATTCACCGCGCCCGTCTGCGAAGTGGCCAGGTCGACTGTTGCGGCTTGCGAAGCGGCCGTTACTTTCTCCTCGGACTTTCCTAGGGCAAGCTGCACATTGACCACACGCTCCGACCCCACCTGCACATCTATGTCGGTGCACTCCGTAGTTGAAAAGCCCAGGGCTTTGACGATCACTCGATATCTACCCACCGGCAGATTAGGCGCATTGTAAAGGCCGGCGCTGCTGCTTACCAGCCTCCAGTTTTCGCTCGTGCTGATCTCTTCGATAGTGATACCTGCCCCTGGCACCATGGCGCCAGAGGGATCGGAAACCGTACCGCGAATCGCTCCCCCGGATGTCTGGGCGGAGGCCGTCGCCGCAACCACAAATGCCAATAGGATCGAACCCCAGCGCGCTCGTCGCGAGCGAGAGTTGTTCATTGGGGAGGCGGCCCGGCCGCCGGTATGCTCGGCCAAGTCGCCAGCCACCTCCGACGGGATTCGCTTTTGCCCGGCCTGCACCGCCTTGATAGTGTCCAGGAGTTCTCTCCGTTGTCCGTTGGCGGCTTCCGCGACCTGCTTCATGTTGGACTGCATTGCCTGTTCGGAGCGCTGGGTGAGCATGATGCGAACTGCTTCGAATCGAAACATCACTCCGTGAAAACGGTCTGTGTGCAACTCTTCCCACGCCATACTGCGCCTCAGAGCTTTCTTAAGCTGAATCATTCCCAGGAGTTGGTGCCGGGAACCGCAGTTGCTCGCCCCGGCAACGCTGAGAGCCGCCCCCGATTGATACCTAGCCGCTGCATCTTGGCGATCAAAGTCGTCCGCGGCAGGCCCAACCGGACAGCGGCACCATTCGGACCGCCGACCGCTCCCGCTGTCTGCTGGAGGGTCTGAAGGATGTGGGAGCGCTCCGCCTCTTCCAACGTCACGGGCGCGGATAAGTTCTTGTAGGTCAGTTCGGGCAGTGAACCATTCAGCACAGCGCCTTTCGAAAGAATCACGGAGCGCTCAATGAAGTTTTGCAATTCACGAACGTTGCCGGGCCAAGAGTGACGTGCGAGAGCGGCCATGAATTCAACTGCAATGGCCACAATCGGTTTCCGCATGCGCGCCGCGTAATCCATCGCAAAATGGTGGACTAACAAACGAATATCTTCGGGGCGATCGCGCAGCGGCGGCAGTTCAATGGGGAACACGCTGAGGCGATAGAAGAGGTCGGCGCGAAACTCACGTTCTTCGACCATTTCAACGAGATTGCGGTGTGTGGCGCAGATCACGCGCACATCGGTGTGAATCGTGGCAGCCCCGCCGAGACGCTCGAACTGTCTTTCCTGCAAGACGCGAAGAATCTTCGGCTGCAACTCCAGCGGAAGGTCGCCGATCTCGTCCAGGAACAGGGTCCCCCTGTGTGCTCGCTCGAACCGTCCGATGCCGCGCGTGACCGCTCCGGTGAAGGCGCCACGCTCGTGACCGAACAGCTCGCTTTCCAGTAAACCGGCCGGAATCGCGGCGCAATTCACCTTCACAAACGGCCCGTTCGATCGGTCGCCGCATTTGTGAATGGCTTCCGCAATCAGTTCCTTGCCGGTGCCCGTTTCTCCGTTGATTAACACCGTGGCGATGGTCGGCGCCACGACCCGCACCATTCCGAGTACCCGCCGGAGAGCATCGCTGTTACCGACAATGCGGGGTAAGCCGTCGCCGGAACGTTCGCCAATATCAAGCCCGATTGTCCTCGACACCGTATCCTTGATCTCAACAGATATGCTGTCGTTGACTGCGGGCGCTTCACCTAACCAGCTCGCTTGTGCCGCCATGCATTACTCCTTCGATACTACATTCTTGACGTTCACGCACCAAACCCTGTTTTAGGGCTAAATTGCGCCGCGAGATCTCGTGATCCACTCGCGGACGTATCCGGCGCAATTCTTCAGCGTGATATTGGGTCCGCAACTTTGGAGAAAGCTGATGCCTTCTTGACCTACTAGAGTCACGTCCTTGAGGTCCAACACTATACGGCTTCCACTCGCTTCAGAGCGAATCAGTTGTTCCAACTGGGCGGTAGCTTCTTCGTCCATTCCGCCGCTCAGGGTAAAGACGACTTCCCCGTTTTCCGACCGCTGAATTCTCAGCATTATCCAGTCCTTTGCGAGGGATAAAACTCTTCAGGTTAAGGTGCCGACGGCATTCCGGTCCATGCCGGATCCGGTAATTCGTTTCTTGGCTCCCCAATTCCCTCGGCGGACAACTGGCAAACCAGGGGCCAGTCCTAACCGACTGATGTTTAAAGAGTTGGCGAAACTGCTAATTGGCGAAAGTTCACCAATTGGCGAAAACTGTACAAGCAGTCGTTGTCGAGGATCGCCAGCGCAGTCGGCTAAGTGTCGTTGGAAGAACCTACCGCCTTAAAGCGATTCTAGTTGATCTTCAACGACCAAATTTCGACTCCAGGGTAGATCGTGGCATCCCCAGTTTGGCCGCCGCGCCGGAAGGTCCGTACACCCGGTCGCTGCTTTCCCTCAACGATGCCTCGATGGCTGACTTCTCCTCGGAAGGAAGCCCGCTTAAAAAGGTCAGGGCCCCGATTGGGTCCAACCAATGGAAGCGTTAGGCGCACGAACGTAATCGTGCTCAATTTCCCGTTCGCTGCGGCAGAGATAATAGCAGAGCGGCAAGATCGCGTTTGAGGAACGAGACCTTCGCGCGCACGTCTTCCAGCATGGCGGAGCGATCCTCCAAATCGTCGATGGTAAGCGGCAGTTTATCGGAAGGCTGACTGGTCACCCGGTCGATTTTGTCCTTGCCGGCTGAAGTGGAAGGCGGGTCTGTCCGCTTGAGGGTAATCCAGGTCTGAATGAGGTGCTCCTTCCGCGTGAGACCTTCCTGGTCTGCGGGCGCCACGTCGTTCAGAAAGCTCCAGACAATCGCGTCGTAGCGGCTATCGCCGAGTGCCGGCCGATCGAAGAACTCTGCCAGCATATTCGAGTTGAAGAGTTGAAGTCGAATATCCTGGTTCCGCCCTTCGGTGCCCGGATGGCGGAGATCGCCAGACTGGAGGACACCAGACCCGCGGCTATGCCGACCATAGAGGAAGCCTTGTTCTCTCCCGAAGGCAACTGGAGCCCTGCGCTCGCGGCTCCCAGAGTTCCCGGCGCGTGTCAAGCATTTTGAGACACCCGGCATGGGAGTTTACTGACTACCTTTCTCTGTCTTTTCGTCGGACGGCACTGGCTTGTTGATCCAAACCTGAGAGGGTAAGGAGATCGGTTTGGGCGGCCGCCGAACGAAGCGGTCCGGGTGCGCGTGGTAAGCGGTGTCGAGCACAACCTGGCGGTGGGCCAGGACGGTCTGGCTCTCGCCGAAATGAACCACGGCTGGGGTGAGTAAGGCAATGCCCGAGTGGCGGTGCTCTTCGTTGTACCACTGGAAAAACTGCTGACAGAAGGCACGGCTGTCTTGGATGCAGCCGAACCGATCCGGAAACTCCGGCCGGTACTTCATGGTTCGGAACTGGCTTTCCGAATACGGGTTGTCGTCGGAGACATAAGGTCGGCTATGGCTCTTGGTGACACCCAAGTCGGCCATCAGAAAGGCGACCGGTTTGGACCTCATGACCCGGCCGCGGTCGGCGTGGATGGTGAGTTGGCCGGCAGGAACCTGATGCTTGCCGATGGCCTCCTCGATGAATTGCGTGGCCAGTTCGGCGCCTTCCCGGTACGCGATCATCCAACCGGTAACGTAGCGACTGAAGACGTCGA
>Ga0181534_10002523_pt1 | contig 11262 bp, 11 predicted proteins | sample PEATcosm2014_Bin_37_FD_119758 | JGI IMG/M metagenome (GOLD analysis project Ga0181534, IMG submission 119758) | Peatland microbial communities from MTU Mesocosm Facility, Houghton, MI, USA - PEATcosm2014_Bin17_10_metaG | ecosystem: Environmental > Terrestrial > Soil > Wetlands > Peat | place...
CGGGCAATATCTGCAGCCGTCACGCAAACATCATCCCGTCGTGCGCTTCGTGCCGCCGGAGGAATTCAAGGCGCTGGAGACGATTGCTTACGCCAAGGGCTTTGCGATGGTTTCGGCAAGCCCGCTCACCCGGTCTTCGCATCACGCCGGCGAGGACTTCGCGCGGCTCAAAGCGCAGCGGGCGGCGCGCTGATCGATGCCGGAATGGTCGACCACGCGGCGCGTCAACCACGCGGCCTCGGAGATGTTCGACCTCGTGGCCGATGTCGAGCACTACCCGGAATTCGTTCCGTTGTGCAGAGCGCTTAGGGTGCGCAAACGGCTCAAAGACGGCGCCAAGGACATCATCGTCGCCGACATGACCGTCGCCTATAGGCTCGTGCGCGAAACCTTTACCAGCCGCGTCACGCTCGACCGGCCTGGTCTGGAAATCCTGGTTGAGTATCTGGAAGGGCCGTTTCGCCGGCTGAACAACCGGTGGAATTTCCGCGCTGTCGACGCCGGCCATTGCGACGTTGAGTTTTACATCGCTTACGAATTTCGCAGTCGCACCTTGGGCATGCTCATGGGAGCGATGTTCGACGCCGCCTTCCGGCGCTTTGCGAACGCCTTTGAGCGCCGCGCCGACCAGGTCTACGGGACGCAGGCGGCTTAAGGCGTAGCATCTACCTAGCGGCTCGACGGCGTATGGGTGTAGTTGTCGTCGGCCGCACTATTGCGAGCCTATCCAGCGAGAACGCCGATGATCCGTGCCACCGCCATTGCAGCAAGTTTCGCCGTCCTTGCCGCCGTCTCGTCCTCGGCTGTTCAGGCGCAGTTGTCGCCGCCGAGTTACCAGGCGGATCCGGCGGTTTACAAACTGATCTTCGAGGATGCGCGATTCCGCGTCATCGTTGCGACGTGGAAACCCGGCCAGGGGGACAAGCCGCATGCGCATCTGGCGCCGACGGTGGTCTATTCGCTGACCAACTGCATCCTGAAACTGACGTCGGCAAACGGCGAAACCCGGATCGTCAAGAACAGAGCGGGGCACGCGATGTCGGTGCCGTTCACCACCTCGCATGTCGCCCAGAATATCGGTCCGTCGGCCTGCCGCGTGTTGTTTGTCGAAAACAAATAGCGGCCCTGCCGCTAGTCGATCCGCGCCATCTTTTCCAACAGCGCGAGCGCTACGCTAACCGAACGCTCACGCACGCGGCTGCGGCCGATCTTGCCGTAATGCTTGACTACGACGGCGCAGCGTCCGTCGCGACCTGCAGCGGCAAAGTGCACAAGGCCGACCGGCTTGTCCTTCGAGCCGCCGCCCGGACCAGCAATGCCAGTGATTGCGACAGTCACGTCGGCAAGCGAATTTTTCAGCGCACCCGCCGCCATGGCGGCGGCGGTTTCGGCGCTGACCGCGCCATGCCGCTTGAGTGTCGATGCCGGCACGCCAAGCATCGCCTGCTTCGCCTCGTTCGAATAAGTGACGAAGCCGCGATCCACGACATCGGACGAGCCGGCGATTTCGGTGAGCGCGCCGGCAACGAGTCCGCCGGTGCAGGATTCGGCCGTGGCCAGCTTCAAACCGCGGGCGCGAAAAGTTTCGAGCACGCTCGTCGCTTTCTGGTGCAGCTTTTCCGTGATCACGACGCATTCCATGGCAAGCGAATGGTCGCCGTTGCCATGGCGACGAGTCCCTCGCCCCGGCCGGTGAAGCCCATTTTCTCGCTCGTCGTCGCTTTCACCGCCACGCGGCCGACCGCGATGCCGGCGATTTCGGCGATGCGCGCGCGTATGGCGTCACGATGCGGACCGACGCGCGGGCTCTCGCACACGATCGTCACGTCAAGATTTGCGATCATGCCTGCACGCGCCCGCACGCGCTCGCAGGCAAATGCGAGAAACCGATCTGACGAAGCGCCGCGCCATTGCGGGTCGCTCGGTGGAAAATGTACGCCGATGTCGCCCTCGGCGACCGCGCCGAGCATGGCGTCGACTAGCGCATGCAGCGCCACGTCCGCGTCGGAGTGTCCGGTTACGCCGCGATTGTGAGGAATGCGAACGCCGCCGAGCATGACGTGATCGCCGTCGCCGAAGACGTGGACGTCGAAGCCGTTGCCGATGCGCACGTCGGCGAGCGCGGCAATACGCTCGGCCTCGGCGCGGGCGAAATCGTCGTTGGTCGTCAGCTTCACGTTGGTGGTCTCGCCGTCAAAGATACTGACGCGATGGCCGGCCCATTCGGCCAGCGCCGCGTCGTCGGTGAAATCGTCGCGGCCGGCGGCGCTCGCGCGCAGATGCAAGTCGACTATGAGATTGAAGGAGAAAGCCTGCGGCGTCTGCACGGTGCGCAGCCGGCTGCGGTCGAGCGTTTCGCTGATCATGCCGTGCGCATCGACGGCCTTGACCGTGTCTGTGATGGCAACCGCCGGCACCGCCGCGCCGTGCTCCTGCGCGGCCGCAATGGCCCGCCCGATGAGCGCGCTGCTCAGGAACGGCCGCGCCGCATCGTGAATGAGGACGAAGTCGGGCGCGTTGGCTTGCAGCGCTTCAAGGCCGGCACGTACCGAAGCCTGCCGCGTCGCGCCGCCGCGAACCGGTGGCAGCAAATTGCCCAAACCGGCAGTGGCGGCTCGAAACGCGGTCTCGTCGTCGGGATGAATGACCGGCTGTACCGCGCCAATCTGCGGATGATCGAGGAACGCGGCTAGCGTTGGGCGGATCACCGGCTCGCCACCGATGGTGCGATATTGCTTGGGGACGTCGCCGCCGGCCCGATAGCCACGCCCGCCGGCCACGACAACCACCGCCACCTTAGCCGCCATGAAATTGAACTCCCTCACATTTTCGCCACGACATTAACGCATCTGCAGCGAAAGGCGCGGGCTTCGAACTAAGCCACGGATTTACCTTAAACTTCCGAATCCACAGCCCAGCCATGCAAAGCTCAAAGAAAGGGTTCATATTGCAGTGCAACACTTGCGCGCTCGCGGAATTTGGCTAAACTCTATGCAGAACCCAGGTTACGCCTATTTCGTGTGCACAAGGCTCGACGCACCCCTTTGTCTGATCAGGTCTTCCCCAGGTCAAGCAGCAATCCTTGGGGACCAAAAATGCAGGAAAATATCCACGCCAACATTCAGGATCGCGGCATGAGGACGGTCGAGCCGTTGTTGATGGCGACGGCTGCCGACGCCGTACTCAACGCGTTGCCCCTGCCGGTCATCGTTGTGTCATCCGACGGCAAGGTGGCCGACGCCAATGTCGCCGCCGAAGCCTTCTTTGAAGTTTCGCTGCCGCTCCTTCGGCGCCATTTGCTGCGCGATCTCGTACCGTTCGGCAGCCCGTTGTTGACGCTGGTCGAACAAGTGCGCGCCACCGGCGCCGCGGTCAACGAGTACAAAGTCGATCTCGGCACCCCGCGCAATCCCGGCGATCGCTCCGTCGACTTGCACGTAGCGCCTTTAGCCGAGCGGCCGAACTACGTGGTGGTGATGCTCCAAGAGCGCTCGATCGCCGACAAAATGGACCGCCAGCTCACGCACCGCGGCGCTGCCCGTTCGGTAATCGCGCTCGCCTCTATGCTGGCGCATGAGATTAAAAATCCGCTCTCCGGAATCCGCGGCGCCGCGCAGCTCCTCGAGCAATCGGTCGGCGACGATGACCGCAGCCTCACGCAGCTGATCTGTGATGAAGCCGACCGCATCGTGAAGCTTGTCGACCGCATGGAGGTCTTCGCCGACGAGCGGCCGGTCGAGCGCGAGCCGGTCAACATCCATGTCGTACTCGATCACGTGAAGCGGCTCGCGCAAACCGGCGTCGCCCGCCACGTCAAGTTCATCGAAGACTACGATCCGTCGCTGCCGCCCGTGTTGGCGAACCGGGATCAGCTGGTTCAGGTTTTCTTGAATCTGGTGAAGAACGCCGCCGAGTCGATCGGCGACAGCTCCGGCGGCGAGATTGCGCTGTCGACGGCGTTCCGTCCGGGCGTGCGTCTGTCTATTCCCGGCGCCAAGGCGCGCATCTCGCTGCCGCTCGAGTTTTGCGTGCGCGACAACGGCCCCGGCGTGTCCGAAGAGTTGATGCCACATTTGTTCGATCCCTTCGTCACCACCAAGCCGACCGGCTCGGGCTTGGGGCTGGCGCTGGTGGCCAAAATCGTCGGCGATCATGGCGGCATCATCGAATGCGAGTCACAGCCACGGCGAACCATCTTCCGCATCTTGATGCCGATGTATAGCGGGGAAGAAGCCGCCGCGCCGCAGGCTTTCCCCGGGCCACGAGGGGATCACTGATGCCCGCGGGCAATATTCTCGTTGCCGACGACGACTCGGCGATCCGCACCGTACTCAACCAGGCGCTGTCCCGCGCCGGCTATGAAGTGCGCTCGACCGGCAATGCGGCCACGCTCTGGCGCTGGATCAGCCAAGGCGACGGCGACCTGATCATCAGCGACGTCGTGCTCCCGGACGAGAACGCCTTTGATCTGCTGCTGCGGATCAAGAAGGCGCGGCCGGATCTGCCGGTCATCATCATGAGCGCGCAGAATACGTTCATGACCGCAATCCGCGCCTCCGAACGCGGCGCTTATGAATATCTGCCGAAGCCGTTCGATCTCAAAGAGCTCATCGCCATTGTCGGTCGCGCGCTGTCTGAGCCGAAAGAACGCGCGCGTGCGCCGGTCAAGGCCGATGACTTCGAGTCCATTCCCCTGGTTGGCCGCTCGCCGGCGATGCAGGAAATCTACCGCGTGCTGGCGCGGCTGATGCAAACCGATTTGACGGTGATGATTTCCGGCGAATCCGGTACCGGCAAGGAACTAGTGGCGCGCGCGCTGCACGATTACGGCAAACGGCGCACCGGCCCGTTCGTTGCCATCAACATGGCGGCCATTCCGCGCGATCTGATCGAATCCGAGCTGTTCGGCCACGAGAAGGCGCATTTACCGGCGCCAACACCCGCAGCGCCGGACGTTTCGAACAGGCCGAGGGGGGCACGCTGTTTCTCGATGAGATCGGCGATATGCCGATGGAAGCGCAGACCCGGCTTCTGCGCGTGCTGCAGCAGGGCGAATACACGACGGTCGGCGGCCGCACTCCGATCAAGGCCGATGTGCGCATCATCGCCGCGACCAACAAGGATCTGCGTCAGCTAATCCAGCAGGGCCTGTTCCGCGAGGATTTGTTCTTCCGGCTCAATGTGGTGCCGCTGCGGCTGCCGCCGCTGCGCGAGCGCACCGAGGACATTGCCGATCTGATCCGGCACTTCTTCGCGCAGGTGGAGCGTGAAGGCTTGCCGGCCAAGCAGATCGACCAGGCTGCGCTCGATCGCCTACGACGGCATCGCTGGCCGGGGAATGTGCGCGAATTGGAAAACCTCGCTCGCCGTCTGGCCGCACTCTATCCTCAGGAAACGATCACGGCTGCGGTAGTCGATTCCGAATTGTCGCAGCCGGCGCTCGTGTCGCCTGGCGAAAGCCAGCGCGGCGACGAAAATCTTTCGGGCGCCGTCGAACGATACCTGACGCGCTATTTTTCCGGTTTCGACGAAGGTTTGCCGCCGCCCGGCCTCTATCACCGCATCCTGCGCGAGGTCGAGGCGCCGCTGCTTTCCGCCGCGCTCGCCGCTACGCGTGGCAATCAGATCCGCGCCGCCGACCTCCTCGGGGTTAACCGCAACACATTGCGAAAGAAAATCCGCGACTTGGAAATCCAAGTCTATCGCTCCGGCGGCGCGTAAAGCGGGCGATTCCGGCGCGGTCAGCGCCAAGGAATTGTCGCAATCGGGCAACATTGTTGTATAAAAGCATCACTGGCGCGAATGGCCGGGCTCCATTCGTTGTTCGCCGCATTAGTCCCGTGCTCAAGGCGTCCATGACGACCGTCGATCAGGTCGCCCCGCTCGACCAGCCGATGCCGGCCGTGCCGCTCGATCCGGCGGCGGCGATGCCGACGCAAGTCGGCTCCCGGCTCGTCGGCGGCGTTGCGGTTGGGCTGGCGCTTCTGTGCGCAACCGCGACTTTCGTGGTGCTGGCGGGACTGACGCCGATCGCGCCCGTCCACGAAGTTGTTGTCGACCTGCTGTTGGCCGACCTCGCCGCCGGTCTTCTGCTCCTTGCCATCATCGGCCGCGAAGTATGGGCCGTGGTTCGCGCACGACGGCGCGGTTATGCCGGCTCGCGGCTGCATGTGCCGATCGTCGGCCTGTTTGCCGTGATCGCCGCGGTGCCGACCGTGCTGGTTGCCGTGGTCGCTTCGACCACGCTCGACCGAGGCCTCGATCGCTTCTTCTCGACGCGCACGCGCGCCATGATCGAACAATCGCTGATCGTGGCCGACGCCTATGTCAGCGAGCACGCGCAGGCCATCCGCGGCGAGATCATGGCGATGGCCTTCGACTTGGGCCGCGCCAAGCCGATGTTCGATTCCGACCGCGAGCGCTTCCAGAAATTCTTCACGGCACAGGCAACCGCACGCGGGCTTTCCGCCGCGGAAATCATTCATCTCGACGGCGCGGTGGTCGAGCGCGCCGACGTGAAGATGGACAAAGCGGTCGTGCTGCCGTCGGCCAAGCAATTAAGCCAGATCACCGAGACCGAGCCGCAAGTGGCGCTAATCCCCGAGGGCGATCACGTCGCCGCCGCGATCAAGCTGCATGGCTACGACGACATGTATCTATATGTGGCGCGACTTCTCGACCCGCGCGTGGTCGAGCAGCTGCGGCAAACGCAGGAAAGCGTCGGCGAATACGCCAATCTCGAAGCGCGCCGGCTCGGCATCCAGATCGCCTTTGCGCTGATGTTCGCCGTCATTGCGCTCATCGTGCTGCTGTCGTCAGCGTGGATCGGGCTTGATTTCGCCAACCGTCTGGTAGCGCCGATCCGCCGCCTGATCGGCGCCGCCAATGTCGTTTCCACCGGCAATCTGCAGGTGCGGGTGCCGATCCGACGTTCCGAGGGCGATCTCGCCCAGCTCGGCGAGACGTTCAACAAGATGACGCAGGAGTTGAGCACGCAGCACGACGACATCGTACGCGCGCGCGATGTCATCGACAGCCGTCGGCGATTTACCGAGGCGGTGTTGGCCGGCGCCAGCGCCGGCGTCATTGGCGTCAATGCCGACGGCCGCATCACCATTCTCAATCGCTCCGCCGAGCGACTTTTGGCCCGGTCCGAAGGCGAGGCGCTCGGACATCCGCTCGCCGAAGTGGCGCCAGAACTCGGCGAAATCTTCCAGGCGGCGCGCGGCGGCAGCCAGCGCCTAGTGCAGCGGCAGGTGACCGTGAACCGCAGTGGCCAGGAGCGGAACTTTTCCGTACGCGTTACCAGCGAACAGGCCGCCGAGTCCGAGCACGGCTACGTCATCACCATCGACGACGTGACTGAGCTCGTGCTGGCGCAGCGCACGTCGGCCTGGGCCGACATTGCGCGGCGCATCGCCCACGAGATCAAAAATCCGCTGACGCCCATTCAGCTCTCGGCGGAGCGGCTGCGCCGCAAATACGGCAAGGTGATCGTCGAGGATGCCGCCGTCTTCGAGCAATGCACCGATACCATCGTGCGTCAGGTCGAGGACATCAAGCGCATGGTAGACGAGTTCTCTCGCTTTGCGCGCATGCCGAAAGCGGTGATTGCCGCCGAGGATGTGTGCGACACCGTACGCCAGGTCGTCTTTCTCATGCGCGTTGCTCATCCGGATATCGATTTCGAGGTCGACTTGCCGGCCGAAACTATGCCCGCCCACTTCGACCGGCGGTTGATCTCGCAGGCGCTCACCAACATCGTCAAAAACGCCACCGAGGCGATCGGCGCCTTGCCACCGGCCGAGCTTGAGCGCGGCCGCATTGCGGTCAGCGCGCGGCGCGACGGCAGGGACGTGATTATCGATGTGATCGACAACGGCATCGGCCTGCCGAAAGAGAATCGCGCCCGCCTGCTCGAGCCGTATGTGACGACGCGCGAGAAGGGCACGGGACTAGGGCTCGCCATCGTCGGCCGCATTTTGGAAGAACATGGCGGCCGTATCGAACTGCGCGACGCGGCGGACAAGATCCCCAGCGCCCGCGGCGCCTGGATGCAACTGCGCTTTACCGCTGAACCGATCGAGACCCCCACCGCGTCCGCGGTGGCGTCCAGCGCGACGGTCTAAATCATGGCGACCGACATCCTCATCGTCGACGACGAAACGGACATCCGCGAACTTGTCGCTGGAATTCTACAGGACGAGGGTCACGGCACCCGCACCGCGGCCAATGCCGACGAAGCGATTGCTGCGGTGGTGGCGCGGCGGCCGAACCTGATCTTCCTCGATATTTGGCTGCAGGGGAGCCGCCTCGACGGCCTGCAATTGCTCGATGCGCTCAAGCAGGATCACCCGGAGCTGCCGATCGTGATGATTTCCGGCCACGGCAACATCGAGACCGCGGTGTCGGCAATCAAGCGCGGCGCCTACGATTTCATCGAGAAGCCATTCAAGGCCGACCGGCTGCTGCTGGTCGCCGAGCGGACGCTCGAACACTCGCGACTCAAGCGCGAAGTCAAAGAGCTCAAGCAACTCGGGCCGCAGGCCACCACCATCATCGGCCGTTCGGCCGCCGCCAACCAGCTGCGGCAAACGATAGAGAAAGTCGGACCGACGAATAGCCGCGTCCTCATTGTCGGTCCGTCCGGCAGCGGCAAGGAGCTTGCCGCCCGCACCATCCACTCGCTCTCAGCGCGCTCGGGCGGACCCTTTGTCGTGCTCAATGCCGCCGCCATCTTGCCGGAGAACATGGAAGTTGAGCTGTTCGGCGTCGAGGTCGGCAACGGCATGCAAAGCCGCAAAGTCGGCGCGCTGGAAGAGGCGCATGGCGGCTCGCTTTTCATCGACGAAATCGCCGACATGCCGCGCGAGACACAGAACAAGATTTTGCGCGTGCTGGTCGACCAGACCTTCCAACGGGTCGGCGGCAGCACCAAGGTCTCTGTCGACGTGCGCGTCATCTCCTCCACCAGCCGCAACATCGAAGCGGACATCGCCGCCGGAAAATTCCGCGAGGATCTTTATCACCGGCTTTCGGTCGTGCCTATCCGTGTGCCGCCGCTCGCCGAACGGCGTGAGGACGTGTCGGAGCTCGTCGAATATTTTATGGCGCAGATTTCGCAAATCACCGGGCTGCCCAAGCGCACCATCGGCGCCGACGCGCTCGCGGTGCTGCAGTCGCACAGCTGGCCGGGGAACGTGCGGCAGCTGCGTAACAACGTCGAGCGGCTGATGATCCTGGCCGGCGGCGATCCGGAAGCGGTGATCACCGCCTCGATGCTGCCGCAGGACGTCGGCTCCATGATCCCATCGATGCCCAACGGCAACGGCGGCGAGCACCTGATGAGTTTGGCGTTGCGCGAGGCGCGCGAAGTGTTCGAGCGCGAATACCTCTTGGCGCAGATCAGCCGCTTTGGCGGCAATATCTCGCGCACCGCCGAATATGTCGGCATGGAGCGTTCGGCGCTCCACCGCAAGCTCAAGGCGCTGGGCATAGATTAAGATGCAGCCGGCCGACGCCTGATGTCGCGCATCGCTTATGTCAACGGTCGCTATCTGCCATTCGCCGCCGCGATGATCCACGTCGAGGATCGCGGCTATCAGTTCGGCGACGGCGTCTACGAAGTGTGCGAGGTGAGGGGAGGGCGCCTGATCGACGCGCGCCGCCATTTGGAACGGTTGTGGCGCTCACTCGGCGAATTGCGCATCCGCGCGCCGATGTCGGCAAAGGCGCTTCGCTTCGTGCTCCGCGAAGTGGTGGCGCGCAACCGCATCGGCTACGGCGTGGTCTATTGTCAGGTCACCCGCGGCGTGGCGCGGCGCGACCACGCTTTTCCGTCGCCGGAACCCTCGCCCAGCCTGGTGGTGACCGCTCGCAGCCTCAATCGCACGCGAAACGAGGCGCTGGCTGCAAAAGGCATTGCCGTCATCAGCATCCCGGACGATCGCTGGGGTCGCGTCGACATCAAGACCATCGGGCTTTTGCCAAACGTCCTCGCCCGTCAGAAGGCGATTGACGCGGGCGCGCGCGATGCCTGGTTCGTCGATAAAGACGGAACGGTTATGGAAGCGGCTTCGGCGAATGTCTGGATTGTGACGCGAGCCGGCACGCTTGTGACGCGGCCGGCGGATCAAGGCATCCTGCGTGGCATCACCCGCACCGTTCTCCTCGATGTCATCAAGACGCACGGGCTGACCCTCGAAGAGCGCCCCTTCACGCTGACCGAAGCTTACGGCGCCCATGAAGCCTTCGTGACGTCCGCGAGCCAGGTGGTTATGCCGGTGGTACGCATCGACGGTCGTAGCATCGGCGACGGCAAGCCAGGCCCGATTACCACCGCATTGCGGCGTCATTTTCACGATCATGCGGAGCGGGAATGAGCGCGAAAGCGTGTATTTTCTTCTCCTCAAAGCGTTAAGAATGCCGTTTTTCTGCCAGGCGGTTGTGGTCCCGGGGCTTGCATCGCCCCTCGCCGTGGCCTCTAATACTTCGCTTGGCAAGAAAAGACCCGCGGCGCCGGGGCCCGCGGTACAAGAACGGAAACAACGGCCATGGCAGCCGACCGCGCGCAAAACCTACAAGACACCTTCCTTAATCACGTCCGCAAAGCCAAGATTCCGCTCACCATCTTTCTGGTGAACGGCGTCAAGCTGCAAGGCGTGGTGACCTGGTTCGATAATTTCTGCGTGTTATTGCGTCGGGACGGGCATTCGCAGCTGGTCTACAAGCACGCCATTTCGACCATCATGCCCGGCCATCCGGTGCAGCTCTTCGAGGGTGCCGAGGACGCCCCCGCGGGGGAAAAGGTCTGATTGGAGCCGCGCCGCCGCGACACGCGCGCTGACCGGCTGAGCGAGAACGGCTCGGCGACCGGACGCGCGCTTGTCATCGAACCGGTGCTACGGCGACCCGCAGCGCGCGCCTCCTCGACCCGCGCCCCCAGCGCACGGCTCGAAGAGGCCGTCGGGCTGGCGCAAGCTATCGATCTTGAGGTGGTGCAGTCCGGCATCGTGATGCTCAGCACGGTGCGGCCGGCGACCTATCTCGGCACCGGCAAGGTCGATGAGATCGCCGGCCTGGTCAAAACCCACGAGGCCGGCATCGTCGTCATGGACGGCGCACTCTCGCCGGTCCAACAACGCAATCTGGAAAAAGCCTGGGGCGCCAAGGTGCTCGATCGCACCGGCCTGATCCTCGAAATCTTCGGGCGGCGCGCGCGCACCCGTGAAGGCGCGCTGCAGGTCGAGCATGCGCATCTGA
>Ga0181534_10002525_pt1 | contig 11257 bp, 11 predicted proteins | sample PEATcosm2014_Bin_37_FD_119758 | JGI IMG/M metagenome (GOLD analysis project Ga0181534, IMG submission 119758) | Peatland microbial communities from MTU Mesocosm Facility, Houghton, MI, USA - PEATcosm2014_Bin17_10_metaG | ecosystem: Environmental > Terrestrial > Soil > Wetlands > Peat | place...
CCACGCCCACGAGGCCGCCGACCCCGAGGCCGACGACTTCGTGTCGGGCGGCATCGAGGTGCGCCATCTGGTCCGTCCCGTGACACGGGCCGGTTGCTACGCCCCGGGGGGACGGGCCCGCTACCCCTCGACGGTGCTCATGTGCGCGGTTCCGGCCCAGGTGGCCGGCGTCGAGGAGATCGTGCTGTGCGTCCCGCCCGGGCCGGACGGTCGGATCGACGACGCCTCGCTGGCTGCTGCTGCGGTAGCCGGCATCCACGAGGTCTACCGGGTGGGCGGGGCGCAGGCCATCGCCGCCATGGCGTACGGCACGGAGTCCATCGAGCCGGTGGACGTCATCGTCGGCCCGGGAAACCGCTACGTGGCCGAGGCCAAGCGCCAGGTCTCGGGGGTCGTCGGGGTGGCCTCGGCCTTCGCCGGCCCCTCCGAGGTGGTGGTGGTGGCCGGGCCGGGCACGCCCACCGAGCTGGCCGCCATCGACCTGGTGGTGCAGGCCGAGCACGGCCCCGACGGCCTGGCCTGGCTGGTCACCTGGTCCGAGGCTGTGGCCGAGGCGGTCACCGCCCAGGTGGACCGCATCGTCCGCGACTCGCCCCGGCGGGCCGACCTCGAGGCCACCCTGGACGCCGGCGGGTACGCCGTGCTGGTCGACGGCCCCAAGCAGGCCATGGCCGTGGCCAACATCGTGGCCCCGGAGCACCTCGAGATCCTGACCCTGGACGCCAAGTCACTCCTCGGCCAGGTGACCTCGGCCGGGGCGGTGTTCCTCGGGCCGTCGTCACCGGCCAGCGTGGGCGACTACCTGGCCGGTCCCAATCACGTGCTCCCGACCAACCGGACGGCCCGGTTCGCCAGCGCCCTCCGGGTGGACGACTTCCGTCGTCACATCCACGCCGTCACCATCAGCGAGAAGGCCCTGGAGGTCCTCGGTCCCCACGTCGTGACCTTGGCCGAGACCGAGGGGCTCCCCGCGCACGCCGAGTCGGTGCGCCTGCGATGGCCGCGGTAGCGGCCCCGGGGTCCGGACAGCCGGGGTCCCGGGAGACCGGGCCAGGAGTCACGGGCACCGGCCTTCCCACGGTCCGCCCGGATCTGGTCGAGTTGACCGGCTACCACTCGGCCCAGGTCGACGTGGAGGTCCGCCTCAACACCAACGAGTCGCCCTTGCCGCCCCCGAAGGGATGGCTCGAGGACTTCCGGGCCGGTCTCGGAACCATCGACTTCAACCGCTATCCCGACCGGGATGCCTCGGGCCTCCGTCGCGCCGTGGCCGAGAGCCACGGCGTCAGCGCCGAGCACGTCTTCTGCGCCAACGGGTCCAACGAGGTCCTCCAGTCGCTGCTGCTGGCCTACGGGGGGCCGGACCGCACGGTGGCCCTGTTCGAGCCCACGTACACCCTGCACCGGCACATCGCCCGCACCACCGGGACGCGGGTGGCCGCCGGACGGAGGACCGACGACTTCGCCCTCGACCTCGACGAGGTCCGGCGGGTGGTCGGGGCCGCGCAACCGGTCATCACCTTCCTGTGCTCGCCCAACAACCCCTCCGGCAGGGCCGATCCCCTCGATCAGATCCGCTCGGTCCTGGCCCTCGTCCCTGGGCTGCTGGTGGTGGACGAGGCCTACGGCCAGTTCGCGCCGTCCTCGGCCCTGGACCTGATCGGCGAGGCCGGCCCGGACGCTGAGCGGGTGGCCGTGGTGCGGACCTTCTCCAAGACCTGGTCCATGGCCGGGATGCGCCTCGGCTATCTGGTCGCCGCGCCCGAGGTGGTCCGGGCCTGTGAGCTCGTGGCCCTGCCCTACCATCTCGACGCGGCCAAGCAGCTGGCCGGGCGGTTGGCCCTGGACCACGTCCCTGAGATGGAGGCCCGGGTGGCTCTCATCAAGGAGGAGCGGGGCCGGATCGCCGCCGCCCTCGCCGACCTCCCGGTGGAGACCTGGCCGTCCGACGCCAACTTCATCCTGTTCCGCCCCCTCACCGTGCCGGCCGCCGAGGTGTGGGCCCACCTCCTCGACGCTTCGGTGCTCGTGCGAGACTGTTCGGAGTGGCCAGGGCTCACCGGATGCCTGCGGGTGACCGTGGGCCTCCCGGAGGAGAACGACCGGTTCCTGGCCGGACTGGACGAGAGCCTGCGATGACCACCACGATCCCCACGCCTTCCGCACCGAGGACCGGCAGCGCGTTCCGGTCCACCAAGGAGACCTCCATCGAGGTCGTCCTGGACGTCGACGGCTCCGGTGCCACCGACGTGGAGACCGGCCTGCCGTTCTTCGACCACATGGTCAGCCAGCTCGGCCGCCACGGGGGCTTCGACCTCACCGTGCACGCCCGCGGGGACCTCGAGGTGGACGCCCACCACACCGTGGAGGACGTCGGGATCACCCTCGGCGAGGTTCTGGCCGAGGCGTTGGGGGACAAGGCCGGGGTCAGGAGGTTCGGCTCGGTGGCTGTGCCTCTGGACGAGGCACTCGTGGAGGTGGCACTGGACCTCTCGGGCCGTCCCTTCTTGGTATACGACGTGGACTTCCCCGGCGAGACCAACCCGCTGGGTACCCCTCCCTTCGACCCACAGCTGGCCGAGGAGTTCTGGCGGGCCTTCGCCACGGCGGCCGGGATCACCCTGCACCTCCGGCTGCGCACGGGCAAGAACACCCACCACATCATCGAGGCCTCGTTCAAGGGGGTGGCCCGGGCCCTGCGGGACGCCGTCCGCCTCGAAGGCAGCGGCATCCCCTCCACCAAGGGCACACTGTGACCGGAGGACGGGCTGTGACCCAGGGGCGGGCTGTGACCCAGGGGCGGGCTGTGACCCAGGGACTGGCTGTGACCGCTCCCGCACCCTCGTGATCGCCGTCCTCGACTACGGCATCGGGAACCTGCGGTCGGCCGAGAAGGCCCTCCAGCACCTGGGGGCCGATGCCCGACTGGTCGATGACCCCGACCTGGCCGCCGAGGCCGACGGGGTCGTGCTGCCCGGGGTCGGGGCCTTCGGGCGCTGCGCCGAGGCCCTCCGGTCGAGCGGGCTGGACCGTGCCGCCGCCTCTGCCGTCGAGCGGGGCGTGCCGTTCCTCGGGATCTGCGTCGGGTTCCAGCTCCTCTTCGAGGGGTCCGACGAGGACCCGTCCCAGCCCGGCCTGGGCATCCTGGCCGGCGTGGTCCGGCGGCTGCCCCCCGGGGTGAAACATCCCCAGATGCAGTGGAACCGCCTGGACCTGGTCAGTTCCCCGGACCCACGTACAGGGCCAGCTTCTGGGGTATCCGGGGCGCCCGGGGCCTCCGGGCCCGCCCGAACCTCCGGACTGCTGGCGGGACTGCCCGATCCGGCGTGGGTCTACTTCGTGCACTCCTTCGCCCCCGAGCTCAGCGCCGACACCTCGTCCACCTGCGAGTACGGGGGACCGGTGACGGCCTCTGCCGAGCGGGGAGCCGTGTGGGGCACCCAGTTCCACCCCGAGAAGTCCGGGGCCGTCGGGCTCGGCATCCTGGCCAACTTCGTGGGCGCCGTAGACAAGGTCGTGGGCGCCGTCCACGCCGAACGGTGATGGAGCTGTATCCGGCCATCGACATACGCGACGGCGGTGCGGTGCGACTCACCCAGGGCGACTTCGACCGCCAGAGCGAGTACGGAGACCCCCTGGACCTGGCCCGCCGCTTCGTGGCCGGCGGGGCACCCTGGCTCCACGTGGTGGATCTCGACGCGGCCCGGCTGGGGCGGGCGGCCAACCGGTCCACGGTGCTGGCCATCGCCGGGGCCGTCGACGTCCCGGTGCAGACCGGCGGGGGAGTCCGGTCGAAGGCCGATGTGGCCGAGCTGCTCGAGGGTGGGGTGGCCCGGGTGGTACTGGGCACCGTGGCCCTCGACCGGCCCGACCTGGTCGCCACACTGGCCGCGGCGTACCCGGGGCGGGTGGCCGTGGGTGTGGACTACCGGCGGCAGCCGGACGGTCGCACCGAGGTCGCCGTGCGCGGCTGGGAGCAGGGGAGCGGCCGCACCGTGGCCGAGCTCCTCGACGAGCTCGACGGAGCCGGCCTGGCCGCCGTCATCGTGACGGCCATCGACCGCGACGGGACACTGGAGGGACCGGATCTGGAGGGCCTGGGCGACGTCCTGGCCGCCACCTCCATTCCCGTCATCGCTTCGGGGGGTGTGGGCGCGGTCGGCGACATCGCCGCCCTGGCCCAGCTGGAGGTGGAGGGCGGCCGGTCCGGACCACGGCGTCGCCTGGCCGGTGCCATCACCGGCAAGGCGCTGGTGGACGGTCGGATGACCGTGGCCGAGGGGGTGGCCGCGTGCACGCCGTCCGGGTGATCCCGTGCCTCGACGTCGACGCCGGCCGGGTGGTGAAGGGAGTGCAGTTCACCGACCTCTTCGATGCCGGCGACCCGGTGGAGCTGGCCAGCCGCTACGACGCCCAGGGCGCCGACGAGCTGGTCTTCCTCGACATCACCGCCTCCTCCGACCACCGGCGCACCATGGTGGACGTGGTCTCCCGGACCGCCGAGATGGTGTTCATCCCCTTCACGGTGGGCGGGGGTGTCCGCTCGGTGGAGGACGCCCGCCTGCTGCTGCGGGCCGGGGCCGACAAGGTCGGTGTGAACACCGCCGCCGTCGACCGTCCCGATCTCATCGCCGAGCTGGCCGACGAGTTCGGCAGCCAGTGCGTGGTGGTCGCCGTGGACGCCCGGCGCCACCGCCATGGGGACGCCCGGCGCCACCGCCATGGGGACGCCCGGCGCCAACGGGACGGATCCGGCGCGGACGGCCCGCTCGGATGGGAGGTCTTCACCCACGGCGGCCGGACCCCGACCGGCCTCGACGCCCTCGAGTGGGCCGAGCGCTGTGCGGTCATCGGGGCCGGTGAGATCCTCCTCACCTCGATGGACAGGGACGGGACGCGTGACGGATTCGACCTCGAACTCACCCGTGAGGTGAGCCGGCGCTGCCCGGTCCCGGTGATCGCCTCCGGGGGCGTGGGGACCCTCGACCACCTCGTCGAGGGGGCCGTGGCCGGGGAGGCCGATGCCGTGTTGGCCGCGTCCATCTTCCACCTGGGCGAGTTCACCATCGGCCAGGCCAAGGACCATCTGCTGGCCGCCGGCGTCGACGTGCGTCCGGCCTGAAGGCCACCCCGCGTCCAGCGCGTAGCCGACGCCAGACCTCATCCCCGGTCCCTCCGGGATCGGCTGCGACCAGCCCTGCGGTAGCCTTCTCCTGTGGCCACCACAACCCCCGATGCCCCGACGACCAGCCAGAATGGAGGCGCCAGCCCAGCCAAGCTGGCCATCTCCGTGCTGGCCGACCGGGTGCTGGTCCAGGTGGGCCAGGCTGACGGCGAGCGCCGATCGAGGGCCGGCATCCTCATCCCGGCCACCGCCCAGGTCTCGCGCCGGCTGGCCTGGGCCGAGACCGTGGCCGTCGGGCCCCATGTCCGCTCGGTCAAGGTCGGCGACAACGTGCTGTTCAATCCCGAGGACCGCTTCGAGGTCGAGGTGCAGGGCGAGGAGTACGTCATCCTCCGCGAGCGGGACATCCATGCCGTGGCCGCCACCCGCGTCGACGGTGGCACCGGCCTCTACCTCTGACCAACGATCGGGTGTGGGGGATCGGGATCCGGGATCGGGGGGCCAGCCCCGGGGGGCCCGGTTCCTCCGGCACCCCGGGAGAGCCGGGCACCCACCACTCCGACCACTCCGACACCTCCGACCACTCCGACACCGAACCACGACACCGCCGACATCAACGCACCAGGGAGCACCGCTCGTGACCACCGAGACCACCGAGACCACCCAGACCACCCAGACCATCGAGACCATCGAGACCACCGACAGCTTCGAGGCCACCCCCGTCGCCTTCACCGAGGAGGAGCTGGGCCAGATCGCCTTCAACGGTGACGGGCTGGTCGGGGCCATCGTCCAGGACGCCTCGGACCACGCCGTCCTCATGTTCGCCTGGATGAACCCCGAGTCCCTCCGCCGGACCCTCGAGACCGGACGCACCTGGTTCTGGAGCCGGAGCCGCCAGGAGTTCTGGTGCAAGGGCGAGACGTCCGGTGACCGGCAGTACGTCCGGAGCGTGCACTACGACTGCGACGGCGACGCCTTGCTCATCGTGGTGGACCAGGCCGGCGGCGGCGCCTGTCACACCGGCCACCGGAGCTGCTTCTACCGCGCCTTCGGCCACCAGGACCAGGACCAGGACCCGGATCAATGACACCACCGGTGGGCGACGCCCCGCAGGGACCCGGGGCCGACGGGTTCCGGATGTTGGCGGGCCGGCACCGCATCGTCCCGGTGTGGAAGGAGTTGGTGGCCGACACCATCACCCCGGTGGCGGCCTTCCTGCAGATCGTGGAGTCCGGCGACCGCATCGGCTTCCTGTTGGAGTCGGTCGAGGGCGGTGAGCGGTGGGGGCGCTACTCCTTCGTGGGCCGCAACCCCCTGGCCACCATCACCGCCCGGGGCACGGCGGTCACCACCGACGGGGAGCTCGACCTCGACGCCGCCACCGGGCAGCAGGTCAGCGGGAACGGCGGGGTGCTGGCCGCCCTCGAGGCCATCCTGGCCACCTTCGACTCGCCCGACCTGCCCGACCTGCCGCCGCTCCATGCCGGCCTGGTCGGCTACCTGGGCTACGACGTGGTGCGGGAGGTCGAGCACCTGCCGAACACGCCGCCGGACGACCTCGGGCATCCCGACGCCGTCCTGGCCGTGATCGGCCAGCTGGCCGCCTTCGACCACTGGCGCCAGCGGGTGGTGCTCATCGACAACGTGGTCATCGACCCGAACTGGTCGTCGGACCAGCTGGACCGGGCCCACCTCGACGCCCTGGACCGGCTCGACGCGCTGGCCGAGGAGTGCTTCGCGCCCTTGGACCAGCCGGCCCGACTGCGGCCCGAGCGGGCCGGGGGACCCCCCGACGTCACCCGCACCATGTCCGACTCCCTCTACGAGGGCGCCGTGCGGGCGGCCAAGGACCATGTGACGGCGGGCGACGTCTTCCAGGTGGTGCTGTCCCAGCGGTTCGACCTCGACTCCCTCGGCGTCGAGCCCTTCGACGTCTACCGGGTCCTCCGCCTGGTCAACCCCAGTCCCTATCTGTACTTCCTCCGCTTCCCCGAGGTGACCGTGGTGGGAGCCTCCCCCGAGCCCATGGTGCGCCTGCGCGACGGGACGGTGGTGTCCCGGCCCATCGCCGGATCACGACCCCGGGGTACCACTCCCGAGGAGGACCGTCGTCTCGAGGGCGAACTGGTCGAGGACCCCAAGGAGGTGGCCGAGCACGTGATGCTGGTGGACCTGGCCCGCAACGACGTCGGCCGGGTGGTGCGGTTCGGCACCGAGGTGGTGGAGGAGATGATGGTCGTCGAGCGGTACAGCCACATCATGCACATGACCTCCCAGGTCTCCGGTCGCCTGGCTCCCGGGAAGGGTCCGGTCGACGTGCTGCGGGCCACCCTCCCGGCCGGCACCCTTTCCGGTGCCCCCAAGGTGCGGGCCATGGAGATCATCGACGACCTGGAGCCCACCAAGCGCGGGGTCTACGGCGGCGTGGTCGGCTACCTCGACTTCTCGGGGAATCTCGACACCGCCATCGCCATCCGCACCATGACGGTCAGCCCCGACGGTCGCGCCTCGGTCCAGGCCGGCGCCGGCATCGTGGCCGACAGCGATCCCGCGTCGGAGAACGCCGAGTGCTCGCACAAGGCCGCCGCCATGCTGTCGGCTGTGGCCATGGCCCGTGCCGCCATGGCGTCGGCGGACCGGTCATGAGTGCCCTGGCCCCCGACCGCGGTCCGGACGGCCCCGCCGACCGCGACAACGACAGCGACAGTGACAACGACCGGGCCGCCGGCTGGGCCGCCGGCTACGACACCGACTGGGCCGCCGGTTACGACGCCCGCCGGACTTCCGCCGCCGTGGCCCTCATCCCCCGTGACGTGGTCCGGGTAGCCGGTCCTGACGCCGAGACGTACCTGCAGGGCCAGTGCAGCCAGGATGTGGCGGCCCTGGCGGTCGGAGGGTCGCTCGAGTCCCTCCTGCTCAGCCCGCAGGGGAAGGTAGAGATCTACCTGCGCATCACACGGGAGACGGGCGACCAGTTCGTGCTGGACACCGACGGAGGCTTCGGGCCGGCCATGGTGACCCGGCTGGAGCGGTTCCGCCTGCGCACCAAGGTCGAGTTCGAGCCCCTCGACTGGGCGTGCGCCGCCGTCCGCGGCCCCGAGGCCGCCGACAGCGTGGTCGGACGCCCGGAGCTGGTCCTGCCCGTCTCGTGGGTGGGCCTCGAGGGGGTCGACCTCCTCGGACCGCTGCCCCCCGAAGGGGTCGGCGGATGGGTGGCCGGCACAGTGGTCCTGTGCCCCCCGGAGGCCTGGGAGGCCGCCCGCATCGAGGCCGGCATGCCCGTCAACGGGCGGGAGCTGCACGAAGGCACCATTGCCGCCGAAGTGGGACTGGTGGACCGGACGGTGTCGTTCACCAAGGGCTGCTTCACCGGCCAGGAACTGGTGGCCCGGCTCGATGCCCGCGGGTCCAAGGTGGCCCGTCACCTGTGCGGTGTGGTCATCGCCGACCTCGCCGACACGGCCGACACCGCCGACACGGCCGACGCGGCCGACGCGGCCGATACGGCTGACACCGCCGACCCGGCCGATACGGCCAGTCAGCTGCAGGCCCCCGAAGCCGTGGAGTCGCTGGTCGGATCAGCCGTGTTCACCGCTGACGGCGAGCACGAGGTCGGACACCTGTCCTCGGCGGCCTGGTCTCCCCGAGTGGGTGGCGTGGTGGCCCTGGCCACGCTCCATCGGCGGGTCGAGCCTCCCGAGGACGTGCTGGTGGCCTGGGACCGCCCCGGCCGGGACAGCCGACGTCTTCCCGCTGAAGCCCTCCCCCTCCCTCTGGTCGGTTCCTGACGGCCCCACGTCGGCCCCGGCCACGTGGCGGCGAGTGATGTGCTCTCGTCCGGGCCGCACCAGGTAAGTTCCCCCATCGGTGAAAGGAGGCGGCCATGCCCACACTGGCGAATCGACCGAACACCGCGCTCCTCGTGGTGGATGTCCAGAACGCTGTCGTTGCCGGAGCTCACAAACGTGACACGGTCGTGGCCAACGTCGACAGCCTGGTGGTGCGGGCGCGGGAGGAGGGGGTGCCGGTTGTCTGGGTCCAGCACTCCGACGAGATTCTGGCGCAGGGGAGCGGGGACTGGCAGATCGTCCCCGAACTGGTTCCCGGGGAATCGGAGCCGGTCGTGGAGAAGCACTACGGCGACTCCTTCGAGGAGACCGGCCTCGAAACCATTCTGTCGGATCTCGGCGTGGGACGGCTCGTCATCGTCGGGGCGCAGACCGACGCCTGCATCCGCTCGACGCTGCACGGCGCGCTCGTCCGGGGCTACGACACCACTCTCGTCAGCGATGCCCACACCACCGAGGACCAGACGGAATGGGGGGCACCACCGCCTGAGCAGGTGATCGCCCACACCAACCTGTACTGGACGTACCAGAGGGCACCGGGTCGGAGTGCCGGGACGGTCGAGACCGCGGAGGTCGACTTCGGCAGCACCGCCTGATACCGCCGGCTCCTCGGGTCTTGCCTGACTCTGACCCTGACCCTGACCCTGACCCTGAGCCCCCGGCCCGGGGTCCCTGATCGACATCGTCGGCTACTGCCCGGCCGAGGTCATCGTGGCCATGACGCTGGTCGCCCTGGTCGTGGGGTGGGTCGCCACCAGGGGAGGCGGCCCCGGCCAGGGCGGGAGGACGAGACGGCGCCGTGACCCCGGCCCAGCGCCGGGCCTACCAGAACGACGACTCGGCGGTCAGCCCCAACGCCGGGAACCCGCCGCACATCATGGGTTGGCAGTTGCCCCACCCCTCGGCCCCGGTGTCGAGGTCGCGGACGTGGACGAAGGTGTCCCGGATCTGGTGCAGCTCCCGGACCAGGTCGGCGTCCCGGCAGTCGGCCAGGCGCTCGCCGTCCACGTGGAGGTCGCCGCGCCACTCGCCGTGGTGATGGCCCCGCCAGCCGAAATACAGGCCTGCCCCAAGATGAAACCCCGTGTCCCCCGGCACCTCCACCTCGAACCGGCGCACGTCCCCGTCCTCCATGGTCACCTCGATCCGGCCGCCCAGCAGCCGGCGGTTCACCGGGTCGTAGGAGAGGTCGGGCCGGATGTCGGCCATCCGGGCCACCGTGCCGTCCACCTGCTCGACGCTGCCCATCACGGTGCGGTGGTGGCGACCGAAGCCGGCCATGTCCACCAGGTGCATGAACAGCCCCCAGGGGGTGCCGTCGGGGTCGGCCATGAGGACGGGGCACCAGATCATCTGGAAGTCCATTGCCGCCACCGGGTTGAACGGGTCCACGTCGGTCGGCGGCGTCCCCACGTCGTAGCGGACCCCCCACGAGTGGTCCCGGGTGGACACCCACTCGTCGGGGTCGATCTCGTGGCGCTCCCCGTCCACCTCCACCCAGCCCGATGCCGTGCCGATCTGGTGGTACCGGACCAGATCGGCGCTGACCCGGTAGCCCAGGGGCACGCGCTGGTGCGTGCGCTCCTCGGCCGCCGGCGGCAGGACCGCCTCGTAGACCCAGTCGAAGGCCAGCGGTTGGCAGTCGTTGGGCTCGAGGGAGAAGCGGACCCTCTTCATGGGCTCCAGCACCTCGTAGCGGATGGGCCCCACCGCCGAGGCCTCCGGATCGGGGAACAGCCGCCGGCTGCCCCGCACCGTGATCTGCTCGGCTCCCCGGGACAGGCCGGCGTAGCCGTCGAGCACGTTGCGGTTGGTGTACTTGCCCATCCCGAACCCCAGCTGCAGGCTCCCGTCCCGCCGGGCCGCCATGGCGCACACCTTCTCGGTCCACGAGGGGTCGCTGACCCCGACGGTGGCGAAGGTGTCGGCGATCTGGTGGTCGAAGCGCTCGTCCGCCGCGCCCAGCGGTCCCAGGGGATTGGCCATGTCCTGCCTCCTCCGGCTCCTCGGGCACCGTGGTGCCGCCGGAGCCCGACGTCGTGATCAGACGCCGAGGCTACCCTTGGCGGCCTGCTCGAAGAGGCGGAAGGGGAGCAGGCGCTTGGCTGTGATCCCGATCCGCTCGTCCAGCTTCCCCACCGACACCCGACGGGGCGGGCGGCGGGACGCAAGGAGCTCCACCACGACATCGGCCACCTTCCCCGGGTCGATCCCGTTGGCCTCGTCCTCGGCCATGGTGCCCACCGCCTTGGCCACCGCGGCGGCATAGGGCGACCGTCCACCG
>Ga0181534_10002526_pt1 | contig 11257 bp, 13 predicted proteins | sample PEATcosm2014_Bin_37_FD_119758 | JGI IMG/M metagenome (GOLD analysis project Ga0181534, IMG submission 119758) | Peatland microbial communities from MTU Mesocosm Facility, Houghton, MI, USA - PEATcosm2014_Bin17_10_metaG | ecosystem: Environmental > Terrestrial > Soil > Wetlands > Peat | place...
AGGGACAGGGCGCGGTCCATATCCAGGCGGCCTTCCGGCAGTTCGATGACGGCGCCGGGCTTGGCGGCGATCAGGGCCTCCTGGAACTTTTTCTGAAAATCGGGGCCGGCGGCGAGGCCGGAATCCCTCCTCGCGCAGGAGACGCACAGGGTCAGGCTCAGCGCGGCGAACAGGGCGGCAGCGGTCTTGGTCATACGAACTCCTGGGCCATGATATGGCGGGGACTAAGAAAGGATACCGCCGCGGGTTTGGTGGATGCAAGCGGGTAGTGTCTGCAGGCTGGGGATCCCCGCCCGGCCCGAAGTACGGCGCGCCCTGCCCGTCCAGGGTGGCCGCCATCGGCCACTGCGTCTTGGGTCAGGTATATAGCCTCCACTACTTTGGCGGGACCGCTGCCGCAACGGCGCTAAGGACATTCTGAAGATCCGAGTCCACGTCGTGTTCCCAGAAACGGAGTACTCCCCAGCCTGCGGCTCGCAGCAGATCGTTAACGCGGCGGTCGCGCTCAACGTTTCCTCCGATCTTTTTCCGCCAGAAATCGCGATTGTTCTTTGGCATCACCCCATGCCGCGGGCAGCCGTGTCTACCGACGACGCTGGCCCCAAGGCGATATCGCAGTCCGAGAGCCCACAGGGCTCTTCGGAGGCGGAGCTCCGGCTTGGTGTCCCTGCTCTTGATCCTGGACATGCACCAACTCCGCTGTTCAGGAGTCAGGACATCGCTCGGTTTCTTCGGTTTCTTAGCTCTGCGCCTCATCGCTATCCGGCATGGAGAGAGTCACCTCCGGCGAAAACTTCAATGCGCTGGGCGACACCGATACGCTGTCGACGACTATTCCGTCTGGGAGCGTGGCAAGCGCGACTAGAATCTCTCGCCCCAGATTTCGGAGGTCCGAAGTCACCCTCAGCCGCGCCTCTGTTAGCGAAGCGCCGTAAACGCGATAGATGTCGTACCGCTCCGTGCCGTTTGCCATCTGCAGAAGCTCGTTCAGTGAAATGTGGACTGGCCTGTCGAACTCGCCGTTCGTTGTCTTGGCGTCGATTAGTATGACTTCGCCTCCCGGGAGACGAACGCGGAAGTCGAAAGGCGCCACGGCATTATTCTGCGAAGTCCACTCGACCTCAGCGATCTCGCCACGGCCGTGAAGTTGGATCAGGTGCGAGTTTACAAGCTCCTCACCAACTCTTCCCACCTCGCCCGCATTTCTGCGGGCGCGCTCCAGATCTTCCTTGCTGACCTGCCTCAGGGACGCCCTTCTGTAGAGCCGCTTGAGCCCCTGGCCGCCGCCGAGCGCCGCATCCTCCAAGTCCGCATCCATGGTCATCTCGAGAGCAGGGTGGCCCTCGGCCAGATCGGATTCGATGGTGACCTTCCAGGTCTGCCAACGGGAGAGCCGCCATGCTGCGTCTTCCCATGAACGTGCTCAGCGCCGAGTGGAGGCCGGCGTCTGCTTCTACTCGCGCCACTACGAGAACGGCCCTAAACGGCGGCGGGTACTGCGGCGACGACCACATCCGTCAGCGCGAGGCCGCACCCTTGTGGCTGTGGCCCACCTCACGAGCCAAGTGGTACGCTTTCATGTGGAGCGAGGGTGAGGCACACAACTCGAGTACCGTGGTCGCATGATCAACTGGTGATCGCGTGCGGCTTGTACTTCACCCTGCCGTTCGGTCAAATGCATGCACGGAACCCCCAGATCGTCGAAGTGGCCCGGCTATTGGGGAGAACCCCTTCTAGCCTCGCCATGAAGCTGGTCAACTTTGCCTCTCTAGATCCGGAACAGCGGGCCCGCGGCATAGCCGGGTTGGCGAGCCATAGCCGCGCCGACGAGCAGGTCTGGAGTGAGTTCGACGCCGATTGGGACAGGATGGCGTTGCTCAGCGAGTCTAATCTGCACGGCCTTCACACCGCTCGCCATTCGCGCGCCGCTAAGTCGGATGCGACAGATTTGGGCGACCGCCCAACGGAGGCCGAAAGCGTCGTTAAGGTCAGAACAATGCAGGGCCTCTTCAGAAAACTGGTCCTTGGCGCATACAACTCGAGGTGCTGCGTAACCGGGAACCCAGTCAAAGAGCTGCTGGTGGCCAGCCACATACTGCCTTGGGGCGATTTCCCAAAGGAGAGGCTGAATCCCAGAAATGGGCTGTGTTTGGCCGCCCATTTCGACAAAGCCTTTGATTGCGGCCTAATCGCCTTCGACGAACGGCTCAGGCTTATGTTGAGCCCTGCCCTGAGGCGGCACATAACAAGCGATGCGATTAGGTCAGAGTTCGCGCAACGTGATGGTCATCCACTTATCGGCCCCGACCGCTTCCTGCCCGACTCCAGCTTCATCGCTTACCATCGGTCCAACATCTTCAGGGGCGACTGATCTAACTACGATGCACGATTCCGCGACCCACGAACGAAGGAGCGAGTAGACCCAAATGGCACCAGACCGCCCGAGTTTTATAGGGTGCGCTGTCAAGTCGCTGAAACCGGACCTTGACAACGACGCGAATGGTGAAGATAGGCAGATCCCGCCGGGCACGGCAGGGGTTATTATGCGCATCAACCACGTCGATTCCAAAGGGACGCGGCATTATGACGTTGCATGGGAAAACGGAGCTTGGACAGTCTACTCAGATTCGCAGGTGCTGACGGATCTGAAACTGATTGAGTGCCCGCGCCATCTGAACGAGCTTCGTCTCAACGACCTTGGCGCGGTGGACTAGCAGCTTCTCGGAGTTTTGCCCGTCCGACCCGGGCGAAAGCTTGGCGCGGCGGTCCGCGGACGCTGAAGTCTACCTGTTCATGTTTCGGGCCCCGGCACCCCCACTCATCCAGTAGCCGGTTCGGTTCGTACTCGAACATGTTCCGTGGGGCCGAGAGGCGAAGGAGAGTTCCCGCATCCAACTCACCGTGAAGGTTCAGAACATCAGAGCGGGCAGAGTTGGGGTCAATCTCGACTGCCGCTACGGGCCCGACCAGGAAATCCGGATCGACGAAACGGGTACCAAACAACCGGCTTGGGCCCGACGCCGACGCGTGGGGCCCCGCGCGGCCAGACCGGAGCCCGCTTGAAGAGCTTAGCCCGCAGCGAGTCGATCAAGCTGAAGAAACTCTATCTATCCGCCGGCAAGGGCGCGGCGCACCATGTCCGGCTCCTTCGCGATCACAGTAAGGTACGCGCGTGCGGCGGAGTCCGGCTCACGACCGCCCTGTTCCCATTCCTGCAAGGCGCGTTTGCCGATGCCATAGGCGCGAGAGAATTCCGCCTGCGACATCTTCACGCCCTTGCGAATGGCCTTTACGTCGACCGGCTTCGGCCAAACCTGCTCCAGCTCGATTTTGCCGCGCCGATGCGCCAGAACCAGAGTCATTCCTTCGATCAGGTCCGCGCCGAAGGCCGTCGTCTTAGCGGGCGTCTTCTTTGCCATGCTACTGCGCTCCTTTTAAATGAGCCGCGATTTGCCGCAACTCTTTCCGCTCGTAAGCGGTCAGATCCGTTTTGACGTTCTTGGCATAGCACCGGAGCAGATAAATTCGTGCTGCTACCACGACGTACACGTAGATGATCCGTGCGCCGCCGCGCTTCCCCTTGCCCTTCGCCGCCCATCGCAACTTCCGCGCTCCGCCGGAACTGGGTATAATTTGTCCGGCGGTGGGACGTTCGGCCAGATAAGCGGCCACTGCCTCAATGCCTTCCGCTCCGATCAGCTCCGCGGCCTCGGCCTTAAACTTCGGCAATTGCAGAACCGCGACTTCGGACTCAAAGTCCACCACCTCCAACTATACCGCAATGCGGCATGCTGCGCAAAAACCGCCCACTTTTTATTTCGCCTTACTTTCGCCTTGCCGCGCAAGCTGGTATAATCTCCTTTCGCCACCTTTCAAGGAGTTCTCTCATGGATGAAAAAGAACGCTCCCGCGCACTAGAAGCCACTCTGGGGCAGATCGAAAAGCAGTTCGGCAAAGGGTCCATCCTGCGCCTGGGATCCAAGGACGCCATCGTGCCGGTGGCCGTGATTTCCACGGGATCGATCTCGCTCGACGCGGCGCTGGGCGTAGGCGGCTTCCCGCGCGGCCGGGTCACCGAAATCTACGGCCCGGAGTCGTCGGGCAAGACCACCATCGCGCTGCAGGTGGTCGCCGAAGCGCAGAAGAAGGGCGGGATGGCGGCCTTCATCGATGTGGAGCACGCGCTCGATCCGGCGTACGCGCGCAAGCTGGGCGTGGACGTGGACAACCTGCTGGTCTCGCAGCCCGATTATGGCGAGCAGGCGCTCGAAATCACCGCCGCGCTGATCGCGTCCGGTTCGATCGATGTCCTGGTGGTGGACTCGGTGGCCGCGCTGGTGCCCAAGGCGGAGCTGGATGGCGAGATGGGCGACAGCCACATGGGCCTGCAAGCGCGGCTGATGTCGCAGGCGCTGCGCAAGCTCACCGGCGTGGTTTCGAAGTCCAAGACCTGCCTGATCTTCATCAACCAGATTCGCGAGAAGATCGGGGTGATGTTCGGCAATCCGGAGACCACCACCGGCGGGCGGGCCTTGAAGTTCTATGCGTCGATCCGCGTGGATATCCGGCGCATCGCGGCGATTAAGGATGGCGACGCGGTGGTGGGAAACCGCACCAAGGTGAAGGTGGTGAAGAACAAGGTGGCATCGCCGTTCCGCGAGGCCGAATTCGACATCATCTACGGCGAGGGAATTTCGAAAGAAGGCGATCTGCTGGACCTGGGGGTGGCGCAGAACCTGATCGAGAAGAGCGGATCGTGGTTCAGTTATAAGGGCGACCGCATCGGACAGGGCCGCGAAAACGCGCGCCAGTTCCTGAAGGACAATGCGGATATCCGGATGGGTATCGACACGGAGCTGCGGCGGCAGTTGGGCTTGCTGAAGGCGGAGGCGGACGGGAAAGGCGCGCCGGCAGCCGAGGCTGCTCCGAAGCCTGGGCTGGTGGCTACGGCGCGGAGATAGCAGCGGGTCCCGCGGCCCGCTCCAGCGCTTCCAGGAAGAAGTATTCGCCCCACATTACCGACTCGTTCACGCCCAGATTCTTGTGCAGGTGGTACACGCCGCCCTTGAGGATGCCTTCCCACCCGGGGTCGGATTCGGCCAGCCACCGATGGCAGAGCGTGGCGAGAATGTGGCGGGCGGTCTCGCGGTAGAAATGGCCCTTGGCGGCGTCCGCCGCCAAGCCGCTCAACTGGAACAGTCCGGAGGCGGCTATGGCGGCGGCGGACGTGTCCACTAACTCGCGCGAAGCCGGCGGCGCGTCGTAGTCCCAGGGCGGCACGCCATCCGGTGGCGTATGCCGGATGTAGAAATCCGCGCAGGCTTCGGCGGTGGCCAGCAGGGCCGGATTGCGCGTGAAGCTATAGGCGGTACCGAAACCGTAAAGCGCCCAGGCCAGGCCGCGCGACCAACAGGAATCGCCGCGGTAGCCCTGATGGGTGGTCTGCCTGAGGAACTCGCCCGTTTCCGGATCGAACAGCCCTTCATGCGCGGTCGAGCCGTCGCCGCGCCCGAGCACCCGCCGCGTGGTGTGGCAGTGGCGCAAGGCAATGTCCAACAGCGCCGCGTCGCCGGTCTCCCGAGCCGCGAACAGCAGGATGCCCACGTTCATCATAATATCGATGAACAGCGAATCCGGCGACACAAACGAGCGCAGGTACGCGCCTTTCTCCTGGAAGCGCAGGGCCATGGTGCGGCCGGCCTCCACCAGCACGGCCTTCAGGGTGGGATCGGGCGTGAATCCGTACCAGCGATAGTAACTCGACATGAACAAAAAGCCCAGATCGTGGACCGTGCGGTCGAGCTTGCGCGGCTCGAGCGGCCGGGAGTAACGGATGGCCTGCTCGCGCCACCAACGCGATTCCTGGCCGCCCGGCGGCTGGCGGGCGTAGACGATCCACAGCATGCCCGGCAGGAAGCCGTCGCACCAATGCGTCCAGAGTTCGCCGTCGTGTTTCCAGCGGCCGGCGACGGTATACATCGGATAGAAATCGGGGTGGCGCGCGATGAGGGCGCGCACCTGCCGCCCGGCAAAGCGGAAAGCGGCGTCGAACAGCTCCGGGGAGGCGTGGCTGGCAAGTTGGATCACGAATCCGCATTATATCCGTCTCAAACTCTTCCTAAATGGTGCGGGGTTAGTTACAATCTTCGGAACATGGCTGCACACGCGTACATTGCCGAGCCGCGCATCGATCCCCGGTTCGCCTGCTTCCGGCTAAAGCTGGGGCGCTCCGGCATCCATGGGTGGGGAGTTTATGCCGGGCAGCGGATTCCGGCGCGGCACAAGGTGATCGAATATACAGGAGAGCGGATCAACCGCCGCGAGACCTCCCGCCGGGGCCTCGGGCCGCGGACCTATCTGTTCACACTGGATAATTATTGGACCCTGGACGGCGCGGTGGGCGGCAGCGGAGCGGAACTGATCAACCATTCCTGCACGCCCAATCTGTACACCTGGATCTTCAAGGGCCACATCCTGTATATGAGCAAACGCGACATCCGGACTGGCGAAGAGCTAACCGTGGACTACCACTTTTCCGACAAGATCGAAGACGTTCCGTGCCGGTGCGGTTCGGCCCTGTGCCGGGGCACAATCAACATTAAGACCGGGCGGGCATCAAAAAGCTGAGAGTCCTGCGTCATTCAGGCACTACAGTTCTGTTAAACCAAACAATCGTATCCGCCAAATGTGGCGATTGGGGAAGTCCCTTGTTCGCCGCGTGAGAATCACATGAGTCATCCAACCAATGCGAAATCCGTGGCCGTCTGCGATACCGAACCCATCGCCATCGAAGGTATCCGGACGCTGCTCAATGACTGCCCGGACCTTTATCTGGCTGCGGCTGAAACGTCGCTGCTGGGAGGCCTGGAGATTGTCCGGAAGCACTCGCCGTCGATCATGATTCTGGACAAGTGTTTCGGCATCCACGCCGTCATGGACTGCCTGCAGCGCCTGCGAGGTTCCGGGAGCACGGTGGCCAGCATCGTGTGGGGCGTGAACCTGAACGAAACCGAGGCGCTGCGCATGATGCAGGTGGGGGCGTTGGGAGTGGTGCGCAAGACAGCCTCCTTGGCGGCGCTGCTGGAGTGCATGCGCACGGTGGGCCAGGGGAACACCTTCATGGAGGAAAGCGTGCTGCAGGAGCCCGAGCGGCCGCCGCGCGGCACGCGCTCGAACCTCACCTCGCGCGAGCTACAGGTGGTGGAACTGGTGGAGCAGGGGTTGAAGAACCGGGACATCGGCGCGCAACTGGGGATTCGCCCGGGCACGGTGAAGATCCACCTGAAGCATATCTTCGAGAAGACGGGGATTCGCGGGCGATACGGTCTGGCTTTGTCAGGGCTGCGGGACAAGGGGCTGCTGTCGTTGCCCGCGGCGTAGGCTGTGGGGCAGCCGCTCAGGCTACGGACTCGCTCTCAGCGGGTCCAACCGGGCTGAGGCTCCTGCCACTTGCGCAGGACATTGAGGATGTAGTTCTGCGTCTCGCGGTACGGAGGTACGCCATGATACTTGTCGACCGCGCCGGGGCCGGCATTGTACGCCGCCAGAGCGTGATACGCATGGTTGTCGTACTTCAGCAAGAGGTCGCGCAGATAGCGCGCGCCCGCATCCACATTCTGTTCCGGGATGTTGGGATCCGCACCCAGCTCCCGGGCGGTGCCGGGCATAAGCTGCATCAGGCCGATGGCCCCTTTGGGCGACACCGCATCGGCACGATACCCCGACTCGACCGCCACGACGGCCCTCACGAACGCGGGCGGCAACCCGTACTTGCGGGCGGCGTTATCCACCAGTTCCACGATTCCGAGCGGTTTCAGGGTCGGCGTTGGCGGTGCGGTGGCCGGCACGGCGGTGGGTTCTTCCCGTAGCGGCGCATAATCTTCTTGTTCGAATCGCACCACCAGGGACGCATCCATCTCCGTTGAACCGGTCTCGGTGAAAAGAGTCACCTTGCCGCCATCCGATTCATGGCGTTGGGCATGCAGGCGCGCGCCGCTTGCGAGCACGGCGTATTCGCCCGCCGGGGCGGAACAGGCAAGGATCAACAGGAGTACGATGGGCTTCATCGGGCCTACAGTTAATTATGACGCACGAACGTGGCCCAGCGTGCAGGCAGTGTCCCCAGCCGCGTGGCGCCAACAGTTGGTTTCAGCTAAGTTCGCGGATCTCGACCAGGGAAAAGAAGGCGGTGTGATCGCCGGAAGCGGTCCCCTGAACGTAAGGATATGAATGTGCCTGACACGGGTGCCCGGAATAATACCTTCTCCAGGGTAAACGGCGTAAAGCTGACCAGCGGCCAGGTACCCAGCACCTGTTCACCCAGCGTTGCGGTCACGGTCTGGTTGCCGTCGCAACAGCCGGACGCATAGCGCGACCCCAGATAGAAGCTCAGCAAATACACGTGCCCGGGAACGAAGCCATTGATTTCCTGGGCGATGGCGCTATTATCGTCTTGCAAAAAGGCTGCCTAGCTGAACGGCAGCCCGGTGAATGGGGGCGGCATGAACACCGTATCCGGGCCCGTAATTCCAGGTCCGTAATTGCCGTCCAGGAGGAGAGAAAAGGCCCACCCGATACCGGCCTCTTGGTCAAAATCCTGCTGCGGGGAAAAGCCTGCACAATCGCCGCCCGCCCCCGCCTGATACGCATACCCGTTGCTGCACTGAAATGGCGCCGGCGGCGACATTCGAATTCACGACGGTGAGGGGTTGCGCGGCCGCAATGGAGAGCGACAGCATACCCGCTAACAGCTCGCTGAACTTACTCCACCGTGAAAAAGCCAGAGCCCTTTGCGCCGGTCGTGCCCCCAATGCCAATCACCTTATTGCGGCCACTGGGCGATCCGCTAGGCACTAGAAATGTCAAAGCCGCGTCTCCCTCGAAGGCCCCTCCAAAACCGGCAGTCACAATTCCCAGCAAGATGCGGGGACTGTTCCAGTAAAGGGTAACCTGTTCGAAGGAGCCGAAACCATACCCCGATGCCGACACGGTCGTGCCCACCGGCCCGGATGCCGGGCTCACGACCAACTTCGGGCTCGTTGAGAAAGAAGCCGCCCCAAGCTTGCCGCTGCTCTGGCCAACACCCACAAAAAGGCGCGGGCCGTAGGGCGAAATGGGGGCGCGAGCCGCAGTGGTAAACGAGCCGGCGGAGTCCGCGGTGGCGCTGGCCAGCACGGCCGAGCCGACGCCGCTCGAGTAGATTTCCACCGTTTCATTGGGCGCGAACGCGCTCCCGCCGAAAGCGATCTCCGTTTGATACGCGCCGCTGTCCGGCGTGGCGCTCAGATCCGCGCTGACGAAAAGGGCCTCCCCAATATTGTTGCCGAGGTACTCGGTAAACCACAATTCCCCATCCGGCCCTGAAGTGATTCCCCACGGGCCGCTCTTCGCGGTTGGTACGCTGAACTCAGTAATCACTCCAGCGGTCGTGATGCTGCCGATTTTACTGCCTTCTCCACGGCCGCTCTCGGTAAACCACAGCGCCCCGTTCGATCCCGCCGTGATCCCCTGGGGAGTGCTATTCGGAGTCGGTACGGCATACTCCGAGATCACTCCCGCGGTGGTAATCCGCCCGATCTTGTTACCGGCATATTCGGTGAACCATAGCGCCCCGTCCGGACCAGGGGTTATTCCATAGGGTGAACTGTTCGCGGTGGGCAGCGCGTAGAAGCTAAGCTCGCCGGACGTGGTGATTCGCCCGATGCCGTCGGCGGTATTTTCGGTGAACCAGAGCGCACCATCCGCCCCCGCCGTGATCCCCTGGGCGGAACTCTTGAGCCCGATGTACTGAGTGATCTGGCCGCTGGTGGTGATGCGGCCGATTCGAGCGCCGTTGGATTCCGTAAACCATAGTGCACCATCGGAGCCGGCCACGATCCCAACGGGGTCGGCATTACTAGTGGGTAGGGGGTATTCGGTGATGGTCCCGGCAGTGGTGATGCGCCCGATGTTGTTCCCACCGGTATCGGTAAACCAGAGCGCACCATCCGGGCCCACCGTGATGCCCTCGGGAATGCTATTGCCAACGGAAGCGGGCACGACCCACTCCCGGACGCTCCCGGCCACAGTGATTCGCCCAATCCGTCCCATGTTCTCTTCGGTAAACCACAATGCGCCGTCCGGGCCAGCCGTAATTCCTTCCGGACCGGAGTCGAATGTTGTCACCGGGTACTCCCCGATGGCGATCTGCTGGGCCAACCCAATAACTGGCAAGCAGAACCACAAAGCGGCAACGAGTCCTGTGCTTCCGATCCATCTGCTGCGAACTGCCCTCTTCATCCCTAAACTCCTGTTGCCCAGACTCCTGGCTGAGGACACTCTACCATAAGCACACCGGCGCCGAGAAGGTCTTTGCCCTCGCGGAACGGAAATGGGTACTGGACATGCGAGTACCATGCGGCAATGCTGGTAGACTTGCTACGTAATGTCCAACGCGGAGCATTTGGAGTGCAGCTTATGTAAGCAGAGGTACGCGGCGGATCGGGTACAAAACCTGTGTGCCTGCGGCGGACCGCTGCTGGTCCGGTACGATCTGGAAAGGATCCGGCGGGAGCGGACTCCGGCACAGGTGCGCGATGGGCCGAACAGCATGTGGCGGTATGCGCCGGTGTTGCCGCCCGCGCGGGAATCGATCGTCACGCTGGGCGAGGGCATGACGCCGCTGATCCCGGCGCGGCGGACGGGAGCCCGGTTAGGCGCGCAGGACCTGTGGATTAAAGACGAGGGGCTGAATCCAACCGGGTCGTTCAAGGCGCGCGGCCTGTCCTGCGCGGTTTCGATGGCCGTCGAACTGGGCGTGCGGAAAGTGGCGATTCCTTCGGCGGGCAATGCCGCGAGCGCGCTGGCGGCTTATGCGGCGGCGGCCGGGATAGAGGCGCACATCTTCATGCCGCGCGATGTGCCGCAGGCGAATTACGTCGAGTGCAAGGCCTTCGGCGCGTGCGTCACGCTGGTCGATGGGCTGATTAGCGATTGCGCCAAGCTGGTGGCGGCGGGCGCCGCCAAGGATGGCTGGTACGACATCAGCACGCTGAAGGAGCCCTATCGCATCGAGGGCAAGAAGACCATGGGCTACGAAGTCGCCGAGCAGTTCGGCTGGGAGTTGCCGGACGCCATCTTCTATCCCACCGGCGGCGGCGTGGGCCTGATCGGGATGTGGAAGGCGTTCGGGGAGCTGGAGGCGCTGGGCTGGATCGGCGCGAAGCGGCCGAAGATGATCGCGGTGCAGGTGGATGGCTGCCAGCCGGTGGTGCGCGCA
>Ga0181534_10002528_pt1 | contig 11250 bp, 8 predicted proteins | sample PEATcosm2014_Bin_37_FD_119758 | JGI IMG/M metagenome (GOLD analysis project Ga0181534, IMG submission 119758) | Peatland microbial communities from MTU Mesocosm Facility, Houghton, MI, USA - PEATcosm2014_Bin17_10_metaG | ecosystem: Environmental > Terrestrial > Soil > Wetlands > Peat | place...
CTGAGCACCAGCCGCCTCAGCATCAACAGGAGCTTCAGGTGGTGCAGGAGGAGCAGCCATCTTGTGGATGAGCTCAAGTGTATTCGAAGATCCGTTCGCGATAATCTTTCCCTGCTTGTCGAACTTCAGGTGATGCTTGGCCATGAAATCAGCCAGAGACTGGGCACTTGCAAGCAGTCTCTTTTGGAACTTGTAAATCTGTGCATCTACCAGCGTCAGGTTCTCTTTGGGATTGAAAGAGATGCCGGCTTTCTTGATCTTGAGGATGTCCTTCTTCATGCTTTCAGAGGACTGATGGAGGGCCGGAGTCAGCCAATCCATGCCGTGGCTTTCACCGCCAAGTTCGGCATTCTGAGATTCCTTCATGGGATCGTTGCTGGGACCGCCGCGTTTGTTCTTACTGAGAGCCTTCTGGGCTTCCTCGCAAACTTCAACTTTCTCTTCAGGTTCCTCAACAAAGAGGAATGCCTCTCCGATGGTCCAGTATTCACGGACTGCATCGATCAGGGTTTGGAACATCTTGGTGTCGTTCACCATGCCCTGGTAGAAGTCAAAGACGAAATCAGCAAATTCTTCCGATGTGCACTTGGGCTTCTCCAAGGTCATCTTGGACATCGGGAGTTCTGTGTGCAGGTTGATGGCGGAGTTGACCACAGGGTCGCGGTCATAGGCGATTTGATAGTAGCGAAGCTCTTCAGGTCGGGAAGCAGGAAGCTCGAGGGCGTCTACCGGGAACTCGAAACCCATGTACCCGATGTTGCCTGAGTCTCCAATGTTCGCGTATCCCAGATTGCCATCACTGAACAGGCCTGCTACTTTGCTGGCAGCACCGCCGCCTCGAGCAGCTTCACGGATATTTCTAATCCGATCCCGATAAGCAATGTCTTCTCCCAGTCGTCCTTGACCATCGACTGCACTGTAACGTCCAGCACTGCCATACTCGCGAGTGCGGGTGGTCGTGGTTCCATTTGCATCAACAGTTGTAACGACCTGCGATGCTATCTTCCGAGGAGTCACCACCTGAGAAGGATTGACTTCCACGTTGGATCTGTTCCTAGCTTTGTCCTGTGGAAGCGGAACCTTTGCCACTTTCGTGACTTTTTCATCATTGGGCATAACAGAACCTCATATATTGCACCGAATAGCCAGAATTTGAGCTATTTGGAGTCAATCTCTGCTTTAGCTGCCTGGAACAGAGATTTGATATCGACCGCATCCTCTGGTGGAGTGTTGGGTAGATCTGCAAGAGGTTCGTTTGTGATTTGATGTTTGATGGTGGTCGCCTTCTTGCGACGCTGGACTCTCTTATGTTTCTCGTGAGCCTCTTCCATGTGTCGGGCTTCTTCGATCTTCATCTTCCTGAGTCCGTCCAACTCGTCAAAGACAACTCTCATCTCTTCGGCGATTGGCTTCAACTCATCCATCTGAACTTGAGAGTGTTCCTCAAGGAATCGTTTGAACCAGGACATGGTGATGCGAGAGGCTTCGCATGCGTTGGTCAGGATTTGTTTCTGGAGATCAGAGCGAGAAGATTTCAGATGGAGGGCGAGTCGGAGGATTTCCTGCGACTCATTGGCAACTGCATCGGCCCTGGCTGCTAGAGCCTTGCCCAGACTGTTCTCTTCTCTAGTCAGGATGATGTGGTCCATCAGGCTGACCATCGCGACATGACAGGTTTGAACAGCCTGCACTGCATAGGCCATCTGCTTGTAGAGAGTGGAAGCATCGTACTCGAGAAGAGGACTGTTGCGGATCATCTTCACGTTGTTAGTTGGTGCCTTGGATTTCTTAGCCATCACTTCTCCAGAATGTTCTCAACTGGACATCCCATCCAGTAGTGACACCGGCCACAGTAGGGGACTCCATCAACATCATAGATGCCGTTGTCCTTCTCATCATGCAAGTAACCATTCTTGCCAGAGACATGAGGAGCTTTGGGACAATCTCTACCATGCACAAGCAGACCTGGATCGTGAAGAACTTTTGTCTCTTGAGCAATTCCAAATTTCAGAAAACTCATGTCGTCCTCACTCCCTTATGAATGAGTCCGGAACCCGAATCGCATTGACGTCTGTGAAGGTGATGACCTGTCCTTGGTACATCGCCTTGACCTTGTTGGTTCCGATTCCCAGAGACTCACGCAGAGCCTTGGCGTCAGCCGCCGTCAGGTTCCGAAGTTCGGGAATATCAGCCTTCGCCGGCAACTTGAGGTTTGGTTTGGGTTCAGGCTTCGCCTCAGGAGGCTTTACAACAACCTTCCGTACAGGGATATCCAGTAGAAGCTCGTTCTCGTCGATCTGAGTGCCTTCTGCCTCAGCGATTTGTTTGTGTAGTTTACCGATCTCGCTACGGAGATTGTCCTCATCATCGAGTTTGGTGTCGAGCTTCTTGTTCAATTCCTCAACGATGCTGACAACTTGCTTGCGTTCCACGATTTCCCTGGCTTGTTCTGCGATCTGCTCTCTATCTTCAAGAGTAATCGGCTTGGGAATGTCCGTGGTGAACTGAATCTCCAACTGCTCATCCTCTCCCAGAATCGGAAGCTCGGGACGCTTGACATTGATGTCAAGAGGAATTGCACCGATATATCCGAACACCGGCATCAGGCCGCGATCAGCAGGAGTGAGACCACACCGGGCCTCGAACTGTTCGAGGGTCTCCAGCTTGTCGTCCTGATCCTCAGGGATTTCATCAGTCTTCCAGAATTCATGAAGCTGGAGTCCGATGATGAGGTACTTGCGCATCTCCTTGCCATCCTTGGCCGCGAAGACGTGCTTGGAGGCTTCCTCGAAAGCACGAGTGTGCAAGTTCTCCTTGAGCCAACCCTTGACCTTCTCGCGACGTTTCTCATCACCAGACTTGAGAGCAGTGAGCAGTGCCCTGACCGTGTCAATGTCGAACTCTTCCGGAACATAGTTCTCCATGCCAGGGATCTCCGACCAGCCGGCAGGCTTGTGGCCGTCATCGCCGGTCAAGTGGTGTTCAACATCCCAGCTGCGACCGTACTCAGTGTCACACTCCAGAGGGACGCGCCAGTTCATCGAGGCATGATACTTCCTCAACTTCATGAGGCGAGTCAGCCTCGGCAGAATGAACGGAGCGTACTCGTTCTTGAATGAGAAGTCGATCTCATCGTGGACCGAACCATGCATCAACAACACTGCTTGTACCATAGGATCCTTTTCTGCTGCCCACTTGCGGATTCGATTGAGCGTGATGCGCATGAAGTCGCCAGCGAGACCCTGCATCGGGACATTGACAGCAACTCTCTGAATCTTCCCCATGAATTGGTTGTAGTCACCAACATTTCGAACGCCAGTTTCCGGGGTCTTCCACATTATGTCGGCGCGGTCGCGAAGTTCCCGGAAAGTCTCCTTGTCCTTGGACTTCTCAGCCAGGGTGGCCGCCTTATCCAACCGACGATATTCCCAATAGTTGTCCATCTCGTGCTTGGTCGGATTGTGAATGCCCAGGGCTGACATCGCTGAATCGAACTTGATGATTCGTCCAGTCGCTGTCTGACACGTCATCTTCTCCTTGGCAATGGCTTGCTTGCGGTCGCAGTACTCGCGGAAGACCGGCACTCCAGCCCAGTAGGCATCCACCATCTCCTGTGCATGCTCAAAGGTGATGTTGGGATCCTTCTTCTTCATGTTCTCGAAGATCGTGTAAGCCGTTCCACCATACAGCAGGGCGAAGTTGAGGATCTTGGCGAGAGCACGATAGCTCTTCTTGGTTGCCTTGTCGATGTTCGGGTCGTTGAACTCAGGGAAGACCTTGCTGGCGGTCAGACTGTGGAAGTCTCCTGATCCCTCCAAGAATTCCTTGATGAATTCCGGCTCGCCTGAGATGTTCGCTGCCACACGCATTTCGACGTTGCTGTAATCGATAGTGGCGAACGTCCAACCCGTAGGAGCCTTGAACATGGCGCGGAGGTTGATGACCTCATTGGCATCCATGCGTCCGTTCTCTATGAGAATGCCATAGTTCTTGGCGCAGGTCTTGCAACCGGGCACCAGGCAGATCGCATATCCCAGGTACTGCCCGATGTGATTCTTGATGATGTTCGGAGCCTTGACCTTGTACTCTTCCTTCTTACTGTCAAAGATCTCTTTGACAATGGCTCGCCCATCCTTGTCGACCATGGGCTTGGTATCCCAATCGAGGACCGGCTCCTCCCCAATCTTGGTCTTGATTGTCCTCTCTTCCGTCTTCCAGCACGACGGGTGAAGGTCTTCCGGAGCGTGCTCCTCGACGCTCTCGGGGTCTACGTTGTCCGGCTCGAGGACATTACCCTTGACCCACCAGTTGCCTTCCACGCGCTTGATACCCTGAATGTTGAGACCGAAGCCGCCGTCTACTTCGTACTTGCCACCTGTCGCTGACAGACGGCCACCGGCCACGACGCAGGATCTCAGATAGATTCGAGCGGTGTGATCCTTGGGATCGAAGTGAAGGTTCTCAGGGTGGAGGGCGACATATGCCTTGTACTTGCCATAGGTCTTGAGGAAGATGTTATCAGGGTAGATCTTCGCTAGATCCGAGATGGTCTCAGCATCACACGAAGGATCCTGGGTCTTCTTGGAGCGCCGCAACACACGGAGCTTCATGGTCTGGAACAGCAGCTTGGCCATCTGTTTGTTGCTGTCCGGGTTGAACTGCTCTCCATCCTCTTCCTTGTACCCGGCTTCGATAGCAATTCCACGCAGCCGTGCCCGGTCAACTTCCAGTTTGGCCTGGTGCCACTTCACTGTACGCTTATGGCGGTCCGTGTCCACGATGTACCGCTGCCGCTCAATCCACGTGAGCGAGTCTACCAGTTCGTGGTCAATACGATGTACCAGCTTCAGCTTCCGGGCCTCATCCTTCAGCTGCCACCAAAGCAGCCAAGTGCAAATTGCGTCACTGGCAGCGTACCAGTATGCGATGTCGGTCGGGATCCAGGTGAACGGAACATACTGAATGCGAGTCGTGGTCTTTCCGGTCTCTGGATTGAAGAAGTCTGCACTGACCTTGCCAATCTGGTCCAGTTCAATCTGGTCGATGCCCAGCTTGATGAGCGAGAGATTCTTCAAGCCGCCTGTGTCGCCGGTGTACTGTCCCTTCTTCTGGTCACCAAGGTCTGCTTTGGGGTCGTTCAGATAGTTGAAGACCTGAACGTCCTCGAAGAATGGATAGGGGCGCATGTCTATGCCCAGGGTCTGACGTATGACCTCACGATCGAATTTCGCGTGGTAGAACACCAGGTGACAGTTATTGAACAGATGCTGGAGGATCCTGTGGCAATCTTCACGGGAGACGTTGTGGCCATCTGCGTGATTGATGGGAACGTAGATTCCCTCAATGCCATCGGCTGAAAGGCAGATGCCGGCGATTTCCATCTTCACTTCATAGATGGGAACCCAAACCTCGTTGCCACTGGTGTCCCTGGCCTGCACCAGATCGATCATGACACGAGTGTCCAGCGTGATGGTCTCAGTGTCGCAGGCGACTACCGGGAGAACCTGACCAGAGGGCGTGGGATGATGGAGAGAAGTGTCATGCAGAATCTTCTCCACCCATCCTTCAAGTTCCTGGGCTGAGTCGACCCGGCGAAGCACCTTGGAGGCCATCCAAGGCCTCTTCAACTTCTCAATGTCAAGGGTCTTCAGCAGAGCGCGGAACACAGTCCGTAGATCCTTGGGCTTCTTCTTGGCCGCTGGCTTCTTGGATGCTGCCGCCGGAACAGTTACCTTGACATCATCGTCACTGATATTCTCTTTCTTGACCCGCGTCTTGCGTGGCTTCTTGAGATCAGTTACAGCACTGACCAGCTTGTCCACAGCTTCGACGATCTCTTCTTTGAGAGCAACCTTCTGCTCCCGTTCTTCCCAGTCTTCTTCCTCTTCGTCATCCGTCCATTCAGGATGAGCTACCTCATCGATGTCATCTTCACTCATAGACGAACTCCTTGGCCTTATGCCGTCTTACTCGAGCAACGATATCTGAGCCTAACACTTCCGCCAAGGCTTTCACTCGTTTTGTCTCGTCATGCTCTTGCTGGGCTTCGAAGTAAATACGCAGGTACTCTTCAGCTAACTCGTAACTCTTGTTCGCCATAACATCCTTGCGTGCGAAGACTATGTACAAGCTCGATAAATCCTCGAACTTGAGAGGTACGATGATATCCTCGTCTTCAGGAGGTAAGTTAGACTGTAGAGGAGGCAGGTTATAGGATCTCTCCAGCCATTCCATCGCTTTGGGCCAGGAGATGCCACGTATCTTTGCCACAAAAGTGACAAGGGTGTAGGCAGCTGAACAGCCAAAGCAGTAACCCATGTTGCCGCGTGCTGGAGGATAGATGTAGAATGAGGGTGTAGAGTCCGTTCCGTGGAAGGGGCAACTAATAGCATGCCCATGCTTTCCAGTTAGGTCTTCTACAACATCCGAGAATAGAATCTCTGTCTGTACCCGCTCGTTTCGACGTTCCCACAGTTCGGGGTCACTTACACGAACCGACCTGTCGTACAATTTCTTCAGGTTTTCTTTGCTGAATTCGAACTCTTCGAAAACTTCGGGATCAGACAGGTTGGGAGTGCTGTCTTCTGGCATCTCAAGCCTCTAGTTGACTAATACTTACCCGATTCTCAGATAAGATTGGTAGAGAAGTGTATGGAATACTTCGTCTACAAGACTGGCGTGCAGGTATCGAAGGTGTACTACGCTCTTCGTTCCAATGGAGATCAGTACTGGACTCCTTCATTCAAGAAGAAGGCCACCTTCTGCCTGACTGCGGCACGCAAGTTAGCTCGTGCTGAGAAGGCTGAATTCAGCATCGTTCCAATTCTGGGCTAGATCAGTTCAGATCCAGCGAACCAGAAACTGATCTCGACTTGTGCGGATGAACTGCTGTCTGACCCATGGATGGCGTTCTCACGCACGACAGCACCGCCGAATTGACGACGTAGAGTACCCTCTGCGGCCTTTGCCGGATCTGTAGCTCCCATCAGTTTCCGCAGGTCGGCAATCGCATCTTCTTTCTCAAGCACCATGAGGAATAGCGGTCCCGATGCCATAAACTCGGTCAAAGGTTCGAAGAAAGGTTTGCCAATGTGCTCTTGATAGAAGTAGTCAGCCTGAACTCTAGAAATTGTGGCCTTCTTGATGGCGACGATGGAGAATCCAGCTTTTTCAATTGCGGCAAGAATTGCACCAGTGTTACCTTTTCGCACGGCATCTGGTTTGATGATGCTGAAAGTTCTCTCTAGCATTGTATCTCCGTCTCCATCTCTTTTGCCAATTCAGTCACCGTCTCAACTGAGTCAGCCATACCTGACCAAGCCAGTCTCATCCATCTGTCGTTCTCACAATACTCTTGATACTCAGCATCTGTGAGAACGACATAGAATGGGATTGTATGAGCACGGTATGTGAACAATGTGAAACCGTTTCATACAACAGACTCCAGGCAGATGGTCAAATCGTCAACTGTCTCGATAGTCACATTCGTAGTGACTTCCCTCTTCTTGTAGGGCTTCCGCTGCTTGGGAACAGTCGATCCCTTGAGGAAACAGTCCTTGAGCACCCGCATACGATTACGAGCACGATTGAACTCCTGCTCCGTCATGCTCATGTCTTCCATAGCCTCCCGATAGTTGCCGGCTTGGGCAATGGCTGCCATGACTTCCAACAGTTCAGGATCGGTCTTGTTCACGAAACAACGATACTCCTCCAAGAAGATCTTCACATCCTCGGAGACTGGCTTGAAGGGCTGAACGCAGTGGTGGTGGACATACTCATCGTCGACAACTTCGGAGTACTCCTCTGCCGGCATGCCCAGGACCAAGTTACCCATTGTACAAATGGGATTCTTGGACTGCTTGCTGTAGATGGTGCTGTACCGATTGCTCAAGCAGTTCTTGACATAGTTGAAGAAACGACGAGCAGAAGCTCCATACTGGAGGATCGGGTCAAAGATCTGTATGACATCCTCACAGCCTTCGGGATGCCAGCGGTGACTACCGGGCTGCCTGTACTTGCTGCTCGGAGGAAGGTAACGAAGGTGCATGAGCAGGTCAGCTTCCCAGTCTTCAACATCCATGTCGACCGAGATCCTGTGAATCCGTTTCATGACCCAGCGCCGTGTGTACTCAGGGTATTTCATGTAGAACTCGCCAAAATCACGAGGAACTACGAAGCCGTCATCACCGATGAAGTGTTTGTCCTCATCAATAGTGAAGGAATCCCCAGAATAAACCTTGGTTTCCTCTTCAACAGCGGCCTCAACCTCGAGATCCTCGTCCTCTTCATCAGAAGGAGCAAGTGGAGTGACCACAGTCACGGTTGCCGCTGGTTCCAGTTTGTGGAGCAAACGTGTGAGCCACTCTCCCTCTTGAATAGAAGAGCAGGGGCCTCCTCTGGGTGGCCAGCTTTTCTCGCCTTCCAGTAGGAGAAGATTCTTGGTGAGTTCGGTTGAGGAGACAGGAATCCACTCAACATCGTAGAAATGAGAGTAGTTGTCCTTCCCATCGCCAGTGCTGTCGTGCTTGTCTTTCTGGTACTTGTAGCCGGAAGTGATTCGACCAAGGCCATGAAGGCCATACTGCACATTGGGAACCACCACAACCATTCCTGGCTTCAGTGAGAGAAAGTTGGTGAAGTTGCGCTTGGCTTTGTTCTGATTCTTTTGAGCAGAGATGACCACCTGCTCATTTTTGTCATTGAGTACAGTTTCCTCTTGGATGTACTGTTCGATGAGAGCATGAACTTCGGCGAGTGACTTGCCCGTCAAATCGAATTCTGGCAGCCATCCTATGGCGGCATAACCACCATCAAGGAAACGCTTGAAGGCAACCTTCTGGTTGCTCCCGGAAGGGGCGATTGTTGCATAATGTGACATGGCGTGTACCCGTTTCGTGAATTGTGGAGGTGAACGGACACGTATAGCGAGGGGACTGAGAGTCAGTCAGCACACTGAGTCAGTCAGCACACTGAGAATGATTCAGCCGAGAGGCACACATGTAGTGATTGGTTTGTTTTGATGGACCAGTTATCAGTCAAGCTGCGCCAGAGCATACAGTTAGTACTCGGAATTCAGAAAACTGGGCAATTAGCAATTTGCCAAAGTTTACTGAAGAGTTACCGGCGGAGAATGCTCACGAGGGAACTTTTTAGCTTCCCCACAGCCTGCTGAATAGTGATTCATTTTGACCTACTTCTGTTTGATGAGAAGTGATCATAGTTCAAATATGCGGTGTATAACCGCAATAGTAGACATTTATTTTTCTATTTATAAGACCCATATTCCCATGGTTATCCTCTGCGGTGATAAGGATTGACGACTGGTTTTACACCGTTCGTTCCGGACATGTGGGAGATTTTCCTCATGCGTTCGAGCACCTGGAGGTCACGCGCAGAAACTGCCTCAATGTATAAGATTGGCTTGGGTGGAACAGAGGCTTGTTTCTGCATAATCAAGCTCTGCCCAGTTGGGTCCAACCTCAGTCGTCCATCTGTGTCCAGATACTGCTGAGCCAGCAAAGCAACGAGGGCTGCAGAATCGCACATGTCGTCGTGGGCACCCTTCTCCTCCGGGGCCTCAACTCGAATCTGGTACTTGTTGATCATCTCAGCTTCAACGTTCTTCAGTTCATTGAAGAACTTGGGCACGTTGGGAAGCTGGCATAGTCCCTGATCAATATAACCCTTCAGGGTGAAGTACATTTGAGAGTTGATCTGGGAGTTGAGGTGGACACCCTCCATGGTGGTGATTCCCAAAATGTGAAGCAGCTGTACGAGAAGGCGACCACCATGCTGGTCAGTCTGGCCACGGAAGCAGGGTAGTACATTATGCATGTAGACGAGCCAAGAGGCAATCTCCTCAAGGACAAGCTCCTTGTGATTGACATATCGATTCATACCATCCCCAGTAGGAACACCGGGGCCTTCAAACTTCTCACCAACCATCATGCGATCGATGTAGTCGTACACCAGCATGATGCCCTTGGGAGTGACTTCGAGGTGTCCAATCGCCAGAGCCGTGGCGTCATTCTTCATACCCAGATCAAGTCCCCAGAAGTAGTTGTATCCTAGACATTCCGGAGAGAACTGGATGATGTTCTCTCTTTCGACCTTGCACTTCTCAATCGAGATTCCAGAGACATACGTTTCGGACGATTCTAGGAACTGACCTCCATACTCTGCTTTCCATGTCAGAGGAGCGGTCTTCAACTTGTTGTACAGGAACTCACTGTCTGCGCGGGGATTCATTTCAGCCGTTCCCACACGCATGGTGAAGATGCCCGATCCTACACCGCCTTCCATAGCGATGGTGTGAATGTCATACATCTTGCCCATCTTCTTCCAAGGTGAAGAAATGGATAGAATCAAGGCTTCACGTTTGCCATCATGCGTGAACTGCATGGTCGCGGGGTTGGCAGCTTCGTATACTTCTTCAGAGCTTGATCCCTTGTCACTGCGGAAGTGAGCGAACTCATCCAGAACCAAGACAAGTGACGATGGACCACGCACCGCTGTGGAGGTACAAGCCAGAGACATTACGTTGACGGTTGGGGTGATCTGAGTCTTGTGCCGGTCAGCCTCGGTCACGAACCCCAAGGAGGTTGTGCTGCCTCCCTTGAGATATGGCTTGAAGAACGGGGTCTTGTTTACCTGTTCGCGGAGTTTCGCAAAGATGCGGCCTGCACCATCTTCATCCTGAGCGAGGAACGTAAAGTCAATGGGTGAACCCTCGTCCAGATCGTAGTATTCCTGTGGGGAACGAACATGGAGCAACTTATAGAGTTCGAAAGCTCCAATGGCTGATACCAACTGACTCTTTCCACCTCTGCGACCAGCAAAGACGGTAGATTCACGGAAACCATTGGGTGGGAGATCTCGCCAATCTCTTACATTGCAGCGTCCCTCATCGTACACCCACTTGAGATAGTCCTCTTCAGCCGTTGGTCCGGTGAACTCATGAAGCAACTTGTCACGGAACTTGTCGTAGATGGGAACTGATTTCCAGACTTTATTGGATTCGCAGATGGGCTTGTAATCGAAAGGGATGGCATAGATGCAGCGAACGATGACTCTCTGGACTGGATACAGAGACATGTTCAGACCAGAGGAAGACTCAATGAAATCCAGGGCATTCAGTATGTCACCCTGATTCAGTTGCTGGTCGACCAGCTGTCCTAGGACTGAGTCCTGTGCTGCTTTACTGAAGCGATTTGAGACTGCCATACCAATGGTTTCTATATTTCATTTTCA
>Ga0181534_10002529_pt1 | contig 11246 bp, 7 predicted proteins | sample PEATcosm2014_Bin_37_FD_119758 | JGI IMG/M metagenome (GOLD analysis project Ga0181534, IMG submission 119758) | Peatland microbial communities from MTU Mesocosm Facility, Houghton, MI, USA - PEATcosm2014_Bin17_10_metaG | ecosystem: Environmental > Terrestrial > Soil > Wetlands > Peat | place...
AGCCGCGGCGCGAGCCCACCCCGGAAGACGACACCTTGCGACGGGAGCTTCACCTGGACGACGAGCGACCGCGGGAGGAGGCTCTGGCGCGTCTCGTTGGCGAGCAGCTCGCGGAGGTTCTCGGGCGAAGGCAGGTCGGGCGTGACCTCGAAGCCAGGCAGGATCTCGATCTCGACCTCCGACCCCGCGAGCTCCGGCGGCATCGCGAGCTCGACGTCTCGGACGACCTCGGCGCCGTGGTACGGGACGAGGTGAACTCGGAGACGAGCGCTCCGGCCGGCGTCGACCACGTCCGCCATGACCTCGACCCCGCGCAGGTGCCAGAGGTCGCGGTCGTACTTGACGGTGAGCGTCGACTCCAGCTTCTCGATCCTGACCTCTTCCCAGGGGTTGTTCATCGCGTCGCCGAGCGCGTGCACGACGCGAGATCGCGCGAGCTCGCCGCTGTCGGGCATCCCGCCGATCGCCACCCCGAAGTCGTCGAGGTCCAGCGTTCCGTAGCCCTCGATGCTGAGGTGCGACCGGAGAACCCAGCTGACGTCGCGCTGGTCGGAGACCGTGGCCTCTACGACCGAGCCGAGCGCGGTGGCGGCGAGCGTCGGGGACATGAACCGCTCCGAGGCGACCTCCGTGTGCCAGCTTCGCTTGGGCGCCCCGTCGGCGCCGACCACGTCGACCGACACCGGGAACGTGGGCGCGCGGCGAGCCTCGTCGATCACGACGCCGCTCTGACGGTCCTCCACGAGCGTCCCGAGCGGGCGCGCGCTCTCCCCGAGCTTGAACGAGCGCTGAGCGCTCGCGTCGATGAACAGGACGCGCCCGATGCATGTGGGGAGCGCCGAGTCACCGCCGTTCATCATCGGGTGACCGAAGCCGACGAGCTTCTGGCCGACCACGTGCGTCACGGTGCCGAGGCTCATCATCGAGACGTCGCCGCGCAACAGCTCGACGCCGAGCCCGCCGCCGTCGACGAAGTGCATCGGCGCCCCCGCCGTGGGCCCTTGCCCACCGCCCGTCTGGACGGGGTCGAGCCCGAGCGGCTCCACGAGCGCACGCAAGGCGGCCGTGGCGCGGTCGCCGACCCCGGAGAGCAAGAGCGGCGTCGAGGCGCGCACGAACGACGTGCCCGCGGGCTCGGCCATCCGGGCGGCCACCTCGGCGGCATGCGTGCGGAGGTCGTACTGGCCTGCTGCCCCGTCGTACGCCGTCCCGAGCGTGGGCCGCGCGCGCGGGGCGGTGGTCGCGCGGGGCGTGCCCGCACCGAGCGGCGCCCCCCAGAACCCGGGCGGGATGGGGCGCGCGAGCTCCGCGAGCATCGGCGCGATCGGCGTCATGCCCGCGACCGCCTCGACCTGGAACATCCCGAGCGAGTACGCGTAGGCGCCGGCGAGCCGGCCGTCGAAGAAGATGGGGCTCCCGCTCATGCCCGCGACCGTCTTCAGGACCTCGAGCCTGGGGTGAGGCGTCTTGATGAGGACGAGCGCCTGACCGGGACGAAACTCGTGAAGGACGCCGATGACCTCGACATCGAATCGCTCGGGCTCCGTCCCGTGGAACACCGTGAGCCCGTAGCCCTTCATCCCTTCGTGCAGCTCGGAGACGTCGATCGTCCCCGGCGTCGCGTCCGCGCGCGCGAGCGACGCCGGCAGCGACAGCGTCAAGGCGGCGGTCGCGCCCGCGAAGACGGCGCACAGGAGCAGCGATTCACTTCTTCCGAACACCAGCCGACGCTATTACCCCTTCGGGGGTGCGTCCGGGGCTAAATGCGCCGCGCGGAAGGCGTCGCGGCGTCCGGCTTCGGCGGAGGTCGCGACCTCCGCTCCCGGGTCGGCGCTGCGGCCTCGAAGCGATGGCGAAGCCGCGGGGCCGTCTCGAACGCACGGAGGACCTTCTGCCAGGCGTCGTTCGCCTCGGCGGCGCGGTAGGTGGGGCTGTCGGGGTGGCAGAAGCCCGCGCGTGTGCGCGGGTAGACGATGAGCGTGTGGCGCATGCCGAAGGCATCGAGGTGCTCGCGGATGGCCGCGAGATCCCTGGGGCGGACCTCCGGGTCCTCGCCGCCCACGAGGCAAAGGAGATTGGCCGCGTGGCGCTTGGGCTTGTCGATGATCTGCTTGAGGTTCGCGCGGAGGCACTGGGGGCCCTCGCCGTAGAAGCTCACGGCGGCGCCCACCTGGCAGCGATAGCCCGCGGCGAGCGCGACGAAGCCGCCGGCGCCGTACCCAAGGACGCCCAGTCGGCTCGGCGCCGGGCCCGCCGAGCGGACGAACGACACTCCCGCGGCGACCTCGTCCGTGAGCCTCCTTAGCGCCAACGCCGCCGGCGAGGCCCCCTCGCGAGCCCCTTCGAGGCCGGCGAGGTTCAGGTCGAGCGCGAGGGCGCCGTGCCCCGCCGTCGCGAGCGCCTGACACACGGCGACGCCGTGGTCGGCGTCGCGGTCTCGGTCCGCCACGACGACGACCGCCGACTTCCACGCCGGCCCTGGCGGCGTCATGAGCACGCCAGAAATGGGCGTACCCCCACCGGTTCTGGGGTGGATCCGCACAGCGCGGGTCTCCGTCGTCGCCGCAGCGTCGGTCTTCATGCATCCGTTCCCCGCTGGCTCGGCTGGCGTTCAACGTTCGTGGGCGGGAAGTGAAGCGCGGTGGACGGAGCGTTCGAAGTCCGTCCACTTCCGGCTCACCCCCACCCCGCGTTCGCGCATCTCTTGCGCGAGGTTTCCTGAACGCGAAGCTCCCGGCCGGGCAATACTCGTGTCGTGACCCCGTTCGACCCTCACCCGCTCGGCGACCGGCGTCCACGACGCCGCGCGCTCGCTCCCCTCGTCGCGGTCCTCCTGATGGTCGCCCCGCGGGCCGCGCACGCCAGCCCATGCCATGTCGCGTCCGAGCTCGACGCCGCGCCTCTCGGCCCCGCGTGGCGGGATGCCGTCGAGTCCCTCGAGCGGGAGGTCGCGGCCTCGCTCGAGGCGGCCTGTCACGGCGTCGAGCTCGTGCTCACGGCCGATCGCGGCGCGGTTCGCGTGACGGCGAGAGCTCCCGATGGGAGAACGACCAGCCGCCGCGTCACGAGCCCCGCGGGGCTCTCTTCGGTCGCCTTCGGCCTCCTCGCGGCCGCGCCGGGCGAGCCCCCCGAGGCGAAGGGGGATGCCCCGCCCCAGAGCCCCGATCCGCACGAGGTGCCCCCTCCCGATCCAGCCGCCGTCCGCGTCCCGCCGCCGCCGCCCCCCTGGACGCTGTCGCTTGGCGCGCTCGTCGGGTCGCGCGTCGTCCTCCCCACGGACGTGCTCGTCGGCGAGTTCGAGGTGCGGGCCGACGTGACCATCGACGACTGGGTCGCGACGCTCAGCCTGCGCGCCGCCCCCTTCGTGATGGCCATGCCCGCCCCCTACGACATCGACAGCTATCAGGAGGCCGGCGTGGGTCTCGGCCTCGGGCGGCAGCTCCACGCCGGCAGGGCGGTTTTCGTCGTCGGCGGCGCCGCGAGCGTGACGTATGTGTGGCTCGAGAGCGACGTCACGGATGTCTCGGTCGAGCGGCCCCAGCTGCGGCTCGCCGCGGTCGCGCGCGCGGGCTACCCGATCGGCCACGCGGTGCGGCTCGTCGCGGCGGTCGACGCCGAGATCTCCCCGACGGGCCTCGTCAGCACGACGACCGCGGGGCTGCCGGCCTTCCCGTCGTTCACGGCGGGGCTCCGCCTGGGCGCGGAGGTGGTGCTTTGACGCTCGCCCAGGCCCGCCGCCCCTCGCGCGAGCGCCAAGCGCGCGACGCGTCTGCCGAGGCCACGGACGCCGACCTCCTCCACGCGATCGCGAAGGACGATCTCGGCGCGCTCGGCGCGCTCTACGACCGCCACGCCGCGTACCTGTGGCGCGTCGTCCGGAGGGTCTCGAACGGGTCTGCCGACATCGACGACGTGGTTCACGCGACCTTCCTCAAGGTGCCATCGCTGGCGTCGAAGTACGACGGGCGCCCGTCGGCGCGCGGCTGGCTCGCCGGCATCGCGGTCCGCCTCGCGCTCCGGCAGAGCCGGACGCTCGGGCGCTTCGCGGGGATGCTCAAGCGCTTCGCGCACTTCACGCCCGACGCCGACCGGGTCGACCCGGAGGCGCTGGCTGGCGGGCGCGCCGAGCTCGCCGTGCTCGAGCGCGCCGTCGCGGCGCTGTCGCCTGCCAAGCGGGCGGTCTTCGTGCTCGTCGAGGTGGAGGGCTTCAGTCACGACGACGTCGCCGGGCAGCTCGGTGTCCCCACGGCGACCGTCCGCACGCGGCTGTTCCACGCCAAGCGCGAGCTGCGCGACGCCCTCGCTCGCGCGGACGGAGGCCGGACGTGACCTGCGCCCGCGCATGGGAGGCTCGCGCCATCGACGAAGGGCGGCTCGGGCCCGCGGACGTCGAGGCGTTCGACCGCCACACGCGCGCCTGCTCCGCGTGTCGGGACGAGCTCGCCGCCCTCGCGCGGCTCCGCACGCTCGGCCAGCGGCTCGCGGCGGCGGGCGACGGCGGCGGACCGAGCGAGCTCGATCTGCGAAGGCTCCGCGGACGCGTCCTCCGCGACGCCATGTCGGCGTCTTCTTCCTCACCGCGGGCGCTCACCCGTGCCCGCACGTTCGCGGTGGCCCTCGCGGCGGTGGCGGGGGTCGCGCTCGTCGTCGTGCGTGCGGCGAAGCCTTCCGGGAGCGTGCCGGCGCCTCGGTTCGCGGCGGTCGTCACGCCGTCGCCCGTCGCGGTGTTCTCCCAGGCGCGCGACGGGGCGCTCGAGCGCGTGGTCCTCTCGGACGGCGACGTGACGCTCCAGGTGCGCAAGCAGGGCGCGGGCGAGCGGTTCCTGGTGGAGGTGCCGGACGGCGAGGTCGAGGTGCGCGGGACCACGTTCGAGATGTCCGTGCACGACGGGCGGACCGCGCGCGTGCACGTCGACACCGGGGTGGTCGTCGTCCGCATCCACGGCGAGTCCGTCCTCTCCGCGGGCGACTCGTGGCCCGCGGAGGTGGTCGTCGCCGATGACGAAGCGGCGAAGGCCGCGCTGCCGGCCGTTCCGACGGAGACGCCCGCCCCGGTCGAGCGGCCGGCGGACGTCGCACCGGCGGTCGCGCGGCGCGCTCCGCAGCCTCGCCTCGCCGCCGCGAGCGCAGCGCACGCCAAGGCCGCCGCCCCGGTCGACGAGACGGACGACGAGACGGCCGAGTACGACCGCGCGATCGACGCCTTCAGGCTCGGGCGCTTCGAACAGGCGGCCGGCCTCCTGCGCGCCTTCGTCGCGACCCACCCACGGTCGGGCCTCCTCGACGACGCCTCGTTCGTCGAAGCCGCGTGCCGCGCGAGCGCCGGACAAGGGCAGGCCGCCGCGCAGCTCGCGGAGGCTCACATGAAGCGATTCCCCGACTCTTTCCACCGTGAGGACGCGGCGGTGCTGGTGGCGAGGGCGAGGCGCGACGCGGGCGACTGCGCGGGTGCGCGAGGGGTGCTCGCGCCGTGGCTCACCGGTGGAAAGACCGAGCCCCGGCTGGCGACCGCGCTGGGTCGCTGTCTCGAGGAGCGCTGAGCGACGGCCGCCGCGTCGCGGGCGCCGGCAGGGAGGCGGACGAGGCGCGCATGGCGGCCGGCGGCGCGGGGACGCGGACCGCGTCGCGCGGCGAACGATGTCCCGCCCGATGCGAACCGTATCCCGCCCGATGCGAACCGTGTCCCATCTAACGCAAACGGTGTCCCAACCGATGCGAAAGGTGTCCCGCCCGATGCGAACGGTGTCCCATGCGACGACCGCCGCCCCGCACGCCCGTGCTACGCTGATCATGGGCCTACCACGGCGCGCGCACGCGCTCCGGGTCGCAGGTACCGGGGAACGCGCCAGGATGACCGCTCGCGACAATCGTCAGGAGCTCGCCCGTCTCCTGCTGCTGGCACGCGCTCGGTTCGACTCGCACGAAGACATGGCGGCGCACCTCGGCGTGTCGAGGAAGAGCCTCACCAGGTACACGCATGGTCAAGGCAACCCGCCGCCTGGTCGTCGCGTCGCCATGCTTCGAGCGCTGGAGGGACGCATCGACACGCCGCTCTTCGAGCGCATCGGCGCAGCGCTCGAGGTGCCGCGCGAGCAATGGCGGGCGCCCGTGGCAGCCGCTCCGTCGGCGACGTTCGAGCCCGCGCTCGACCTCGCGCTCTTCGCGGCGGCCGAGGCGCACGGCGTGACGCCTCTCCAGGCGCGGCGCGTGGCCCTCGACGTGCTCGCGTCGGTCGCAGCCGTCGGCATCGACGCGGCGACCGCGCACGCGGCCATCACGGCCGTCGCGGCGAAGCGCGGGGGCCGCCGGTCGTAGGCCGGAGCAGCCAGGAAGTTGCCCCGGCGGAGAGCTCGGTGCTGTGTTCGCTGACGCGACGGTCGCGGTGGCTGGCGCCGAGAGGAGCGACGGAGATGAGGGCAAACGCTGACCAGTTCTTCTCGCTGCGTCCCCTGCGCGTCCGGCGGCTCGCCGATGCGTTCCGGGATCTCTGCGGGCGGGTCGCGAACGACACGCGCCCGCCGAGCGAGGCGATCGTCTGGACGCAGTCTCCCGACAACGTCGCCGCCCGCGTCTCGCTCCGCGTGACGGGGCTGCGGCGCCCGACCGACGAGCTCCTCGCCGCCGCGCTGCGGTCCTACCTGCTCGAGGGGGTCGTGCTCGCGGTGGAGAGCCTGCGCGAATAGGTCCGAGCTTCCCACTACCGGTTTCGCCGGCGCTCCTCCGCGGCCTCCGCGGCCCACTCCTCGACGTTGCGCCGCACGTCCGCCGCCGCGTCTCCGGCGCGAGGGTCTCCGCTCGCGGCGTAACAGTCGCGCCGGTACTCGAGGACCTCGAGGTCCCACGGCGGAAACGGCTCGAGGCGGTCGACGACGCGGCGGCACCCGTGGAGGCCCATGGTCGACCTCGCCACCGACACCGCCGTGCGAAGGCGCTGGTCGTGCTCGAGCTCGATCGCGAAGGGCTCGAGGAGCAGGGGGACGATTCGCTCCGCGGTCGCCTGGTCCGCGAGGTCGGCGGCGAGCGCGAGCGCCTCCGTCCGCGCGCGACCGGACGTCCACGGATCGACACGCAGCGCGGCGAACGCCCGCCCGAGCGCGTCGAGCGCCGGGCCCGCTCGGCCGCTCCGCTCGAGCAAGCGGGCCTGCCAGACCGCGGCCTCCGTCGGCTCGCTCCGTGCGAGGCGCGCGGCCCAGGTCTCGGCGCGCGGATCACGAGACCGGACGGCGGCGACGACGGTGTCGCGCTCCTCGACCACGGTGACGGGCTCGCGCGGACCCCACTCGACGAGCGCTTCACCGAAGCGAGAGCCGTGCACGAGCCGCCGGAACGACAGGCGCGCGCGCACGTCGTCGCCGACCTGCCCGCGCGCCAGCTCGGGGCAGTCGTCCTTGGAGCAGGTTCGCTCCGCGCGCTCCAGGCGAGCTCGCTCGAGGTCGACGTCGCCGTTCACGAGCTCCGGGAGGCCGGCAGCCTGCGCGGGCCAGCCAGGGAGGTCCTGGACGACGATGCCCTTGCCCGCGAGGCCTCTCGCGAAGCCGAACTCGACGACGGGCCGGTCGTCGGTGTTCCGCAGCCCGCGCCACGCGTCCGCGACGGATCGGACGGCGTCCGCGCGCCCCAGGAAGTGCGCGAGCAGCCCCTCGAGCTCCGCCGTGTCCCAGGTCGCCCGGAGCGCGCGCGCAAAAGGCTCGCCGCGCGTGCGCGCGCGAAGGAGCGGCACGTCGCTCACGATCGGCTCGCGCGAGGCCACGAACGCGAGGTCGCCGCGCGCGAGGCTCCAGAGCTCGATCTCGGGGAAGACCGCCGCGAGCGTCGCGAAGAGCGTGCGGACGGTCGCGGCGTCGACCTCATAGCTCTGCACCCACTGGACGAAGAGGCCGTGAGGCTCGAGGTGGGCGAGCACGCCGTCGTAGTACTCGCGCGTGTAGAGGCTCGCGACGCCGGCGCGGTAGGGGTTCGACGGCTCGGAGAAGATCATGTCGTAGCGAGCGCGCGAGACGCGGAGCACCTCCCGCGCGTCCCCGTCGACGAAGTGGACCGTCGGGCTCTCGAGGACCCGCTCGTTCACGGGAGCGCACAGGCGCGCGACCTCGCGGACCGCGGGCTCGATCTCGATGACGTCGACGCGCTCGATGCCCGGGACGCGCGCGAGCCAGCCGGCGGTGCTCCCGGTGCCGAGCCCGATGACGAGCGCCGACCGCGCGCCGGGGTGGAGGAGCGCGCCGAGCAAGCCGCCCATGACCTGCGTGGCGGCGTCGCCGCGGCAGGCTCCGTCCACCTTGCCGTTCACCACGAACGCGTAGCCGTCGGTGTCGGAGACCGACACGCGGCTCTCGAGGCCGTCGACGGCCCAGACCGTCCTCCCCCGAGCGCGCTGGATGAAGTCGGTCGTCGCCGCGGCCGAACCGACGAGCGCCGCCTTCGTTCGCCCCGCCCCGATCGGGCTGTCGCGCCACGCCTCCGTCGGGCCGGTCGCGACGAGCATCGAGACGACGAGGGCCCCGAAGAAGAGCGCGTGCCACGCGACGCGCGACGCGTCCGTCGACCGAACACGAACGAGCGACGCCGCCATTGCGGTGGACGCGAGGAGGAGCACGACGCCTCGCCAGCACCCCGTGGCGGAGAGGACCCGCATCAGTCCGAACCCCCCCGCCAGCGCCCCGACGACGGCGCCCACCGTGTTCGACGCGTAGGCCAGCCCCACGTGCCGCGCGAGGGCGCGTTCTCCGCGGCCGAGGAGCGCCACGAGCAGCGGGAACTGGACGCCGGAGACGATGGACGCCGGCAGGACCAGGATCGCCGTCATGAGCGTCCAGCCGGCGACGTAGCCCCAGAAGGTCCGACCGTCGCCGCGGAGGCGCAGCGCGAGCACGGCCAGGTGGTCGCCGACGACGAACGGGACGCCGAGGCTCACGGCCTCCATGAGGCACGTCGCGGCGAACGCCGCGGGGGAGGGCGGACGGCGCGCGACCACCCACGCGTAGAGCGCGCTCCCGCCGCCCATGCCGAGGAGGGCGACGGCGAGCACCAGGCCGAACGTGTAGACCGTCCCCCCGAGGAGCGGCGCGAGCATGCGCGCGAAGACCATCTCCATCAGGAAGAACGCGAAGCCGACGATCAGCGAGCCGGCGAGCACCAGGACAGGCGGCCACGCGACCGTCGACGCCGTCTCCTCGCGCGTCGCGACCGAGGCGGGAGCAGGATGGCGCGCCATGCGCGAGCCGAGGAGCGCGACGCCAGCGTTCACGAGCGCGGCGAACAGCAGCGAGCGCCGCGCGCCGAAGGTCTCCAGCGCGACGAAGGTGGTCACGACGGCCCCGACGAACGCCCCGAGCGTGTTCACGGCGTAGAGCGTCGCGGTGCCTCGTCGACCGGCGTCTCGCCTGCCCAACGTGATGGCCCGCGCGAGCGCGGGCAGGGTCCCCCCCATCGCCACGGTAGGAAGCCCGATCACCAGCCCCGCCAGGGCCAGCCGGACGAGCGCCGCCTTCGCCGACCCCAGCGCCAGCGTGCCACCGAGCGCGAGATAGACCCGGTCGACGAGCGAGAGCAGCCAGGGCGAGACGGCGCTCGACGCCGCCACGACCAGCTCGAGACGCGCGTAGAGACGCAGCGGCGCGATGCTCCGGTCCGCGAGCGCCCCGAGGCGCCAGGCCCCCACCCCGAGCCCCCCCAACGAACACGCCGACGACGGCGGCCGATGCCTGCGTCGTGGCGCCGAACACGAGCCGCAGTTCCCGCATCCAGACCACCTGGTAGGTGAGGGCACAGACACCCGAGAGGAACGCGAGACCGACGATACCGCGCAGGCGGAGCGGGCCATCGGCGGGCGCGGCGGACGGGGACATGGCGCGAGTATCGCGTCGGCAGGCCTGGCGCGCGATGGCGTCGCGAGGTGCGAGGCGACGGCGGGGAGGGACGGCGACGGGGCGTCCGGCGACGCGTCAGGGTAATGTCGCCGGCGTGAGGGTTGGCCGCCGGCGGTGGGAGACCGTGTGGGTCGTCGTCTCGGCGCTGGCCATCCCGGCGGTGTGCATCGCGGCCGACCTCGCGGTGCGGGGGTCTCCGGTGTGGCGTCACGGGCTATCGTACGCGGCGGGCGCGTGCCTGAGCCTCGCCGTCTGGGCGCTGGCGCTCGAGACGGCGCGATCGTCACGCGGCGTCCTTCGCGCGGCGGCCGTGGGGCTCGTCGCGACGATCGCCGCCCTCGGCCTGGGGCTGCAGGCGATCGTCTACGCCCTCACCCACGCCTATCTCGGGCGGAGAGCCCTCATCCTCGCGCTCGGGATGCCGCACCTGGGTCATGCGGGGTACGTGACGCACAACGCGCTCCGCGTCGGCGCGGTGATCGCCGTTCCCGCCTTCGTCGCGGGAGCGGTCGCCCGCGCTCGCGCGCGCTGGTTCGGTCTTCGCCCGGGGCGAGGCGGCGCCTTGGCGCTCGCCACCGCGCTGGCTCTCGTCGTCACGATGCTGGCCCCGTTCGAGGCGCGCGGAGTCCAGCCTCTGCCCCCCGACGTCCTGCTGCTGAACGGCATGGGCGGCCCTGCCCTCTACGCGGTCGGGCTCGCGGACAAGCCCAAGGCCCTCCCTGCGGGGAGGCATGTCGCGCCGTCTGCTTCTCGGACCGTGCCGGCGAGCGCACCTCCGATCGTGGTCATCCTCGGCGAGAGCCTCCGCCGCGACTCGGTCTGCTCCGCGCGAACGGCGGGCTGCACCGCCAGTCCCCGCGTCGACGCCGCTCTCCCTGACCGGATCGGCTTCGACAGAGGCTTCGCGGTGGCGTCGTGCACGGAGCTCGCGTCGACGTCGCTCTGGACGGGGATGGCGGTCACGACGCCGCCCGAGGTGCTCGCGCGCGCGCCGCTGCTCTGGGACTGGGCGAAGGCTCGCGGCTACCGGACGGCGTACGTGACCTCACAGAACCTTCTGTTTCAGCAGTCCGACCAGTTTCTGCGCGGCAGTCGGATCGACTTCATGCGGGAGGCGCGCGACGACGTCCCCGACGCGCCCATCGACGGAGGCTCGCCCGACGAGCACACGACGCCGCTCGCGCTCGCCTTCGTCGAAGCCCCGGGCCCACCCGCGTTCGTCGTCGTTCATCACGCCAACACGCACGTCCCGTATCGCCAGGTTCCGGGGTTCACCCCCAGCCCGAACGACGCGCTCGGCAGCTACAAGAACAGCCTGGCGTTCGACGACGCGGTGGTCGGCGACCTCGTCGGCGGGCTGCGGCGCGGAGCGCGGGG
>Ga0181534_10002530_pt1 | contig 11246 bp, 8 predicted proteins | sample PEATcosm2014_Bin_37_FD_119758 | JGI IMG/M metagenome (GOLD analysis project Ga0181534, IMG submission 119758) | Peatland microbial communities from MTU Mesocosm Facility, Houghton, MI, USA - PEATcosm2014_Bin17_10_metaG | ecosystem: Environmental > Terrestrial > Soil > Wetlands > Peat | place...
CCCAGGAGACGGTTTTTCGCCTGCTGCTCTCGGTGCTGGAGCATACGAACGCTGTCCAGTCAGAAACCATCCAGCCGTGGATGCCGCTGACCTACTTCCAGCTTTGGATGACGCGGCTGATGGGCCTATTGCCGGACATTGCCCATTGCACAGCCTGCGGCGAGCCATTGCATGGAGCGGAGATTTCGTTCAACTCGCTCGGAGATGGGCTTTTCTGCGCGCTGCATCGCAATGGCAGCGCGAATGGACTCTGCGCCGATTCCTGGCAACTGGCACAGCGCATGCTGCGTTCGCCAGCGGCGAGTTTCGCCGGCGAACCTTGGCCCCGCCGCCGCGGCCAAGACCTGCGCCGTTTCACCCTCCAGGCGCTTGAGCGGCACCTCGAACGCAAATTGCGCTCGGCCGAGGCGCTGGCGCGTTTGTAGCCGGCGAAGGCTCTGCGCGCTATTCGTGCAAGATCTCGACCACGATGTATTTGTGGGTTTTACCGTCATGAAAGAGAAGCTCGTACTCTATACGCTGCTCATAATCTGGGGTTGGTTTTTCCTGAACAAATTTTGCGTTATAGTCCCCAGTTTTCAGGAGCGCATCGCTTTTTTCGTTCGATTCGAGCGTTACTTTCTTTCCATCAATAACCGCCGTCAGAGACTGCATGTGGTTACAGAAATTGCCGGCGCCATTCGGTATGCAAGCTGTCAGCAGCCGGGAACCCACAACATGAACAACGATGTTGTACTCCTCACGCCGCGGCTCGGCTTTCAGAAACAAAGGAGTGAGCAGCAAAAGAGCTACGAGAATCTTTCTCATTTATCCCCCTGTTCAGCAGAGTTTCAGATGGAGGGCAACGAAAGCAAGGGTTGCAGGAGGGAAATGCCCGGAATCCCAATAGATGAACGGTAAGGATATGAGATAAACAATCGATTATTGGCACTTGCGCCGGGACTCAAACCGATTCTGTCTCGGATAGCGGCTGGCCACGCCGGACTCTGCTCACTGCTGCTAAAATCGGGAAAGTTCTGAATAGAGAGATTGCCCGTGCCTGTATCCCAGCTTGATACCTCAGTGAAACCTACCGCGCTCACCTTTCAGGAGCTGCTCTTCAGCCTACAGAGCTTTTGGGCTGCGCGCGGCTGCATTCTGCAACAGCCCTATGACGTGGAGGTTGGCGCGGGAACCATGGCGCCGGAGACCTTTTTGCGTGTGCAGGGGCCGAAGCCGTACAAGGTGGGCTATGCGCAGCCCTCGCGCCGCCCTGCCGACGGCCGCTACGGCGAGAATCCCAACCGGCTCTTCCGCCACACTCAGTTTCAGTTGATCCTGAAGCCGCCGCCGGTCAACGTGCAGGAGCTGTATCTGCAATCCCTCGAAGCCATCGGCATCGACCTCAAAAAGCACGACGTCAAATTTGAAGAAGACAACTGGGAAGGCCCGACCGTGGGCGCGTGGGGCGTCGGCTGGCAGGTCATGATGGATGGCATGGAGATCACCCAGTTCACGTACTTCCAGCAGTGCGGCGGCCTCGACCTCGACCCCATCTGCGCCGAGCTGACTTATGGCCTTGAACGCCTCTGCGCGTTCCTCCAGGATGTGGATTCAGTCTACGATGTCGTCTGGGCGCGTGACCCCGATACCGGCGCAGTGGTAACTTATGGCGATGTCAGGCTGACAGAAGAATTGCAATACTCGGTGTATAACTTCGAAAAAGCCGATGTCGGCAAACTTTGGGAGCATTTCGCATCGTATGAGCAAGAGGCTCAGACGCTGCTTGCCGAGGGCAACAAGATTTTGGCAGACGAATCCGCAACGGAGTTGGAGAAGCGCCGCTTGCCGCTAATGTCTACCTACGAGCTGGCGCTCAAATGCTCCAATCTGTTCAACATTCTCGACGCCCGCGGAGCCATCAGCGTCACCGAGCGCGTTGGCGTAATTGCGCGGATTCGTAATCTGGCCGTTGGTGCGGCGAAGGTTTATGCCGCGCAGCAGACGGTTTCTTAGAGCACTAAGGTTCGGGGCTGCTGGTTGCGAGAAGAGATTGCGCGAGAGGAAATGATGCGATTTCTGGCAAATGCACTTATAGGACTCGTAGTCTTCCTTGCTCTTTCATGTCAGGCAACGGGCCAAATAGCTCAGGCAGGAAAATGTGAGATTGATCGAGAGTTGATTGAGCTTCCCTCCTGTGCTATCGAGACCAGAGATGGTCAGCTTTATGTGGCGGTGAGCCTGCTGAAGTCGTTCCTTTTGGAGTCTTCCATTGGTATCCAACCTTTTCGGGTTGGACGGCGACATCTGACAGCGGCATGTTCCGAGCAGACTTGCTGGTTTTACTTCGATAAGAATGGCAGGATACTGGTGAAGGATGTGGCTGAGCTCGATTGGGGACCTAGCCCCTTTCATCACGGTTTGGTGAGGGTAGCGCGAAATGGAAAATGGGGACTGGCAAATATGAAAGGAAATCTTGTCGTTCCGATGGAACTTGATGGAATCCTTGAGTTTTACAAAGGCCGATGGTTGGGATGCAAGGGATGCACATCCAAAATGATGGGGGATTATTCCTATTTTTCCGGTGGAAATTGGTTTGCGATCAATCGACACGGCAAGATTGTAGGCCCCGTAGAAAATCCAATTCATGAAGGATCGAATTAATTCGCCCTTTTAAGCGAGAAAGCAAAAGAATTATGACTGACTTCTTATTCGAGATTGGGTTGGACGAAGTTCCCGCCCGCATGATTGCCTCCGCCGAGGCCGAGCTGGGCCGCCGCGTCACAGATCTGCTCACCCGCGAGCGGCTGCTTACCCCTGCGTCTAAAGTGACGACTTATTCGACCCCGCGCCGTTTGGCTGTCGTGGTCGAAGGTGTTGAGCCGAGCCAGGCCGATACCGATGAGCAGCTCACCGGCCCATCGTGGAAGGTCGCCTTCAAAGACGGCGCGGCCACGCCGGCTGCCGAGGCATTTGCCAAGAAGGCCGGCGTGTCGGTTGCCGCTCTCGAAAAAATCACGAACGCCAAAGGCGAGTACGTTGGTGCGACGGTCAAGCGCCTAGGGAAAACCGCAGCGGAGTTGCTGACAGCGGAGCTACCCAAAGAAGTCCTCGCCATTTACTGGGCAAAAAATATGTACTGGCGCGCGGGCAAGCCGGAGCGGTTTGTACGCCCCGTTCGCTGGGTTGTTGCGCTGCTTGACAGCTCCGTTGTTCCGCTGGAGATTGCCGGTATCACCGCAGGCAACCTAAGCCGCGGCCATCGCGTATTACATGGAGAAGCGCCCGTTGTTTTTGCTTCTCCGAAGAGTTATGTAGAGGAGTTGCGCAAGGCCTTCGTGGTCGCCGATGTCGCCGAGCGTCGCCACTCAATCCGCAAGGCGCTCGACAAGGCGACGCGCATGGTTGAAGGCGCGCGCTGGCGCGAAGATGAGCCGTTGCTTGAGACAGTCGTCCATCTCACCGAGTGGCCCAGTGTGATCCTGGGCAACTTTGAGCCGGAGTATCTGGCGCTGCCTGAGGAAGTCCTCGTCACGGTGATGCGCGACCATCAGAAGTATTTCGCCGTCGAACGCGCAGACGGCAAACTGGCTCCGCATTTTCTTGCGGTTCTGAATATTGAGGTCGATACTGAAGGCGAAGCGATCATCAGCCACGGCAATGAGCGAGTACTGCGCGCCCGCTTCAAAGATGCGCGCTTCTTCTGGGAAGTAGACCAGAAGATTAAGCTCGAAGATCGTGTTGATCTGCTTAAGACTGTCACTTTCCAAAAAGAATTGGGGAGTTACTACGAAAAGTCCAAACGAATGAAAGTGCTTGTGGATGAGTTGACTGACGAGCTGCACAAGCGAGCCTTCAGCTTAGATAGGTCAACGGTTTTTGCTGCGGCAGCACTCGCGAAGGCAGATTTGACATGTGAGCTAGTTAAGGAATTCACGGAGCTTCAAGGCATTATTGGCGGCTTGTATACAGTTGCACAAGATCGTCCTAAGGCTGTGGCAGACGCTATCTATAGTCACTATCAGCCAACCTCGATGGAGGATAAGATTCCAGTTTCATCAGAGGGACAACTTGTTGCCATTGCGGATAAGGCGGACTCTATCGCTGGTATGTTTGGAATCGGATTGCAGCCTACCGGATCGAAAGACCCGTTTGCGTTACGTCGCGCTGCTAACGGGATTGTGAAAATCCTCGCTGCAGGCGAATTGCCTCTTGATTTGAAGACAGTCGTTGATTTTGCTCTGGACCGGTATAGGCCGGATTTGTACGAGTCGTGGAAAGCGCCGCGTAATCTACTCCTCCCCGAACTAATGAGCTTCTTCGCCGAACGCGTCCAATTCTATTTGCGCGATGTCAAAGGTTATGCATACGACGTTGTCAATGCAGTTCTCGCCGCCGGAGCAGACGACGTGCGCGATGCCATCGCCCGCGCCGAAGCATTGACCGCAGCCCGCGAGTCTGCCGACTTCGCCGCAATCTCCGCGGCTTTCAAGCGCATCAAGAACATCTTGCGGCAGGCTGAGGAAAAGGGATTCGCAATCCAGGCAGCGGCGGGTGGAGTCGCTCTTTCACCAGAGACGCAGCAGCTACTAGCAGCCTCTTCGGCGCTCGTGCCTAAAGTTGCTGAACTCCGTTCCAAGCGCGCCTATGTAGAGGCTCTCGCGCTCATTGCCACACTGCGCCCCGCCGTCGATGCTTTCTTCGATAAGGTGATGGTGCTCGACCCTGACCCCGCATTACGCGGTGTGCATCTCGCGCTGATCCAATCCGTGCTCAATGGCTTTAGCGGCATTGCAGATTTCAGCGAGATTGTGACGGGTTGAGTGATTGCTTTCCCCGGTCCCCAAATGCGAGAGACCGGGGGCACCCATCACTGTCTCCAGACCGGCTCTAGTTGCGGCATCCAGCCAGACGTGTCCTGTGGGTCTGGAGACCTATAGGACAGCCGACCTGGAGGTCGGCACTACCAATTTGAGGTTGGCGCTACCAACTTACGGGTAGGCTCCAAGTGCTGCTGTTTCCCCTTTTGTGGAATCAGAGCGTGAAGTGCCCATTACTCCGCTGCATCTTCTGCGCTCCTTCGCCGTCTACAATCGATAGAGATGTCCGACACGCTTTATCTGAGTCTGTGGTACCCGAATCTGCGGCTGGAAGCCCTTCCGGACAAGCTGGCGGCGGTGCTTTCGGCCTTTGCCGCGCATGGCGGTGAGCTGCGGGTCTATGCGGCGACGGTCTGGCCGGTAAGCTGGAGCGAGTCGCCGGTCTTTCAGCAGGTTTATGGGCGGCGAATTCAGCAGCAGGGCAGCGAACCAGGCGGTCTGCTGGGTGCGGAGCCGCGCGATGCCGTTTCTGAAGCGCTGGAGCTGCTGCATGAAGATTATGCCTACGAGTTCCAGATTGGCTGGAGTCTGTGGGAGCTGGAAACCGGCGGAGCGCTCGACGCCCGCTGGGTGCGCGAGCCGCGGCTGGTGCGGGTAACCGGCTTTGGGCCGCTCTTCGACGAGGGCGCATACGAGGCGGACGGCCATATCCGCATTGATTTTGGCAGCGACGCGCCGTTTCTGGAAGAAGAGGCCGATCTGGATTCCGTCGGCGCGCGGCATGTGGAAGAAAATGTCCGCCAACTAGTCGAATTGACGGCGGCGGTGGAAAAGGCCTCGGGCGCGACGGCGCGGCTGTTGTGGAGCGAGTTGGGCGAGAGCTTGGCGCAGCGCCTCGCCGCCAGGCTGGGAGTGCGAAACTGAGGCTGCGATTCACAATTGAGCGGATGCGGACGCTGGTGCTGGCGACCGGTGTATTGCTTGTTGCCGCAGTGGGCGGCTTTCTGCTGGTCAACAAATGGAAACACCGCATCAACATCAAGGATCTCCCAACAGTTCTGGGCATAAACGTTATTCAGGAGGCCAACGGCTTCACCTTTACCCATGCCTTTGGCGCGCATTCGCAGTTCAAGATTCATGCGTCGAAGGTGATGCAGTTGAAGAACGGTCACGCCACGCTGCACGATGTGAAGATCGAGCTATATGGGGACGATGGCAGCCGCGTAGACCGTATCGAGGGCGCGGAGTTTGATTACGACCAGCAGGCGGGCACGGCGCGGGCTGCCGGGCCGGTGGAGATTACGCTGATGCGACCGGGAGTTGCGCCGGCAATTGCGCCGAAGGCAGCGCCGGGTGCGGGCGAATCGAAAGCCGATGGCAAGCCCAGCACGCTCGAAGTGGCTGAGGCGAAAGCCGCTGCCGGTGAGATTCACGTCAAAGCCGACGGCGTCACCTTTGACCAGAAAAGCGGCATTGCGACGACGGATCAGCATGTGGAGTTTGTGCTGGCGCAGGGGATGGGTTCAGCTGTGGGCGCGCGCTACGACTCGCAGCAGGGGCATCTGGTGCTGGATCACGCGGTCGAGTTGAATCTGCGGCGGGGCAACGCTCCAATTGCGCTCCATGCGCAACATGCCGAGTTCGAGCGCGACACGATGAACAGTGATCTGCGCGGAGCAACTGCTGATTATCAGGGCGGCAAAGCGACGGCTGGGGAGGCGAAGATTCTCTTCCGCGAGGACGGCTCGGCCGTGCGCCTTGATGCCTCTGGCGGGTTTACGCTGACCAGCGCAGCGGGCAGCCATGTAGCGGCGCCCGAGGGCAATCTGATCTTCGACGAGCAGAATCATCCGCGCCACGGGCATATGGAGGGCGGCGTGACGATGGACTCGGGCAGCGCTTCGCCGAGCGGAAGCCGGCAGCTGAACGGGACAGCGGCTACAGCGGAACTGGAGTTTACGAATCAAGGCGAGTTGCGCCATGCGCACCTGGAGCGTTCCGTTGAGTTCAAGACGAGCGAAGAGGGCCAGGAGAAGGATGGGCTCTTGCGGGTGAGCCGGACGTGGCATTCGCCGGTGGCGGATGTGGAGCTGCGCGAGACGGCAAAGGGCCAGATGGAGATAGCAAGTCTGCATGGCATGGGCGGGGTGACGATCAATGCGGAAAGCCAACGGGGCAAGGCAGCGACGTTGCTGTCGAAGCTCGGGGCGGATGAGTTGAGCGGAGAGTTTGGACCTGCTTCAGAACTGCACCAGATGACGGGAACCGGTCATGCGAGCATCGACGAGACGACGGCAACCGGAGTCCGTCAGACGGCGACCGGCGACCGGATCGAAGCGCATTTTGCGCAGGCCGCGGGTGCAACGCCGGGTCACAATGCCAACGGACCGGCAGGCGCGGGACAGATTGAGTCGGCAATGCTCGAAGGCAATGTGGCGCTGGTGCAGATTCCAGCGCTGAAGCCAGGTGGTGCAGCCGCGCAGCCGCTGCGGGCGATCGCAGGACGGGCCGATTACGAGGGCGCGGGAGAGTGGGTGCACCTGACGCGCGCTCCGCGGATTGAGAATGGCGGCATGCAGATTTCCGCTGACAAGCTGGATATTTCGCGCGCCTCCGGCGATGCCTTTGCTCACGGTAACGTAAAGGCAACCTGGTTTGGCGAGCCTTCCAGCGAGAGTGCGGTCGGCAAGAGCGCTCCGGCGAGTAATGCCGGCCAAACGACGGCTGTGCTCGGCGGCCAGGGGCCGACGCATGTGATTGCCGCCGAGGCCGAGATGCAACAGGCCACCGGAGCAGCCACTTTCCGGGGGCAGGCGCGGCTCTGGCAGCAGGGCAATTCGATTGCTGCGCCTGTGATCGTGCTTAATCGCCAGCGGCAGATGCTCTTTGCACAGGGTAAAGACGCGAGCGACCTGGTGCGGGTGGTGTTGGTCAGCATGGCCGGAACGGGCGCTGAAGCGAAGGGAGAAAAAAGTGCGGGAGCGCCAGCGCCTTCGGTGATCCGGGTGCGCGGCGGGGAGTTCACCTACTCTGATATTGACCGCAAGGCCTTGATGCGCAGCGCGTCGGCGGGAGCGGTGATTGCGGAGACGGCTGCGGCAACATCAATCTCGAACGAAGTGGAGGTCTTCCTGAAGCCAGCCGGAGCCGCTGAAAACAAAACCGGTGGCACACGGGATGCGCTGAAACAGAACAATTCGGCAGAGGTGGAGCGGATGATTGCCCGCGGCCATGTCACTCTGACCTCCCAGGACCGGCGGGGAAGCGGTGAACAACTGGTATACACCAGCCAGACCGGCGAGTATGTGCTGATCGGAACCGCTGCTGCGCCACCGCGGATGACTGACCCGGCGCGCGGCACAGTAACCGGCGAGGCTTTGATTTTCCATACCCGCGATGATAGCGTCAGTATCGAGGGTGGGGGGCGCAAGACAACCACCGAGACCCGCACGCCGAAGTGAGGCCGCAGGCGGAGTCAAACAGGCTTTTAGTTACTCATGCGCGGTGGCAAGGTTCCGGCTGATTGTTTGTGGCAATGCAATCTTTGCGTACTTTGGTATAGAGTACTTCACAGCTTCCGTGATTTGGGCATAGTCTTTCTCGCTGATCCGCTGAACTAGAGCGGCGCGGTTTAGGCGGTTGTAACCCAATTGCAGGCGGCGAACGTTTCCAGGATGACGGAGTTGCCAACAGGGTTGATGAATACACTGATCGCCGAGGGAATCGGCAAGTCATATAAGGGCCGCCAGGTGGTGCGCGGCGTTGACCTCTCCATCTCCCGCGGCGAGGTGGTGGGGCTTCTGGGGCCGAATGGCGCCGGAAAAACCACCAGCTTTTACATGATCGTGGGTCTGGTGACGCCGGAGAACGGCCTGATCCGCATGGACGAGACGGAGATTACGCGGGTGCCAATGTATCTGCGCGCCCGCAACTTCGGCATCAGTTATCTGCCCCAGGAGCCGTCGGTCTTCCGCAAACTGACTGTGGAGGAAAATATCCTGGCGGTGCTCGAGGTGCAGCCTCTCAGCAGCCAGGAGCGCCGCGTACGCACCGAGAAGCTGATCAGCCAGTTGAACCTGGGCCACATTCGCACCACGCGCGGCTACGCGCTCTCCGGCGGTGAGCGGCGCCGGGTTGAGATTGCCCGTTGCCTGTGCATCCAGCCTAACTTTATTCTTCTGGATGAGCCCTTCAGCGGCATCGATCCCATTGCCGTGTTGGAGCTGCAGAAGATCATCTTCGATCTCAAGGCGCAGGGAATCGGTGTGCTGATTACCGATCACAATGTACGCGAGACGCTTTCCGTCACCGACCGGGCCTACATCATCGCCGAGGGGCGCATCTTCCGCGCCGGAACCCCGCACGAGCTGGGCAATGACGTGGAGGTACGGCGGGTTTACCTGGGGGAGGGATTTTCACTTGGCTAGCCTGTTTTTTTCTTCGGCAGGAACCTATCTGGATACTCCGAGGCATAGGTCTGTCAATTGCACGCCGTCGTGCGCTAAGTACAGGTTTTCCATGCAGAGATTATCGGCGGAAGTGTTGCCCATTCCGGAACCGTTGACTCGACTTGAGTCAATTTCTTCTTTAGCTTTTTTCTCATCTCGCTACACTTTGATTGAGTCTGAACGGGAATAGGGTCCCAACTATGGCACTGTTGCAACCCAGATTGAACCTCAAGGTCTCGCAACGCCAGGTTCTGACTCCCGGCTTGATGCAGATGGTGAGTGTGCTTGCGCTCAACAAGCTGGAACTGAAGGAGATGATCGATGCTGAAATGGTCGAAAATCCTGTCCTGGAAGAGATTGACGAGACGGTTCCGATGTTGGACGAGGTTGCAGGCCGCGAGGAGCGGCTGGAACGCGGTATCCAGGAGCGCACGGTGCTGGACCTCACCGCTGCCGACGGCGCCGTTCAGGAACCGCCTGCAGCTGCCAAAGACTCATTTGAAGAGATCGATTTCGGCTCGTATTTTCAAGACTATCTGGACCCCGGCTATCGCACCCAACCGGAGTACGAAGAGAGCGAGAAGCCCTCGTTCGAGAACTTTCTCTCCCAGCCCACAACTCTCACCAATCACCTGGCGTGGCAGTTGGGAAGTCTGAAGTTGGAGCCGCATCTGCATGACGCGGCAGAATACGTGATCGGCAACCTGGACGAGGATGGGTATCTTGCCGCCAGTGAAGAGGAATTGGCGGAGGCGTTGCTGGACCCGGAGACGGTTCTCAAGGCTGTTCAGGCTGCTGGGCTTGAGGAAGATCAGAACAGTGTGGGGCAGACAGATGCCCTCGCTCTGCTGCGCGAAGCCATCAAGCTGGTGCAGGGGCTGGACCCGGCCGGTGTGGCCGCCCGCGATCTGCGCGAATGCCTCCTGATTCAAATTGCGGCCCAGCAGCATGAATTTGACTCATTGTATGCGCGGCGTAATCCTGAAGCGGTTGCGGACCTGCACGGCAGCTTTCACGCCGAGGCCGAGGCGCGCATTGAGGAACGGCGGCGCAGCATGGAAGTGGCGGCGGTCATCGTTGACCGTCATCTGGCGCTCTTGCAGAAGCGGGATGTGAAGGACCTGGCGCGTGCCGCGGCAGTGACACAGGCCGAAGCCCACGGCGGCATCGAATTCATTCGTACCCTCGACCCCAAACCGGGCCGGGTCTACAACCGCGAACAGACGCGGCTGATTGAGCCGGATGTGGTATTCATCAAGCGCGGCGGCGAGTGGGTCGTGGCGATGAATGAGGAAGACATGCCCAGCCTTCGCCTCAGCCAGCGCTATCGCCGCATGTTGACTGCGCAAGGCACAGACAAGGAAGTCAAAGATTATGTGAAGGAGCGCTTCCGCTCGGCGTTGCAACTGATGCGCAACATCGCGCAGCGCAAGAGCACCATCATCCGTACCTGCGAGGTGATTGTCCGCCGCCAGCAGGAGTTTCTGGATCGCGGCGTTGAGGCATTGCGCCCGATGATGATCAAGGAAGTGGCCGAGGAGATCGGCGTTCATCCTTCCACCGTTAGCCGTGCTGTTGCCAATAAATATGTTCATACCCCACAAGGCGTGATTGAGCTACGCTTCTTCTTCTCCGAAGGTTCGAATGGGCCGGAGGGCGCGGATACCCCGCTGCTGGTGCTCAAGCGCAAGGTGAAAAAATTGATCGACGATGAAGATCCCCGCCATCCGCTCACCGACGACCAATTGGCCGCTCACTTGCAGGCACAGGGCATTCAACTCACCCGCCGCACCGTCGCCAAGTACCGCGAAGATCTGAATATTCCATCAACCCATCAACGCAGACGGAGGGACTAGGGACTAGGGACTAGGGACTAGGGACTAGGGACTAGGGACTAGGGACTAGGAACTAGGGACTAGGGACTAGGGACTAGGGACTAGGGACTAGGGACTAGGGACTAGGGACTAGGGACTAGGGACTAGGGACTAGGGACTAGGGA
>Ga0181534_10002532_pt1 | contig 11244 bp, 8 predicted proteins | sample PEATcosm2014_Bin_37_FD_119758 | JGI IMG/M metagenome (GOLD analysis project Ga0181534, IMG submission 119758) | Peatland microbial communities from MTU Mesocosm Facility, Houghton, MI, USA - PEATcosm2014_Bin17_10_metaG | ecosystem: Environmental > Terrestrial > Soil > Wetlands > Peat | place...
GCCGCTGACGCCACCGATGCCGCTGACGCCGCCGATGCCGCTGACGCCGCCGATGCCACTGACGCCGCCGATGCCACTGACGCCGCCGATGCCGCTGACGCCACCGATGCCGCTGACGCCGCCGATGCCGCTGACGCCGCCGATGCCGCTGACGCCGCCGATGTCGCTGACGCCACCGATGTCGCTGACGCCACCGATGCCGGCGACGTTCGTGCCGAGACGCTCGCACCGTAACTCTGACGCCAGTGGTACCGGAGCGGCCAATGCCGATGCAGTCGTCCAACTGACTGTTGGCGCGAGGCGCGCACAGGCGCTGCTTATAACAGCGGGCGCCAGCTCAACCACGCGGCAGCGGACACGGATTTGGACTTCGCCGGCACCCACGCACGCAGAAGCCACAAACCTCAACCGCATGCAGCCCGACAAGCCAGGCACAGCCCCATTCGCTCGCCCTTTTTCCCACAAACACCGAAGAGCCGGCACTGAGCCGACCCGCGATAGCCTCAACGTAAAGCCGGCACCCCGGGTTCGAGGAGGTTTGCCTAACTAGTAGCCCGCAGCGATCGCATCCAGCGCCGCGACGTTCGGGGTCTTTTCAACCACCGGACCCTCGTTTTTGAAATTGATCAGTTCGTCTGCGGTCGGGTTGTAAGCAGGCCACTTCAGCCGTCCGCCGCCGTTCGGATCGCCAGTCTTGGCAAACGCAACCCAATAGGCGCTGATCAAAGCGGCGGCCTTCTCATCCAGGGGCCCTGTAGGCCAGGGGGAAGTGCTCAGAGTTTTGAATACATACTGGCGATCGGAGGCGTGCGGAGCCGCCTTGAGCTCCTTGGGTGCCTGCTCCGACAGGACGCTGAAGCGATACAGAAACACAGGCGCCACGGCCGAGTGGGTCTTCGACAGGAAGTGAGCCGGCTCCGTGAACAGAATATCACTCACAATGTTGGTGTTATAAGCGTCGTCCGATCCGTACGCCGCGAGTAGCCGGGCGCCTTCGGCCGCCGGGAATCTCATCATGTCCCGCTGTCGCTTCGGAGAGTGCGGCGGCGGAAACTCCGAGGCGTTACTGCCGAGCAGAAACGGGACGTGAGATTCGGCGTGCGCGGCAAAAGCGACATCCGCACGCGAAGTCAGTATCTTCCCGTCGATCATCGGTCCACCGGCGGCATTGTCAGGATCTCCGGCAGCAATGATCTGCTCAGCGGGAATCGCCCTGAGAGCGTTGACGTCATCCGTGGTTACACCAAGGCTCACGGCGAAGTTCTTGCCGGTCTGCTCGGCGGGCGGGTAACCCGAGTCATTGGAACGATTCAGATAGGGAAAGTCGATACGCGCGATACCCGATTGCGAAATCGCTTTCTGAAACAAACCCTGTGCCGCCGGCGAGATCATGAGATTGATCACCGAGCCGCCGCCCGCCGATTCACCAAAAATCGTGACATTGGCCGGGTCGCCGCCGAACACCGTGATATTGCGCTTGACCCATTGGAGTGCGGCGATCTGATCCATGAAGGCATAGTTGCCCAGAGGTCCGTCGGGACTCTCCTTCGTCAACGCGGGATGCGCAAAGAACCCAAAACGCCCGAGGCGGTAGTTGATGGAAACGACGACTACGCCCTGCCGGGCCAACTCGGTCCCGTTATAAAGATTGGCGGTGCCCGAGCCGTTCACATAGCCACCGCCGTGGATCCAGAACATGACAGGCAATTTGCCTCGCCGCCCCTTCGCCGGTGCGTAAACGTCCAGGTTCAGGCAATCCTCACTGTCCGGCGGAGGACCCACACCATTGTCCTTGGTATTGATTATCTGTTTGCATAGCGGACCGACCTTGTCGGCAGGCCGTGTTCCGGTCCAAGCAGCGACGGGCTGCGGTGGGCGCCACCGAAGATTTGCTACGGGCGGCGCTGCGTAGGGAATTCCCTTGTAGGAAGACACACCGGACTCAGTAATACCGGAGATTCGTCCGCTGTCGATCTGTACGACAGAGGCACTGAGGGCAACGATCGTGGCTAAGACTATCAAGTAGGGCCTCACTTACGCGCGCCGAGGCGCGCGAGCATTTCCGAAAGAGCTTCAGGACTGATGTAGAAGTATTCGCAGACCCGACCCCACAACATGGCGGTCGGGACGTTACGGCCACCGCGCTCCTTTTGCGTCTGGTGCAGGACGTACAGCACCACCCGCTCCTCGCGAGTCAAGCCGTCGCGGACGTCAGGGATTTTATCGAAGTCCATAGCTCTCAACTTTAATCTAGAATCAACGGCATGCGAACCGAAGTAGAGCCTTTCCATGCCATCGCCATCAGTCGCCTGGCCCATGACCTGAAGGCGCAGGGGCGCTCCATCATTCACATGGAGTTTGGACAACCGTCGACTGGAGCACCGCAGGCCGCCATCGCTCGGGCCCACGAGGTGCTCGACACAGACGGGATGGGTTATTGGGAAAGCACAGCACTCAAGGCGCGCCTCGTCCGCCATTACAGTGAAAGCTACGGTGTCGAGGTCACTCCCGAGCAGTTCATCCTGACTTGCGGCGCGTCCCCTGCCCTCGTGCTGGCTTTGAGCACGAGCTTTTCCCCTGGGGATCGCGTCGCGCTCGCACGGCCGGGGTATGTTGCGTACCGGAATACCTTGCGGGCGCTGAACCTCCAGGCGGTTGAAATACCGTGCGACCGGAAGACTCGCTTCCAGCTCACCGCGACCAGTCTGGCCGCGATTGATCCGGCACCGAGTGGGGTCATTGTTGCGAGCCCCGCCAACCCGACTGGAACGATCATTGGCCCGGCCGAGCTGAGCGCCATTGAAAAAGTCTGCCGGGAGAGAAACATCCGGATCATCTCGGATGAGATCTATCACGGCCTCAGCTACGGCGAGCGGGCTCACTCGATGCTCGAGTTTGGCTCCGAGGCACTGATCATCAACAGCTTCTCCAAGTATTTCAGCATGGTCGGCTGGCGGCTGGGGTGGCTGCTGGTCCCACCCCAACACATCGCGCGCGCCCGCGCCTACATGGGCAACATGTTCCTGACGGCGCCGTCACTCAGTCAACATGCAGGACTCGTGGCGCTGGACTGCCATGAAGAGCTGCAGAAGCACGTGGCGGTGTACGCGAAGAATCGCGAGTTGCTGCTCGCCGCGCTCCCCGCCCTCGGCCTGGCCGACATTGCACCGCCTGACGGCGCGTTTTACATCTACGCCGATATCGGGCGCTTCACCGACAACAGCCTGAAATTCTGCGAGGACATTCTGCGCCATACCGGCGTAGCCACGGCGCCCGGAATCGATTTCGACCCGGTGGCGGGTCACCACTTCATGCGCTTCAGTTTCGCCGTCGCGACGGCGCAGGTGCAGGATGCGATCGAGCGGCTCCGCCCGTACTTCGCGAGTTTATGAGAGCGGTAATCGCAGCGGGGTTGCGTGCGCTGCCTCGCCTGCAAGAGTCCCCGCCAGAAACTCATTTGTGCGATTGAATTCCTGCCGCAGCGCGTCGCTCACCCTTTGCAACTGTGCGGGCTCGGCGCCGGGCGCCTCGGCTTCCAGGCGCGCGGCCAGATCGGTCAATTCCTGGGCATAGATGTTGGCGCTGGCGCCTTTCAACTTGTGAGCCGCGCGCGCCAGGGCGCCGCGATCAGCAGCTGCCAGCGCTGTACCGATTTCGAGGAATTGCTGATTGCCGCTCGCGGCAAAGGTTGCAGCCAGGTCGCGCGCGAATTCCATATCGCCGTCAGTCAGACGATTGAAGCGCGCGAGGTCAACGGGTACGGACTCGTTCATTCCTATCTCCTGCGAGTACCGAGCCTCGGTAGTTTATGTCACGCCTCAATAAACGGAGCAACCTCCGAGCGCTGCCCGCACAGAAACGCATCTGCAACCAACTGTAGCGGTGCAACATCAACGTCGCTGAGTTTGCGCTGCACCAAATCCGCGAAGTGAGCGTACAGCCGCGGATACTCACCACCCGGTGGAAGGGGCACAGGCTCGCCATCCACGCGCATCTCGCTGCCGCCCTTGGACAAACTCAACCGTCCCGAGTCGGTGTCCACATCGATGTCCCAGCGCGGCGCACCCGGGTACAGGAAATCCAACTCCATGCGCGCAGGCCCATTGAACAGCAGGCTCGCCGCAATGGGCGTCTGGCAGTTGCTGGGGAAGCGCAGCTCGGAGCTTTGGAGCACCAGCGCGTAGGGGAGGATCCGGGTCAGGATCGACAGTGCATTGATCCCCGGATCGAACACGCCCAGGCCGCCCGCCTGCCAGATCCACGCCTGGCCGGGGTGCCAGACCCGAACATCTTCTTTCCAGTGGATAGCCACATTGCGGATGTTGCGACCGGCCAGCCATTTCCTGGCCGGCTCGACTGCGGCTGCATGGCGCGAATGCCATGAAGCAAACAGGGTAGCTTGCTTTTCATGGGCCAGCGTAGCCAGTGAATTGACTTCGCTGACGGTGGCCCCGGGCGGCTTTTCCAGCAGTACATGCAAACCGCGCTGCAAAGCGAAGCGCGCGATGTCATATCGGACCTGCGGTGTAGTGCACAAAGATACGGCTTCAACAGCCGGAACCGCATTCAACAGCGACTCGATATCCTTGCAGCTCGGTACACCCTCCAAAACATTGTGGGGACTGGCTACACCGACCAGCTCAAAGGCATCGCTGGCCGCCAGCGATGGCAGATGCTGATCACGCGCGATCTTGCCCAGTCCCACGATTGCCAGTTTGATCTTCGTCATGTCATCGTCCTGTACGAGTCGAGGGGCGACGCGCCGACTGTTGGGCCTCGCGCCGTGAAATCAGGTCCAACGCTTCCTGGATGAGCTTGCGCATGGCCTCGCCTGCCGCCGCCGACTTCCCGGCAAGAATGGCGTCCGCCACTTTCTTGTGATCGGCAATGCTGGCGAGTTGCACACCCTTGTAACGGTTGGTCGTCTGGATGCTGAAGCGCAGCGCCGCGGCCGTGAAACCCGTCAATTGCGCGTAGAAGCGATTGCGGCTGGCTCGCAACACTGCCACATGAAACGCGATGTCGGAATCCAGGGGATCATCCTCGCCCCGATCGGCCGCCTGCATGCGCTCGATGCCGGCACGGATCGCCGCCTTCTCCCCGGGACCGGCCGCCCGGGCGGCCAGCGCGGCAGCTCCGGGCTCCATGGCCAGCCGGATCTCCGTGAACTCAATCAGCAGCTGGGGGGAATACTTGCGCTCCAGCAGCCAACCCAACACATCGGGGTCCAACAGGTTCCAGCGGTCTTCGGGCTGAACCCAGGTGCCGCGCCGGGGCCGCGCGGCCAACAGTCCTTTCGCCGTCAACATTTTCACGGCTTCGCGCAGCACCGGGCGGCTCGCATCGTATTTGCGGCACAACTCGGCTTCGATCGGAGTCGGGTTGTCAGCCGAATAGACGCCCGTGACAATGGCAACGCCCAACTCGTGGGCAATGCCGTAGGTGAGATTCTGACCGGCTTTCCGGGACATGCGGCTCACCACCAGGTCGAGTACAGAACAATCAGGATGGCGACAATCACCACGGCGGCGGTGTTGAAACCCGCGGACGTGGAGTAGTCGATGTTCTTCAGCTCAATGGTCATGGACGGTGGCTGTGGTTTTTGCAGCAGGGACAAGAGGATGGCCAGCGCCATGCAGATCAGGAATACCAGCCCGACGCGATCGATGAACGGTAGCGCCGGCCAGAACTGTCGCAAGCCGAACGACAGCAGCGCCGAGGCTATCGCGGCTATGAGCGCGGCACCCGCCGTACACCGCGACCAGAACATGCCGAGCAGAAAAATGACGCAAATGCCTGGAGTAAAGAACCCCGTGAACTCCTGAATGAACTGGAAGCCCTGATCGAAGCTGCCCAACAACGGCTTCGCCGCAACACTGGCGATGATCAGTGCGACCACGGCCGCGATCCGGCCCACTACAACGAGACGTTCCGGGGACACATCGCCACCCACGAGCGGACGATAGATATCCATGGTGAAAATGGTGGCGATGGAGTTGATCTTGGAACCCATGGAAGCCACGATCGCGGCAATCAGCGCCGCAAACACCAGACCGAGAATGCCGGGTGGCAACATCGCCATCAGGTGAGGATACGCTTCGTCGGGCCGTGCCAGGTTGGGTGCCAACGCTACCGCCGCAATTCCCGGCAATACGATGATCACCGGCATCAGCAGCTTGAGGAAGCCGGCCAGCACGATCCCCTTCTGGGCCTCGCGGGTGTCCTTGGCGGCCAGCGCACGTTGAATGATGTATTGATTGAAGCCCCAGTACGAGACGTTCATCACCCACAGGCCTCCCACCAACACCGACAGACCCGGCAGGTCCTTATAGTTAGGATCGGTCCTCGGCAGAATCATCCGGAAATGCTCCGGGTAGGTCGCCTGCAGATGTTGAAAACCCGCCCATATTCCGTGGTGGTCCGACACTTTGTCCAGCGCCAGGTAGCTGATGATCAAGCCACCCAGAACCAGCAGGGACACCTGGACGATGTCCGTCAGCGCCACTGCCTTCAGGCCGCCATACAACGCGTAAGCGCCAGCGAAGACTGCCAGAGCCACCAGGGCGGTCTGCAGCTCGATGCCGGCGACCGTATGCACCGCCGTGGCTCCGAGCCACAGGATGGCGGTCAGATTCACAAACACGTAGACACCCAGCCAGAACACGGCCATAACCGTCCGCACGCCGGAGCTGAAGCGCTTCTGCAGAAACTCGGGCATCGTGTAGATGCGGTTGGTCAGAAACACCGGCAGGAAGAACTTGCCCACAATGATGAGCGTGAGCGCGCTCATCCACTCGTACGAAGCGATTCCGAGACCGATGACATACCCCGAGCCCGACATGCCGATGATCTGCTCGGCGGAGATGTTCGCGGCAATCAGCGAGGTGCCGATGGCCCACCAGGGTAGCGACCGGCTGGCCAGAAAATAGTCCTGGGCATTTTTCTTGTGCTCGCCCCGTTCGCGCGACACCCATTGTGCCAGTGCAAAGATGGCGACGGCATAGATTCCGACGACCCACGTATCGAGAGTGGAGATTCCCATTCAGCGCGTGGCCCGAAATGCCTGCACCAACAGGCTGGCACGCCGTCCTATCTCCGGCAGGTCATAGTCGGGACGAAACAATTCGCTTCCAAAACCGAAGCCATCGGCGCTGGCAGCCACCCAAGTTGGAATATCAGCGGCACCCACCCCACCGACCGGATACATGCGAACGCCCGCCGGCAGCACAGCGCGCAGCGCCTGCATGAACTTGGTCCCATAGGCGGATGCCGGGAACAGTTTCAGTTTGGTCGCACCGGCGCGGATAGCCGCAAATGCTTCTGTCGGAGTCGCAATTCCCGGCATCACCTCCATGCCGAGATCCAGGGCACTGCGGATCACGTCCGGGTCGCAGTTGGGCGCCACAACGAGTCGGCCGCCAGCCGCATGAGTATTTTTGACGGCAGTTTGATCGAGTACCGTGCCGGCGCCGATCAGGCAGTCGGCGCCCTGCCCGGCCACCAACGCGGCAATGCTCGCGAACGGATCCGGAGAGTTAAGCGGAACTTCAATCACCCGGATCCCGGCTGCGTGCAGTACGCCGCCTGTCTCAACGGCGCGCTTGGGTTCCAGTCCACGCAGTATGGCAACGAGCGCGGCGGATTCGGCGTTGGGATCGAATGGCATTAGTCACCAAGTTGTTTGCGAATTTGCGTGAGTCCGGCCAGCACAGCGTCCGCGCCGTCGGTGGCGTTGGACCGGCAGTGCCGATGAGCGAGCCCATCCGCATATAGTCGCGTCAGGTTGGCAGAACCGATGAGATGAACTGCGGGCACTTCTTCCAAGGTCTCCAAAGCGCCTGCAATGTCACTGGCGACGAGCAGCCCCGACAGAAAAGCGGCCGCGTCACCGGGTGCAAGCTCCCCATCCAGGGTCCGGCTGCGACATTCAAACAGTCGATCGAGCAACTGCGCCCGGGGAAAGCGCCCGAACTGATCCAGCCCCTTGCGAAAGGCAACGTCCGTGACTTCGCCGCGTTCACGGACCAACACACTGTGGTGCGACAACAGGTCGAACAGCTCGCCGGTGGGTGCGGTCAGGAACTCCACAACGACGCCCTCGTTCAGGAGCGCCCACTTAGTGTGAGTACCCGGCAGACACAGCAGCTGGCGGCCGTGCCGCAGCGCCGGCTCGAGCGCCAACACACCGAGAATCTGCGTCTCCTCGCCGCGCATGAAATCCGGCGCATCGAAACGGTTACGACACGAGAGGCCGGGGACTATCCGGATGCGACCCTCGCGCAAGCTGGCGCTACGCTCCGCAATATCCGCAAGAGTCGCCGGGCAGGCGGCGTAAGGTGCCTGCAGCCAACCGATGTTGGAACCCACCATGCCGCACAGGACGGCCCGCGTGCCCGCCGGCCACTTCGATGTCAGGGAATCAAAGATCTCGGCACAGCGCCCGTCGCTGCCGGCCACACCGGGACCGGTGCTGGAATCGAGCACCCGGCCCTGCGCATCACACAGAAACAGACGCAGGTTACTGGTGCCCCAGTCCCCGGCGATAAAGGCCCCCTCGCGCATCGACGCCTTGACCCCTCATGAAGTGTATTTATAATATAAATTACATTTCGCCTCGACACCATGTCGCGGGACCGACTTTGCTCCGACACTTTCTTCTCTGTGTCATCCTGGCCGCGATCGCGGTGAGGGCCGCCGCCGCTGACACGGTGCCGCTGTGGCCGCACACCGCGCCCGGCTCGGAAGGACACGACAGCGCCGAGACCGTCAGGGTCAACGAATACTCCGAGCACATTGTGTCAAATGTGCACCGGCCATCCCTCACTGTCTACCTGCCCCCACGGGAACGGGCCACCGGCGCGGCGGTCATCGTCATTCCCGGCGGCGGCCATGTTGAATTGTGGATGGATCATGAAGGCTATGCGGTCGCCCGGTTTCTGGCCGAGCACGGCATCGCTGCTTTCGTCCTGAAATACCGGCTGGCCAACGCGCCGAATTCAACTTACTCCGTCGCGGGTCACGCGCTGCCGGATGTCCAGCGCGCCATTCGGCTGGTCCGCAGCCGATCCGCACAGTGGGGAGTCGATCCCCGGCGCGTCGGTGTCCTTGGATTCTCCGCCGGCGGCGAGTTGGCCGCCCAGGCCAGCCTGCAGTTCCAGCCCGCCCCGGCCGACGCCCCGGACCCGATCGATCGATTGAGCTCGCGCCCGGACTTCCAGGTCCTCGTGTACCCCGGTGGTCTGCAGTCGATGGAGTTACATCCACCTAAGGACGCGCCACCGGCGCTGTTGTTGGAGGGAAGCGAGGATGAGCCGGCGCGCATCAAGGGCCTCACGAGCCTGTATCTCGCGCTTCGCGACGCCGGAGTTCCCGCCGAGATGCATCTGTACGATGGCGTGGGCCACGGGTTTGGAATTCGTGCCCGTAATCATGGCCCGGTCACCGAATGGCCGCAGCGCCTGTTGGACTGGATGGACGAGCGCGGAATATCAGGTCCGCCGGTACTGGCGGCGCGTCACACGTCATTCAACGACGACTGGCGTTTCAAAAAAGGCGCGGCTCCCGGAGCTGAGCAGTCCCGATTCGACGATCGTCACTGGTTGCCGCTGCGACTTCCGCACGACTGGGCGATCGACGGTCCGTTTGACCGCAATCTCAATCCCCACACGGGCGCGCTGCCCATTGCGGGAACCGGTTGGTATCGCAAAACATTCACCCTGCCCCGCAATCACTACTACGCGGTGGAATTCGACGGCGCCATGGCGAACTCCACAGTCTGGCTCAATGGCCACGAACTCGGCGGCCGGCCGTATGGTTACAGCGGATTTGCCTTTGACCTGACCCCATTCCTGGCACCTGCCGGTCAACCTAATGTCATTGCTGTGCGGCTGACGCCTGAACCCAACTCATCGCGCTGGTATCCGGGTGCCGGGATCTATCGAAATGTGTGGCTGGATGAGACGGACGCTGTGGCGGTTGCCCACTGGGGCACTTATGTCACAACGCCGGAAGTCTCGGCCAACAGCGCCACTGTTTCCGTCAAGACCGACGTCCGTAACAGGGCAACGAGCGCCGCATCGATCACACTGCGATCCGCCGTGATCGATCGTGCGGGCCGTGAGGTCACGCGGATCGATACACCGGCGACGATCCCGGCGGCCACGGATCGCACTGTCCCCATTCAGTTGGTTGTGGAGCGACCCCAACTCTGGGACATCGACAATCCCTACCTGTATACCCTGCGCACCGAAGTCATTGCGAATGACGAGGTGATTGATCGATACACCACGCCGTTCGGCATCCGGACGATCGGGTTCGATGCGCAGAAAGGGTTCTCGCTGAATGGGCGAATCCTGAAACTGCACGGCGTGTGCCTGCACCATGATCTCGGTGCGCTCGGGGCCGCCGTCAACCGGCGCGCGATCGAACGGCAACTTCAGATCCTGAAGGGCGCCGGGGTCAATGCCATCCGCACCAGCCACAACCCGCCCGCCCCCGAGCTGCTGGAATATGCAGACAAGATGGGCTTTGTCGTCATGGACGAAGCCTTCGACATGTGGCGGATCCCGAAGGTACCGAACGGCTACAGCAAGTACTACGACGCCTGGTCCGAGCGGGATCTACGCGACATGGTCCGCCGCGATCGCAACCATCCGAGCATCATTCTGTGGAGCATCGGCAACGAGATCCCCGAACAGAAGAGCCCGGACGGCTGGCAGGAAGCCCGGCGCCTGACCGGCCTATTTCACGACGCAGACCCGACGCGCCCCACGACTTCGGCCTTCAACAACTGGGACGACGCGATTCGCAACAAGCTGGCCGACGAAGTCGATGTGCCGGGATTCAACTACAAGCCCAATTTCTATCAGCGCATTCACGACGAGCATCCGAAGTGGGTGATCTATGGCTCCGAGACGGCGTCCTGCGTGAGCAGCCGCGGGACTTATCACCTGCCGATCAAAAACTACGTGAAGGATCCGTCGCTGCAGATCAGCAGCTACGATGTCATCGCGCCGCCCTGGGCCTATTGTCCGGACGTTGAATTCGCCGCGCAGGACGCACTTCCCGCGGTGTTGGGCGAGTTCGTCTGGACCGGATTTGATTATATCGGCGAGCCGACGCCCTTCTTCGGCGAGCACGCGGATAACAGTCACGACTGGCCGGCGCGCAGCTCCTATTTCGGAATGGTGGACCTTGCGGGATTCCCGAAGGATCGCTACTACCTGTACCAGAGTGTCTGGACCC
>Ga0181534_10002533_pt1 | contig 11243 bp, 10 predicted proteins | sample PEATcosm2014_Bin_37_FD_119758 | JGI IMG/M metagenome (GOLD analysis project Ga0181534, IMG submission 119758) | Peatland microbial communities from MTU Mesocosm Facility, Houghton, MI, USA - PEATcosm2014_Bin17_10_metaG | ecosystem: Environmental > Terrestrial > Soil > Wetlands > Peat | place...
AAAATAAGTGGTGAAGCGCTGCACGATCTGCGATTCGCCGCTCATGCCGATGCCCAGACACTTGCGCGCGATGCTGCCCGCGCCGTCGCAGCCCGCCAGGTACTGGCTGCGAATGGTCTCAGTGGCGCCGCTGTCGGCATCGCGTATCACCGCGGTCACGCCGCGCGCGTCTTGCGTCAGGTCCTCGAAGGCCGTGGCGAAGCGCACGGTGACTTCAGCGGCGGCATCGATGGCGGCCTTCAGCACGGGTTCGATCTTGACCTGCGAGACCCGCATCGGCGGCTCGACGGGCTGGGTTCCGTCGTTGTGAGCGCGAATGAACGCGCGGCTCTGGGTCACGCTGGGGTAGCGAAAACGACACAGTTCGTGGCCCACCATGGTGTCGATCCAGGAGACGTCGAAGTTGTGGTCCTCGGGCACCGCCGCCTGGCGCAGCGCCGGAGCCAGTCCCAAGCGCCTGAACAATTCCATGCTGCGCGAATTGGTGATGTCCATTTTCGGGTGCCGCGTGGTGGTGGCGTTTCGTTCGACCAGCATCGAGCGCACGCCGCAACGCGCCAGTTGCAGCGCAAGCGTCATACCCACCGGGCCACCGCCCGCGATCAGCACAGGGGTGTCGAATTTGCCGTTGCTCACGGGCACACCGACCTCGGAATGATCCTCGACGAACTTTGTATTAGTATAGCGAGCAAATAACTGCTTGACGAAATTTTCGCCGAATTACTGCTAATGTCGATTTAACAATCAAACTATGACAAATATCGCCAAGGCTTACATTGCCGGTGCCTATGAGCATCCCACCCGCAAGGCACCGGACAAATCCGTGGCCCAGTTGCAGGCTGAATGCGCAGTGGGCGCGCTCGCCGACTCCGGTTTGAGCCGCGACGACGTCGACGGCTATTTCTGCGCCAGCGACGAGGTCGGCCTGGGTCCGCTCAACATGATCGACTATTTGAACCTGCGGGTGCGGCACATCGACGGCACCGACATGGGCGGTGCGTCCTATCTGGCGCACGTGGCGCACGCGGCGCAGGCAATCGCCGCCGGCAAGTGCAACGTGGCGCTCATCACGCTGGCCGGCCGTCCGCGCAGTGAAGGCCATTCGGGAACGATGCCGAGGGCGGCCGTCGCCAATTCGCCGGACGCACCGTGGGAGGCACCTTTCCTACCGGCGACGGTGAACATGTACGCGATGTGCGCGATGCGGCATATGTACGAGTTCGGCACCACCAGCGAACAGCTGGCGTGGATCAAGGTCGCGGCGTCCCGCCATGCGCAGCACAACCCGAATGCGATGTTGCGCGAGGTGGTCACCGTCGCCGAGGTGCTGGCCTCGCCGGTGGTTTCCGATCCGCTGCACCGGCTGGATTGCTGCGTGGTCAGCGATGGCGGCGGGGCGCTGCTGGTGGTGCGGCCGGAGATCGCCCGATCCTTGAAACGGCCGCTCGTGAAGGTGCTCGGAGCGGGCGAGAGCATGAAGGGTCAGATGGGCGGCGATATCGATCTGACCTACTCGGGTGCACGCTGGTCCGGGCCGGTCGCCTTCGCCGAGGCCGGCGTCACTCCGGCCGACATCAAGTACGCATCGCTCTACGACAGCTTCACCATCACGGTGCTCATGCAGATCGAGGATCTGGGGTTCTGTGCAAAGGGCGACGGGGGCAAATTCGTGGCCGACGGCAACCTCATTTCCGGCGTCGGCAAGCTGCCGTTCAACACCGACGGCGGCGGCCTGTGCAGCAACCATCCCGGCAACCGCGGCGGCATGACGAAAATCATCGAGGCTGTACGGCAGTTGCGCGGCGAAGCGCATCCGGCGGTGCAGGTGCCGAACTGCGACCTGGCCCTCGCGCATGCCACCGGCCGGCTGCTCGGCAGCCGCCACGGCAGCGCTACCCTCATACTGGAAAGGGAATAGCGATGGCAGAGCGTAAATTCGCCGCAGCGCCGGTCAATCCCGAGTCCGCGCCTTTCTACAAGGCCGCCGCAGAAAACCGTTTTCTCACCCGAAAGTGCACGGCCTGCGCCCGGCTGCACTGGTATCCGCGCGCCATCTGTCCGTTCTGCTGGGGCACGACCGAGTGGCAGGAGATCGAACGCACCGGCCGCATCTACAGTTACAGCGTCATGCGCCGGGGCGACCCGCCGTTTGCCATTGCCTACGTGACGCTGGATGCCGGCCCCGCGATGCTCACCAATTTGGTGGATTGCGATCTCGATTCCCTACGCATCGGTCAGCGCGTCACGCTGGTATGGAAAGCCACGGATGGAGCGCCCGTGCCCTGTTTCACGCCGCTCTGAGGCCACCGCCGCCATCAGGCCGCGCCCACCAGCGAAACCGGTAAGGACTGCGCCGCGTGCCGCAGACATTCGGCGAAGGCCAGCGCCGCCGGCGAGGTCGGTCCGCCCGCACGGTAGAATGCCGTGATCGTCGTGCTCGGGAACGTCCAATCGCCGAGGATCTCGCGCGAGGTGCCGTCGAACAAGGTGGGCGCCATGACCAGCGACGAAGTAACGGCGATGTAGCCGGTGAGGGGAATCAACTTTCGGATCGCGATCAACGAGGAGGTTTCGATGAAGCGGCGCGGCAGGCCAACCGCTCGCCGCGCAAACTCGGTTTCGATCGAGCGGTACAAGGGACCGGAAGGGCTGGGCAGTATCCATTGTTCGGTGCCCGCCAGATGTTGCAGGGAGTGCCGTTGCCGCCCGAGCAATTTGTGACCGTTGTGCACGAACAACCCGACGTGTTCGGTGGCCAGCGCTTCGGAGACCAGATCGTCGTAACTCTCCGCATCGATCCGTGAGCCCACCACCACGTCGAGTTCACCGAGCCGCAACATGGTGAGCAACGTCTCGGTGGGTGCCTCGAGCAGCCGCACCTGTGATCCTGGCTTCATCTTGTCGAATTCCTTCACCGCCAGCGGCACCAGCAACGACATGGACAGGAATGTGCCACCGCAGGCCAGCGGTCCGCCGGTGCGCCCCTTCAAGATATTGAGAACGGTTTTGGCGCGCTCCAGTTCGCCGTCCACCACCCGCACATGATCGAGCAGGGCCTGACCGAATTCCGTGGGGTACACACCCTTCGCGACACGGGTCAGCAGTTTCACGCCCAGCGCCGCTTCCAGCTTGCCGATGCTGCGCGTCAGAGCCGGCTGCGACAACCCGATCTTGGTGGATGCGCGGTTGATGCTGCCGGCATCGACGACCGCGCGTAAATGCAGCAAACTCTCGAAATGGTGGGACAGCAAATTAGGCATGGGGAAGTCGCGTTACACTATGCGCGAATCGTAACACTGGGGATTGCATGACTTACGAACGTTTCAAGCCGCTTGCGCCGGAAGAAATGACGCCGGCGCAGAAGCACATGGTCGAATCCATTCAGGCCGGCCCGCGCGGTGCGGTGCGCGGACCCTTCAAGCTGCTGCTGCGGAGTCCTGAGCTCGGCGAACTGCTGCAGCAGGTCGGCGCCCACATCCGTTTCAAGAGCAGCATTCCCGCGCCACTGAACGAACTAGCCATCATTCTCGCCGGCCGCAAATGGAACTCGCAGGTAGAGTTCTGGGCGCATCGCGGCATGGGCCTCGAAGCGGGCATGCGGCCGGAGGTGGCGGACGCCGTGGCCGCCGGGAGGCGGCCGGATCCCATCACGCCGGACGAGGCCATCGTGTACGATTTTTGCCACGAATTGCTGCACACCACGGAGGTCTCGGACTCGCATTTTAGGGCCGTCGTCGAGCGTTTCGGTGAGCAGGGCGTGGCCGATCTGATCTGCGCGCTGGGCTATTACAGCCTGGTCTCCATGGTATTGAACGTGGACCGAGTACCGCTGCCGCCGGGCGCGGAGCCATACCTCAAACCGCTCTGACGTGTTCGACGCCTGCTCGTCGCTCTGGCCGGCAAGGTCCGCTGCGCCGCGCAACCGCCCGGCTTCAGGTCCCGCCCGGGCACCCGAAGGGGCGCGCCTTGCTGCCTGCTCACTGCGCCGGCGGCCGAAAATCCTGATCCGGATAGGTGGTTTCCCTGGGTATTTGAATGACGACAGCTCCATGGTTCAGAGTGCGATGGCAGTCATTGCAGGCTCGGGTCAGTTGAGCGTACGCCGTCGCGAATTGCTCGGGATTCTTTGAGGTTATCGCTTGCGCAAGCGCATCGAGCGGCGCTTTGGTCATGCCGGTCGCCACCGCGGCAGTATCCACCGTCTGATACTTGGGTATGGTGCGGCCGATCCGGGCGAAGGCGTTTCGCAACTCGCTCAGTTCGTATGCGGCGTATGTCCAATTCTTGCGGGTTCCCGCGAGACCCAACTTGATGTGACGGGGCTGCACTGCCATGGTCATCAAGTCGCCCATGCTCGGATGGTAGTCGGGCGCGGGCGCGGGCGCGGGCGCGGAGGATGCCGCTTGACCGGCACTGCCAACTGCCGCTTCGCCGCCGCCGGCAATTGTCTGTGCGCCGGTAAGACCCGGCATCCCTCCCAGGATACAGGCGGTTGCGGCAAGGAATAGAAACCCGGGCGCCGTACTCGTACTGTCTGTCATCCGGTGCGTGTTTCTCGCAGCGCAATCAGGGGGCATGGTTTGATCTCTCGGCGGTAGTGGAATCAGAGGCTGCCGGCGATACGCCGATTACGACGTGGATGCTCGTGCTTCCAGCGCTGCCTGGGCCGCTAGAACACTTCGCAGCCGGGCAGGCCGCAGGAGATCAAGCGGTCGGAGGGGAAGTTGGTGATGATGCGGCAACCATCCTTGGTGACCACGACTTCCTCTTCGATGCGCGCGGCACCCGAGCCGTCTTCGGCACCGCACCAGGTTTCCAGCGCGAACACCATGCCTTCCTGCAGAGGTGCGGTGTTGCCGCGATAGCGTTTGGAAATGATGGGCCGCTCCCACAGCGACAGACCCACCCCATGACCGTACTGCAGCAGGAAGGCTTCGGCCTCATCGCGATAGCCAAATTCCTGCGCGTCCGGCCACACCGCCGCCACTTCATCGCAGGTCACGCCCGGGCGAATCATGTCGATGGACGCGCTGATCCACTTCGACGCCTTCTCGTAGGCGTCGATCTGATGCTTGTTGGGTTCGCCGCAGATGAAGGTACGGTAATAACAGGTCCGATAGCCGTTATAGGAATGCATGATGTCGAGGAACACCATGTCTCCGGGCTGGATCATGCGATCCGAGAAGGTATGCGAGTGAGGCCGGCCACGCGGCCCGGAGACCGAATTGACGCACTCGACGCGTTCGGAGCCCATGCGGAACAGGCGATCGTTGGCGATCGCCACCAACTCGTTCTCCTTGGTGCCCGGCCGGATCGCCTTGCAGATATCGACGTACACCGCGTCCACCATCGCGGCGGCCAACTTCAGTAATTCGATCTCGTCGGGGGTCTTGATCTGACGCGCATCGAGCAGCGCCTGTTGACCATCGACGACTTCGACCCCCTCGGCTTCCAGCGCGCGCAGCATGGGCAGTTCCATCACGTCGATGCCCAGCGGTAGATTCTCGATGCCCAGGTCGATCAAGGATTTCCTGATCTGCTTGGCGAAATCCGCCTCGATCTTCATAGACGGCGGCAGGCCGCCTTGCATGGTGGATACACCGGCGGCCACATTGTCCGCGATCCAGGGCGATGACAGCCGTTTGGCCGGCGCGGCGGGGTCCCACAGGAGCGGCGCGCCCTCGGCCGGACACAGCGCGTAGCGAATGAACTTGTCGCGCGCCCATTCGCCGATATGCGTGCCTGTGATGTAGCGAATATTGTCGAAGTTGAAACACAACACGGCGCCCAGGCCCGCCGCCCGCGCGGCGTCCTGCGCACGCCGCAGGCGCGCGTTGATGAGGCGATCGTAGTCGACACCGCGTTCCCAGTCCTTGGCCTGCGTACCCCAGGAGGCGCCGGCATGCATGCGATTGTATTTCATGTCGTACTACCCGGCGATCAGATGAGAGTCAGTATGGGGTCTTCGATGATTTTCTTGAAGGCGGCGAGCAGCTCGGCGCCCAAGGCACCATCCACCACGCGATGATCGCAGGACAGCGTCACCGTCATCGAGCCGGCGAAGCGCACGCTGCCATCCGGCGCTTCCAGCGGCCGCCGCTCACCGGCTCCCACCGCGAGAATGGTCGACTGCGGCGCATTGACGATGGCGCAGAACGCGCGCACGCCGAACATTCCCAGGTTGGAGACGCTGGCCGCGCCGCCTTGGTACTCCTGCGGCTTCAATCTTCGGTCACGCGCTCGTTGCGCCAGATCGCGAATTTCCGCCGCCAAGACCGTCAAACTCTTGGTGCCGGCGTCGCGCACCACCGGGGTGAACAGGCCACCCTCGACCGCCACCGCGATGCCGACGTCGACCCGCGAAAAACGCAGGATCCTATCCTCCGCCCAGATTGCGTTGGCGAGCGGTACCCGGGACAGCGCCAGAGCGAAGGCCTTGACGACGAAGTCGTTCACGGACAGTTTGCAGGGCAGCGCTGCATTGACCATCTTGCGCAGTTCCGTCAGCTTGTCGATGTTGACGTCGATGGTCAGGTAGAAGTGCGGCACCGTCTGTTTGGACTCGACCAGGCGCTTCGCGATGGTGCGCCGCATGCCGTCCAGCTCTACTTCGACATGCGGGACGTGGTGATAGATCGCCTTGACTTGCTCGAAATTCGCGGGGGAGGCCGTCGGCTCGAGCGGGGAAGCTTCGCTGTTGCGCGCGCCCGAGCCACTCTGCAGCACGTCCTTGCCGACGATGCGGCCCTGCGGGCCGCTGCCGTTGAGCGTCTTCAGGTCGATGCCCGCGGTCGATGCGAGACGGCGCGCGAGCGGCGTCACCTGGGTACCGTCGTCGAGGGTGGCGGGGCCAAAATTCTTCGGCGGCGATTGCACCGCATTGAAGGGGTCGAGTTCGCGGGGCGCCGGGATGGGCGTCGGCGCGGCGACCGGCTTTGGCGCAGGAGCGCCGGCTGCGGACGCGGCTGACGCGGCGGGCGCTGCCGCTGGTTGCGCGACGGCCGGCGCGGAGACGGAGGCGGAGGCGGAGGCGGAGGCGGAGGCGGAGGCATTGCCGCCGACGGCGGCTTGCTCGTCTCCTTGCGCGATCACGGCGACCAGCGCGCCGATCGGCGCAGTATCGCCGGCCTGCACGAGGATCTGGGCGAGGCGGCCCGCGCCGGCGGCCTCGACTTCCATCGACGCCTTGTCCGTTTCGATTTCGAACAGCACGTCGCCGTGGGCGACGGTATCGCCGACGGCGCGCAGCCAGCTGGTTATCTTTCCCTCGGTGACGGTTTCACCGAGTTGCGGCATCAGAATATCCATGCGATGAATTCCCCGACTCAACTGGCCATCGAACGGCGAATGGTCTCGACGATTCGCGCCACGCTCGGAATGGCCAGGTCCTCAAGAACATCGGCTGCCGGGAGGGGAATATGCGGGGTCGTGATGCGAACCGGCGGTCCGTCCAGGTCGTAGAACGCCTCGTCCGCTATGATGGACACGATCTCCGCGCCCCAACCGAGCACGCGTGGATTTTCCTCGACGGTGAATACGCGATGTGTTTTCGCCACCGAGCCGAGAATGGCCCGGGCGTCGAGCGGGACCAGCGAGCGCACGTCCAACACCTCGCAGCTGATGCCATATTCGCTCTGCAGCCGTTCGGCGGCCGCGAGCGCCCGCGGTACCATCATGGCGAGAGCGATCACACTGCAGTCGGTGCCGACGCGCAGGATCTTCGCCGATCCCAGCGTATCGACGATTTCGCCATCGGGCACTTCGCCTTTGCTCGCGTACAAAGATTTATGTTCCAGGAAAATCACCGGATTCGGGTCGCGCACGGCGGCGGCCAACAGGCCGATGACGTCGATGGGCGAGGACGGGGCGACCACCTTCAAACCGGGGAATTGCATGCACCAATTCTCGACGCACTGACTGTGTTGGGCGCCGAAGCGGGCTCCGCCGCCGTTACCCAAGCGCACCACCAGGGGGCATTTCACCTGGCCGTTGGTCATGTAACGACTTTTCGGGAATTCGTTGGCCACGTAGTCGTAGCATACGGCCAGGAAATCGGCGAACATGATCTCGGCAATGGGCTTCAGACCGGTCATTGCGGCGCCCATGGCGGCGCCCAAGATGGCTTGCTCCGAAATGGGCGTGTCGCGTACGCGCCTCGGCCCGAACTTTTCCAACAGGCCGACGGTGGCTTTGAACACGCCACCGGCTTTGGCGACGTCCTCGCCCAGAAACACCACGTCCTCGTCACGCGACATTTCCTGGGCGATGCCCCGGGCGACGGCGTCACGGTAGGTCAATTCCGCCATGCCCAGCCTCCGTCCGCATACACATCCGTAAATAGAATGTCGGTCGAAGTCGTCGGGGCGGCCTTGCAGGCGTCGGTCGCCGCATCCACGACGCGCCTTACTTCGGCGTCGATCTCTGCGAGGCGGGGTGCCTCGAAGCCGAGGCCCGTCAGGCGCTCTTTGTACATCTTCACGGGGTCGCGCTGCTTCCATAGCTCAAGCTCGCCTTCCGGCCGATACTTGGCAGGGTCCGCACGCGAGTGGCCCGAATAGCGGTAGGTGAGACATTCGACCAGCGACGGCCCGTCGCCGCGGCGTGCCTGGTCGAATACTTCGCTCATGGTGGTGTAGACCACGTCCGCATCGTTGCCGTCGATGATGATCTTCGGCAGACCGTAGGCGCTCGCCCGATCCGCTGCCGGATGATGCACCGCGGTTACCTCGCTGATCGGCGTGTACTCCATATAAAGATTATTTTCGCACACGAACACCACGGGCAATTTCCAGATCACCGCGAGATTCAGCGCCTCGTGAAACGCGCCGATGTTGGTGGTGCCGTCGCCGAAGAAGCACACCGAGATATCCGATTGACCCTTGTACTGCGCGCGCCACGCGGCGCCGCAGGCGATGGGCAGGTGGGCACCGATGATGGCATAGGAGCCCATGACGCCGTGCTCGACGGAGGTCAGGTGCATCGAACCCCCCTTGCCGCGCATCAATCCGTTGTCCCGCCCCATCAGCTCGCCGAGCACCTTCTCCACCGCAACACCCCGCGCCAGCGTATGGGCATGCCCGCGGTAGGTGCAGAAGCTCAGATCGCCGGGCTTCATGGCGGCAGCGCAACCCGCCGCGATGGCCTCCTGGCCCAAAGACAGATGACTGGTGCCTTTGACGAGGTTTTGCAGAAAAAGATCGTAGGCCCGCTGCTCGGCTTCGCGCAGCAGCACCTGCAATCGATACAACTCGAGACGAGTGGCTGTGTCGATATCGATCTCGCCGGGTGCGGCCGTCATTTTCTTTTCGCTGGATTGCTTTGACACGACGATCTCTTGCATGACGGCGAGAGCGAGATCCGGCGCGGCAAAACCGCCGCGCGAGGCATGTTTAACCACGCTCAGAGGCTTGAAGCCGGTGCGCGCCACAGGTTCGCCTGATTGATATTGGGTCTATAATATCGGCAAAATAGCACTTGAAGCAAGAATTATCGTTTATATGCCGTACCAATGAGCTTATCGTAGAATGTCGCGATCGCGATGCGTCAACCTGCGATGGCGCCGGAGGGGCTGGCGAATAGGCCCCCGCTAGCGTTGCGCCCGATCGGCGCCGGCGAATGTCACCGCAATGGCCAACGTGTCGTTCTCTCGCGTGTACTTGATCAGCCTCCGGTACCAGCAGGTAGCGCAGCGGCAATTCCAGCTTCGCGGCAAGCGGCATTTTAACGTTAAAATAACGTTCTGAAAAACAGTAAATTACCTGCCAAGAGCCGCGAGAAGCGGCATTCTTCCAGGATGCGTATAGCCATTCTTTTGATTGCGCTGATCGGAATTGCCGGGGCGATCGAGGTGCAACGAGAGCACCAGATCGCGCTGCTGCTGCGCGCCGATCCGGACTCCATTCCGGCGAATCCCTCTCTGATGAAGTTTGCGCTCGGACGAGGCGCGTCCGGCTATCGATCCCATTGTGCTGCCTGCCATGGGGATGATGGCCACGGCGACGCCGCACGCGGAATTCCGAATCTTGCGGATGGCGATTGGCTCTACGGCAGCGGCGAAGTCAGCGACATCGAACGGGTGGTCGATTATGGGATTCGCTCCGCCAACCCCAAGGCCTGGAATTTGGCGATCATGCCGGCCTACGCGAAAATCCACCCCAGCAGGACGGAACCTAAGATTGCGCCGCTGAAGCCCGGCGAAATACGCGACGTGATCGAATTCCTCCTCTATCTGCAGAAACAGCATGCGGACCCAGCGGCGGTCGCGCGCGGCGCGGCCGTATTCAGCGACACCGGCGGCTGTTATGACTGCCATGGAGCGGATGCGCAGGGCGATGGGGCGATCGGCGCCCCGAATCTCACGGATCGGATCACCCTGTATGGCGACGGCAGCGCCGCGGCACTGTTCGACTCCATTGCCCATGGCCGTCAAGGCATATGCCCTGCCTGGGTGGGCAAAATAAGTCCCGCGGGCGTGCGCGAAATCGCGCTGTACGTCTACACCCTGTCGCACCGCCCGGGTGCCGCAAGGCCCCCAAGCAGCGCCGCATCGTCCCACACCGAGACCTCCGCGGCGCGCGGAGCACGAGGCTGAACCCATGCACGACGATTCTCGATCGCTGCCCGATCATCCAGCGTCTGTCCGCGCCCCTTGGCGTGATATCCGCCAGGTCAGCGTCGCCCGCTCCATCGGCTTGATGGGCATGGGGGCCGTACTCGGGCTGGGGCTGGCGGGTTATGCGCTGTTTACCGCGCGCGGCACGTCGACCCTGGCGGTACCGGCGGAAGATGTGGCGCTGGTGAATCAACAACCCATCTCGCGCAGCGACTATCTCCTGCAGCTACAGGCGCTCTACGCCGTGGACCTGCAGCACTCCACTCGCGAGGAGCGCGAGAAGGTGCTGAATGACATGATCCGCGAAGAGCTGTTCGTGCAACGCGGCAAGGAGCTGGATGTTGCATCGAACGATTCGGAAGTGCGCAGCGCCATGGTCAACGCGGTCGAATTGGAAATCGCCGCGGACGCGTTGACGACCCAGCCCACGGAGGCGCAGTTGAAAGCGTTTTATACCGCTCATCAGGGCAACTACGCCAGCGAAGGAATCATGACGGTGCACGACTATGTGTTTCCCAAGAGCGCGGCCGAGCAGGCGGCCGACGCTGTGCATGGTCTGAAATCCGGTACTCCCACAGCGGACTTGCTGGCGCACTGGGGCGCGAAGGATTCGCCCTCGGTGGGCGACGAA
>Ga0181534_10002536_pt1 | contig 11235 bp, 8 predicted proteins | sample PEATcosm2014_Bin_37_FD_119758 | JGI IMG/M metagenome (GOLD analysis project Ga0181534, IMG submission 119758) | Peatland microbial communities from MTU Mesocosm Facility, Houghton, MI, USA - PEATcosm2014_Bin17_10_metaG | ecosystem: Environmental > Terrestrial > Soil > Wetlands > Peat | place...
GTGCGTGCGTCCACCACCTTCTGGACCAGCGGCTGGACAGCGCTCCAGTCGGCATCATTGGTGAAATTCAACTGGTTGCGGATGTTATCCATTATGCGTTGCTGCATTTGCGCCGGATCAAAATTTCGGCCCCCGCCGAAACCTCCGCCGCCTCCGCCGCCACCGCCACCGCCACCATTTCCGCCGCCACCGCCGCCGCCATTTTGTGCGTAGATGCTACCGGCGCTCAATATCAGAGCTGCGGTCACTCCGCATACTGTTAATAGATTTTTTAATTTCATCGAATTTTCCTCTCGTGGTTGGATTTTTTATTTTGCCTGGTCGCGGGACAACACACGCGCGCTGTCCATTGATTGTGAATCCAACCAAGCAGGGGCCGTGCCAGCGCGAAATACCGCCGTTTTCCGCCAAACCAGGAAACCCGCTGCGCAATTGGTGCTCGCTCTACCATCCCGGCTGCGCAGCTTTTGCGCGGCTCCGGTCAAAAAAGTTCGTGAACATTTGCCACCCGCCGCCGGTAGCGGAACGAAATCCGGATCGGCTCTCCATTTTTGAAAGCCCGGGCAAGTCGGGTTGGGGATTATCTTTTCTGGAAACCATCATTTTAAGAATTAATTCCTGCTGAAAATGGAAAACGCAGGTTGACATTCTCTGATTCAGCAGCTATGAATGCGGGATGAAAAAGTTCGCTCCCAACACCCCGTTTTGTTCGCGCCTGCTTCCGCTGCTGGCGGTTTTTCTTCTGCCGGCGCTGGCGCAGGCCCATCCGGGCGTTCCCGGCCACACCCATGGTTTTGCCAACGGACTGGCGCATCCGCTCACCGGCCTCGATCACATTTGCGCGATGGTGGCCGTCGGGCTTTGGGCGGCGCAACGCGGCGGTCGCGCCCTCTGGCTCGTGCCGTCGGTGTTTGTGTCGGTGATGATCCTGGGCGGAGCGCTGGGCATGGCGGCGGTTCCAGTTCCATTTGTCGAGCCGGGCATCGCGGCGTCCGTGCTGGTGCTGGGGGTTTTGATTGCCGCAGCGGTTCGACTGCCGCTGCCGGCGAGCGCGTTGCTGGTGGGCCTGTTTGCGTTGTTTCACGGTTATGCGCATGGCGCGGAAATGCCCGGTTCAGCCTCCGGTCTGGCCTACGGCCTGGGCTTTGTCGCGGCCACGGCGAGCCTGCACCTTTCGGGAATCGGCCTCGGCCTGCTCGCGCAGCGGTTTGGTTCGGCACGGCTGGTTCGTTACGCCGGTGGCGCGATAGCCGCTTGCGGCATTTATCTTTGCTTCCCGGTGTGACGGCCAGGCCATTTTAAAACAAATGGACGGTGCCGGGAATTTTGGCGCCAGGGGATTGGCGGCATCCATTAACGGCTTGACTTCGACAGCCTACTTCGCTTAAATTGCTTTCATGCAAACAACAATTGTTGGGCGCGATTCAAATGCCAGATCCCCCCGGTCCCGTTTTCGCCAGAGTGTTCCGGTTTCGCCACGCAGCCGGTCGCGCAACGGGGCTGCCGTCGTCTTGAGAAACGGGGTTGCCGCCAGGGGCAAAACTTCGCTGGCCGCCCCCAATGAACCGGGCAATGGCACCGGCAACCGCGCCTTGATCGCGGCGCTGGTCAATTCAAGAATCTACCGGGAATACGAACAGGCGTTCACTGATTTGACGGGCTTGCCGGTGGCGTTGCAGCCGGTGGAAACCTGGCAGTTGCCGCATCACGGCAAGCAAAACGAAAATCCGTTTTGCTCGTTGATGTCACAGAAGAGCCGCACCTGCGCCGCTTGTTTGCAGGTGCAGGAACGGCTCTGCGAAAAGGCGGCCCATGAACCACGGACGGTCATGTGTCCGGTCGGGCTGTGCGACACCGCCGTGCCGGTGCGGTTGAGCGACAAATTGATCGGGTTTCTGCAGACCGGCCAGCTTTTCCGCAAGAAGCCGGGCAAGGCCCAGTTTGCCCGGGCCGCCAGACTGGTTGCGGAGTGGGGCATCAAAGTGGACCGGGCGGCCTTGCAGAAGGCCTATTTTGCGGGCAAAGTTGTCACCGACACGCAGCACGAATCAACGGTCAAATTGCTCGCGATTTTCGCCCAGCATCTGGCGATCGTCAGCAACCAGGTGATCATCCAGCAGGAAAACGCCGAGGTGCCGGTCATCAAAAAGGCCAAGGAATACATTCGCGAGCACCAGGCCGAAAAAATTTCACTCGGCACCGTGGCCAAGGCGGTCAACATGAGCGCGTTTTACTTTTGCAAGATGTTCAAAAAGGCCGCCGGCATCAACTTCACGGATTATCTCACGCGGGTGCGCATCGAGCGGGCGCGGAACTTGCTGCTCAACCCCAATTTGCGCATCAGCGAAATCGGGTTTGAAGTCGGCTTCCAGTCGCTCACGCATTTCAACCGCGTGTTCAAGAAAATCGCCGGCCAGTCCCCCACGGACTATCGCGCGCAGTTGCTCGTGCCGTGAGGTTCGCGGTAAAATTTAATTGCGCCACCGCAGCAGCCGCAGCGCGTTGCCAATCACAATCAGATCCGAGCAGCCCATCGCCGCCGCGCAGAAAATCGGGCTGATGAATCCCATCGCGGCCAGCGGCACGCCGAGCGCGTTGTAGAAAAACGCCCAGAACAAATTTTGCCTGATGGTGCGCAATGTTGCGCGCGCCAGGCCGAGCGCCTCCGGCACCGCCTCAATTCCCGATTTCAATAAAATGATGTCCGCCGCCTCGCGCGCCACATCGCTGGCACGGCTCACGGCGATGCCGAGGTCGGCCTGCGTGAGCGCCGGGGCGTCGTTGATGCCGTCGCCCACGAATGCCACGCGCTCGTTCTGTTGCTGAAGTTTCTTCACGAACTCCGCCTTCTGCTCCGGTCGCACCTCGGCGAAAACATTCTCCGGCGCGATGCCGACCTGCCTGGCGATGCTTGCGGCGGTCAGCGAATTGTCGCCGGTGACGAGAAAAATTTTCAACCCCTGCCGCTGGAGCTGGTCAACAACTTGTTTGGCATTCGTTTTGATCGCATCCCGAACGGCAAACAAGCCGAGCAATTTGTTGTCCGAAGCGAGGCCAATAATTGTCGCACCCTGACCAGACCATTCGGCAATGAATTTTTCGCCGGCCGCCAGATTCACGCCTGACTCCTTGAGCCAGCGCAGCGAGCCGAGCCGGACAGTTGATGGTTGAGAGTTGGTGGTTGAGAGCCTGCCTTCCACGCCGGCGCCACGAACTTCCTGCCAATCCGAAATCCCGATTTTCTCCACAGCGATTTCAGCAATCGCCTGGCTGACGGGATGAGTCGAATTTCGCGCGAGCGTCGCCGCCAGCTTTTCAACTTCTGCCTTCTGCCTTCCGCCTTCTGCCTTCGTTTCGGCCACTTCCGGTTTTCCCAAAGTCAGCGTCCCGGTCTTGTCAAAAATTACCGCCGTGATTTTTCCGGCCTTTTCCAGCGCCACGCCGTCGCGGATCAAAATGCCGCGCCGGGCGGCGGCGTTCGCGCCGGCCATGATTGCCGCCGGCGTGGCCAGGCCCATTGCGCACGGGCAGGCGACAATTAAAACCGCGGCGGCAATCATCAATGCCGTTCCCGCGCCCACCGGCAAATGCGCGTGCCAGAAAAATCGCGCGAGCCAGTCGTGAACGTGGCCCGCCGATTCCGGCGCCAGACCCCACCAAAACGCGGAGGCCATCGCAATCACGACGACGATGGGCACGAAAACACTGCTCACGCGGTCGCCAAGCCGCTGGATGTCGGCGCGGCTGGTCTGGGCGTGTTGGACGGCGGCGGCGATGTGCGCGAGCGCGGTGGTTTCGCCGGTGGCGGTCACGCGCATGACGAGGCGTCCGTTCAAATTCACCGTGCCGGCGAACACCTTGCCGCCGGATTTTTTGTCGGCGGGAATGGATTCGCCAGTGAGCATGGCCTCGTCCACGGCGGAATCGCCTTCGAGCACCACGCCGTCCACAGGCACGCGGTCGCCGGGCTTGAGAACGACGCGGTCGCCGATTTGCAATGCGGAAACGGGAACCTCCTGTTCAATTGCGGATTGCGGATTGCGGATTGCGGAATTGGAAAAAGTCAATGTCTTGAGATTGAACGGCTCTTTGCCGACATCCGGGATTCGGGATTCGGCATTCTGAATTCTCTTTGCCGTTTGCGGCGCGAGGTTCAATAATGATTTCAACGCGCCACCCGCCTTGTCGCTCACGCGGGCTTCGAGCCAGTGGCCGAAGCTGACCACCGTGATGATGGCGGCCGCTTCCATGAAATAAACGTGGCCGCCGATGCCGCCCAACAATGCCCAGGCGCTGTAGGCGAACGCGGTGGTCGAGCCGAGTGCGACGAGCGTGTCCATGTTGGAGGCGCCGATTTTGAGCTGCCGCCACGCGCCGCGATAAAATTGCGCGCCGCAAAAAATCTGCACGACACCGGCGAACGCGAACGAAAGCCATTGAAACCACGGCGTCATGGCGAGGTTGAAAACCCATTCACCAATCATCAATGCGGCGGTGACGGCGACGCCGAGGAGCAAGTTCCACTGCCAGCGGAACCGGCGATGTTCGCCGTGGTTGTGCGCGGCGGCGGTGGCCAATTTGGCTGCGTAACCCGCAGCGGCGATTGCTTGAATTATCGCGGGAATATCTTGCACTGCGTCCGAGGCCCAACGCACCGTGGCACGTTTATTTTCCAGGGAGACGGTCGCGCTGCGCACGCCGGGGGCGGATTGAATCGCCTCGGTGACGTGACGCGCGCAGTTGGTGCAGGTCATGCCGCTGACCAGCAATTCCGTCGTGGCGGAATTTTGCCGGGCATCAGTTTCAGTTTTGGCTGGCGATTGCATTTGCGCGCTTCGGCATTCTATCGCGCGCGAAGGGCTTCGTCGAATTCTGTTTGGATTTTCCGAAGCGGAGAAACCGGTCAATGCGTCAGGCGCGTGGCCATGGCGTAAATGATCAGAATCAACAGAACGACGCCGAGGCCGAAGAAAAAGTAGCCGAAGGAGCGCGCGATGTTTTTCCATTGCTCCCATTCATCCTTGATGCGGAATTGATCGAGCCGGCCCGTGGCGACCAGGCGGTCATACCAGCGTTTGCGCTCGTGGAGCATTTCGGTTTTGGAGACGCGGCCGGAGAAGATGACCGTGTCCATCGGGAATTTCTCGATGCGGAAATGCGTGTTGAAGAAATGGATCGAGAAGATGAAGCCGGCGGCCAGCAGAGCCTCGTCCGAATGCACCAGCAGCGCAATGTTGATGATCCAGCCCGGCAGAAAGCGCGTGAAGAACGTCGGGAACCACATGACCAACCCGGAGGCGCCGATGATGGCCACGCCCCAAAACACGGCGAAGTAATCGAACTTTTCCCAGTAAGTCCAGCGGTCGAACTGCGGCTTGGGCCCCTTGCCGAAGAACCATTTGTTGTGCGCGACAAAATCGCGCCAGTCCTGGAACGTGGGCACCATGGAATCCGGCCCAAACAGGACGTGCCACAGCCGCTGCACCGTGGATTTGCCGCTGGCCGGATCGCGCAGCGAGAGCCGGCCCTTCCACGCTTTTTTGGCCAGTGATGTCAGGTGCAGGCCAAAGTAGAAGAAGGTGATGATGGCGCCGAACCGGTGGAGGGTGCGCGCCGTCTCCGGTCCGCCGATGACGCTGAAAATCACCTTCGCCCAGCCGGTGTAATAAAATTTCAGCGGCATGCCGGTGACGACCAGCAGGAGGAAACTCGAAACGACCAGGAAATGCAGAAACCGCTCGAACGGCACGAACCGCGTGAACCATTCGTCGTCCGTCTGCGTTTTGACTTTCGCTTCGCGGAATTTTTTCGTGTCGTGCAGATACAGGTAGACAATGCGCACCAGCCACAGGACGGTGTGCATGCCAAAAAAGGCGAAGGTGCCGATGAGCAGGCCGGTCATGCCGAGAAACACCGCGTGGAGCAAGGGATAATTCTTCCCGTCCATGGGGTTGGCGTGCGGTTTGTATTCGGTGAACCCGACGGTGGCGCCGGGATGACATTGCTGGCAGGTGGCCAGAATGTTTGTCTTCGAAAGATGCGAGCGCGGATCTGAAGGCGGGAGCACATCGTGATAGCCGTGGCAGTCATAACAGGCGGCCACCGCCGGGGCCGCGTTGGGTTTGCCCAGCGCCACGGCCTTGCCGTGGTAGGTGTCCCGGTAACCCGCCAGCCGGTCGGCGTGGCATTTGCCGCAGCGTTCGTCGCTGATGGCCTTGAAATTATTGCCCTCCGGATTGACGATGTCATGCGCGGTGTGGCAGTCCGTGCAGACCGGCCCGCGCGGATCGCCCCTGGCCAGCAACTGTCCGTGAATGCTCTGGTCGTAAGTCTGCTCGACACCGTAATGGCACTTGCCGCAGGTCCGGGCGACGTTGGCGTGATTGATCGGCGAATCGCGGTCAACGGCGCGCTTGATGTCATGCACACCGTGACAGTCGTCGCATGAGGGCGCGACGATCAGCCCCATCTTCAGCAGCGCCTGTCCGTGAATGCTGTCCAGATACTGTGCCGCCGCTTCCGGATGCTTGATTTGATATTCCTGCATCAGCCCCGCATTGCTGTGACATTTGGCGCAGGTCTGGGGCTGATTGAGTTTGAAAACCGGCGACGCAGGATCCGTCACCGGCAAAATGCCGTGCGAACCGTGGCAGTCCCAGCAATTGGCCGCGCCGGACGCGCCCATCGCGTGGCTCACACCGTGAATGCTCGTGGCGTAGGCCTGGGCTTCCTTTTCGTGGCAGCCGGTGCAATTGGGCGGCGGCAGATTGGCTTCATGGACGAGGTCTTTGACGCCAGTGTGGCAATCCACGCACGCGAGTTTCGCATGCACCGAGCTGGCAAACTGGTTCGTGGGGAAAATTCCCACCGGAACCGATTTGCCGTTCACCGTGCGGCTGGTGGTGGGGTCGGTGTGGCAATCGAGACAATCCCCGTTGGCGAATTTTTCCGCGGCGGCGGCGGAAAACAGCAAAAAGCAAAACAGACTTCCAGCAACCGCCACCCGCGCGGCCTGGCTTGGCCGGCGGCGGAACGGCGAAAATCGCCGGACAGGCTGGGCTGGACTTTTAGTGTTCATTTCAATCGAGTGGCCGCCCGGCGATCCTCGGATAGCCGGAACTCACGCCGCTACTTTCACGGCGCTGCCGATTTTGAGCATCACCAATCTTGTCAAAGTGTGGACATTTTTTGGCTAGTGCCGGCATATCACGACATTGGGCAGACCGTTTGCCGGTTAAACCGAGGAAAGGCCGAGGCTGCCGTTTCCGGCGGCACGGGTGCATATTTCAGAATCAGGCAGGCGGAAGGGCGGCTTCCACACTTATTTTGTCATCTGGCAATCAAGGCTGTGACGGTGCGTTCGCCACCCTGCCGAATCGCGTCGAACGGGATGCAGAATGTCTGGTGATCAAACCCCGGATCAATTTGATGCACCCGATGTTCACGCATGGTCCTGGAACAACGACTGCATTGCAGCAATCATTTCGGCAAAAATGACCGTGCCGGTGAGTTGGTGGATTTGTTTTGGAACGCCCGGGCCACCGGATTAGTTTCCGTGAGCATGCTACTCCCCGATGATTTTCACCAGCACGCGCTTGCGGCGGCGGCCGTCGAATTCGCCGTAGAAAATCTGCTCCCACGGCCCGAAGTCCAGTTTACCCTTCGTGATGGCCACGACCACTTCGCGGCCCATGATTTGCCGTTTCAGGTGCGCGTCGGCGTTGTCCTCGCCCGTGCGGTTGTGCTGGTAATGGGATGTCGGCTCGTGCGGCGCGAGTTTTTCCAGCCAGACCTCGTAATCGTGAAGCAGTCCGTCCTCGGCGTCGTTGATGAAAACAGAGGCGGTGATGTGCATGGCGTTGACGAGGCAAAGCCCCTCCTGCACGCCGCTTTTGCGGACGAGCGCTTCCACCGTGCCGGTGATGTTCACAAACCCGCGCCGTCCCGGCACCTCAAACCAAAGTTGCTCCGTCAGGCTTTTCATCGGTCTCAAATCGCCGCCGCAATCGCGTCGCCCATTTCGCGCGTGCCGATCTTGCGCGCGTTCGCTTCGCTTGGATTGAAGATGTCGCCGGTGCGGTTGCCCGCCTCGATAGCCTTGGCCACGGCCTTTTCAATTGCCGCCGCCGCGTCGTTCAAGCCGAAGCTGTGCCGCAGCATGAGCGCCGCCGACAAAATCTGCGCGATGGGGTTGGCCAGGTTTTTTCCGGCAATGTCCGGCGCGGTGCCGCCGGCGGGTTCGTAAAAGCCGAAGGTGTTTCCGCCGGTCGTCGCGCCGAGGCTCGCGCTCGGCAGCATTCCCAGCGAACCACCCAGCGCCGCCGCCTCATCGCTCAAGATGTCGCCGAACATGTTTTCGCAAAGCATCACGTCGAACTGCGTGGGCTTGAGCATGAGTTGCATCGCGCCATTGTCCACGAACATGTGGTCGAGCGCCACGTCGGGATAATTCTTGCCGACGCGCGTCACAACTTCGCGCCAGAGGATGCCGTTCTCCAGCACGTTCGCCTTGTCAATGCTCGTCAATTTCTTCCGGCGTAATTGCGCGGCCTTGAACGCGACGTGCGCGATGCGCTCGATTTCCGGCGTGGTATAAACCATCGTGTCAATGGCGCGCTGGTTGCCGCCGCCGATGTCCTCGGTTTTTTTCGGCTGGCCGAAATACATGCCGCCCGTCAGCTCGCGCACAACAAGGATGTCAATGCCGTCGCCCTGCCGTTCTTTCGCCAGCGGACACGCGTGCGCGAGGGCCTTCGGCAATTTCACGGGGCGAAGGTTGGCGAACAGGCCGAATTCCTTGCGGATGCGGAGCAGCGCGGCGCGTTCGGGCCGTTCCTCCTTGGGAATCGTGGGGTCGCGATCGGGCAAACCGACGGAGCCGAACAAAATGGAATCGGATTTTTTGCAGAGCGCGAGCGTGGCGTCGGGCAGCGCCTTCCCGGCGGCGTCAATGCCAGCCCAGCCAACGGGCGCCTCGGTGATTTCGAGTTTGAAGCCGTATTTCTTTTCGGTCGCGCGCAAGACCTTGATGGCCTCGCGCATGACTTCCGGTCCGATGCCGTCGCCCGCCAGCGCCGCGATGTTGAATGATTTCATGTATTCGAGCGGACAGTCTATTTTTTTGGCGCGAAGTGACAATGGAATTTTGCATTCGACATTCGGCATCCGGCATTTGAAATTTGCGTGATGGCATTGCCTTACAAAGTCGCGTCGCTGCTTTTCTGCTTCAACGAGCAGGGCGAAACCCTTTTGCTCGAACGCGCGCAGGAGCCGAATCGCGGCCGGTGGAGCCCCTGCGGCGGGAAATTGAAGACCGACATCGGCGAATCGCCTTATATCTGCGCCTGTCGCGAGGCATGGGAAGAAATCAGCGTGGAACTTTCCCCGTCGGACTTGCGTTTGACCGGCCTTGTCAGCGAGCACGGTTATGAAGGTCAGACGCACTGGCTGATGTTCCTGTTTGAGGTGAGGAAGAAACTCACCACGTTGCCGCCGCCGCACAAGGAGGGACGGTTCCAATTCTTCCGGCGGGAGGAAATTAAGGGGCTGAAAATCGCGCAGACGGACCGCGAGCAAATCTGGCCGTGGTTCTGGAAGTACCGCGGAGGATTTTTCGCGGCGCACTGCCATTGCCATCCAGACGGGCGCAACGACTGGACACTCGAAGAATTCCGAATTGCGAACCGCGAATGACGAATTCACGCATGGATTTCATTCGACATTTGGAATTCGGCATTTGAAATTTGCCTTATGGACGACCCCATCATTGATCTGCACAGCGACGATTATTTCATGGGCGAGGCGCTGCGCCAGGCGGCCAAGGCCTTCGAGAAGGACGAAGTGCCCGTCGGCGCAGTCATCGTGCGCGGCGGTAAAATCATTGCGCGGGCATCCAACCAGGTGGAGTCGTTGAAGGACGCGACGGCACACGCCGAAATGCTCGCGCTCACGCAGGCGCAGGCAGCCGCCGGCGACTGGCGGCTGACGGATTGCACGCTTTACGTGACGAAGGAACCATGCCCGATGTGCGCCGGAGCCATCGTTCACACGCGGCTGGCGCGGGTGGTTTTTGGCGCAGCCGATCCTAAGGGCGGCGCGGCGGGCGGCGCGCTGAACCTGCTGCAATTCCCCACGCTGAATCACCATTGTAAAATCACCAGCGGTGTGCGGGAGGCAGAATGCCGCGCATTGTTGAAACAGTTTTTCACTGCACAGCGGCATGCGGGAAAGAAAAAAACAGAGCCTTGAGTCTTTCAAATGGTGCCCACGACAGGACTTGACAGCACTTGAAATCATTTTTCCACCGCAAACACGGCATAGGAGTGAGGCAGCAAATGCGCGTTGAAAGAAACCGGCGGGTCGCCGGCAGCCTGTCGCCCGTGAAAGCTTTGCGCTTGCGGCTGGCTAGAGAGAATTTCGTCAGTGACCAGATTGCGCAGCTGCGCGTTGCCCCCGGCGAGGGAAATTTTGACGTCGGTTTCGACCGGCAGATATGATTCGACTATGAAAGTGTTGTTGTCATACACAAAAAGCGCAACTTGCGCTGGACCATCCACGCGCACCGGAAACCCGTGCATGACATAATTTTTCAAGGCGCTTGTGACTGCCACCGGCAGGCGATAGAGATCGTTGAAATTATCGGGCATCGTCCAGACGTAAAGAATGCCTTTGGAGTAGCGGTTCATGAACAAGAGCGGATAGCCCCGTCCATTAGCCAGTGCGCGGACGAGCGCCCAGGTATCGTTCGTCAGAAAATCTATTTCCGGAAACAGCACGTCGCTGGCTTGGTCGTCACCGATGACGGTTCCATTCCCCGCGCCGTAGCTGCTCAAAAACTGGTGCGCGAGAATTTTGCGGTCGGTGTATTGCGCCTCGACGATGTCCTGGATGCCTTTGCCTTGAAGCGCGTGCAGCAGTCCGGAGGTGATGATGACCGATTTTCCGGCGACCAGTTGCGCTTTGATTCTGCCAACGAGATCGGGATCGAACTTCGCGCTTTCGGTCAGCAGAACCAAATCCGCGTTCGTTGGAAATTCGGGATGCAGGTCAATCGGAATGCCGATGTTGCCAAAATAATTGTGGAGAAAATCCTCTCCGGTGGACTGATACGGTTTGTAGCAGGCGATTCCGATAGGTTGGCCGAGCCTGCCGAGAAACGAGTCTGTCTGTTCCAGCGAATAGCCCGCGACGCGCGCCATTGTCAGCTCTGAACCGGCCGGCGCGTTGGACGACCAC